>Ga0136638_10000001_pt1 | contig 51273 bp, 41 predicted proteins | sample AntDrymUQ8582206_2_FD_104671 | JGI IMG/M metagenome (GOLD analysis project Ga0136638, IMG submission 104671) | Polar desert sand microbial communities from Dry Valleys, Antarctica - metaG UQ858 (22.06) | ecosystem: Environmental > Terrestrial > Soil > Desert | place: Antarctica: Dry Valley...
GAAGGGCGGGGCGCGAATTGAGAAGGCTCAGCAGGTCCGCCTGGCAGTCGAGCAGGTAGCCTCAATAGCGCAGATAGGCTCGTCGCTGCTCCGCCCACGCCCCCTCGTCGGGCGTGGTCCGTACATCGAGGTCGTTCACCGCCGCCCCTGCATCATCGACCCACTCCCGTAAGTCCGGCCCGCCGTTGATGACGTCGATGGCAAGCTTGCCGAGCTCATATTCATAGGGAAAATCGCGCCAGAGTTCATAGTCCGGGTAGACGCGGCGGATGGCTTTGAACGCGACGGCCTGGAGGCGCCAGGGCTTGAACGCGGAGTGATCGTAGGTGGGGCCTTCGGGGTGGATGTGCATGCCGTGGCAGAGCTTGCTGGAATGCTTGTGGAAGGTGGGTTCGAACCAGATTTCTCGCAGGGTGCAGCCGCGGAGCCATTGCGGGGCGAGAGACCGCATTTCGGCGAGGACGGCGCGGGCGTCAATGTCGGGGGCGCCGAAGAGTTCGAGCGGGCGGGTGGTGCCGCGCCCTTCCGACAATGTTGTGCCTTCGAGCATGACAGTGCCGGCATAGGCGCGGGCCATCGACAGGTTGGCGGCGTTTGGGCTGGGGTTGATCCAGATGCGGTCGGCGGGCCAGCCGTATCCGGGTGCGGTGTCGGGATCATACCCTTCCATTTCGATGACGCGGTAATCGATGTCGAGCTTGTAATGATCGACGAACCAGTGGCCTAGTTCACCCAGCGTGAGGCCGTGTCGCATCGGCATCGGGCCCGCGCCGACGAAGCTTTCCCAGCCGGAATGCAGCGTCATGCCCTCGACCGGGCGGCCGGCGGGATTGGGGCGATCGAGCACCCAGACCGCCTTGCCATGCGCGGCCGCGGCTTCGAGGACGTATAGCAAAGTCGTGATGAAAGTGTAGATGCGGCAGCCGAGGTCCTGGAGATCGACCAATATGGTATCGAAGGTGCCGAGCGATTGGCCGGTCGGGCGGCGGACTTCGCCGTAGAGGCTGAAGACGGGGATATTGTGGACGGGATCGGTGAAGTCGTCGGTCTCGACCATATTGTCCTGCTTGTCGCCGCGCAGGCCATGTTGGGGGCCGAAGGCGGCGGTGAGGTTGAGACCAGTAGCGGCGAGCGCGTCGAGGCTGTGGGTGAGGTTTTCCGTGACTGAGGCCGGATGGGCTAGAAGCGCGACGCGTTTGCCTTCGAGCGGGGCGCGGAGTGCGGGGTCGGCGAGGAGACGGTCGAGGCCGGTTTTCATGGAGTGTCCGGTGGCGGCAGTTCGAAAACAAAGCAATCGGGATGATGAAAGTCCGGCGGTCCGGGCGGATGCGCAAGGGCCCAGAACGATTTGGTACCATCCTGCTGCTGGATCACGGCCGAAAGGCCCAGCATTGTCGGTCCGGACAGGAACGGCAATACGTCAAATTCAGCGGACAAGAAGTAGTCGCTTCCGCAAATGGACGTCTTGATTTCAGGGTCAAGTCGCAGCGGCGTTGGCCACATGCCTTCGCGGTAACGATCAAACGTATAGGCAGCCCAGGCGAAGGAAGGAGAAAAGTTCATTTCAAGATATTTCTCGGACCCGGCGGGCCTCAGAAATGCTTCGAAACATGTCGTTTGCCATAGCCCATCCGTTCGCACCGGAGCCGTCTCAGGAGGCAAAGCAACACCCTCTGTGGGCCGAACCGCAAATTCCACAAAGAGCGACTCGGTGTCGAAACCGAGGATCTGAGCCGTAACTGTTTGCACGGCCTCGTGAGGAAAGTCTGAATGGGGAACGAGTTCGCGTATGCTCCAGATGCTCCCCAATCCCACCTCCCCATGCTAGTTGCCCCGGCGCGATGACCGAATATCGATCCGACCTTCTAAGCCTTCTGTCCGCACGCGGGTACATCCATCAGCTGACGGACGCCGCTGGACTCGACGCACTGGCCGCGGCGCAGGTCGTGCCGGGCTATATCGGCTTCGACGCAACCTCGCCTTCGCTGCATGTCGGTAGCCTCGTTCAGATCATGCTGCTGCGGCGGATGCAGCAGGCTGGGCACAAGCCGATCGTGGTGATGGGCGGGGGCACGACCAAGGTCGGCGATCCATCGGGCAAGGAAGAGAGCCGCCAGCTGCTCGACGATAATGGGATCGCGGCCAACATCGCGTCGATCCGCAAGGTGTTCGAGCGTTTCCTGAGCTTTGGCCCAGATGGCCAAGAGGGGGGCGAAACCGATGCGATCATGGTCGACAATGCCGACTGGCTCGATGCGCTCGAATATGTTCCTTTTCTGCGCGATGTCGGGCGGCATTTCACGATCAACCGCATGCTGACCTTCGACAGCGTCAAGCTCCGGCTCGAGCGCGAGCAGCCGCTCACCTTCCTCGAATTCAACTACATGATCCTGCAGGCGTATGACTTTTTCGAGCTGTCGCAGCGGAACGGGTGCCGGCTGCAACTCGGCGGGTCGGACCAATGGGGCAATATCGTCAATGGCATCGAGCTTGCGCGGCGCATCGACGGGACCCAGCTTTACGGGCTGACGACCCCGCTCATCACCACCGCGGACGGCGCCAAGATGGGCAAGACCGCGGCCGGGGCAGTGTGGCTCAATTCCGATGCGCTGAGCGCGTATGATTATTGGCAGTTCTGGCGGAACACGCATGATGCCGATGTCGGGCGGTTCCTGCGGCTGTTTACCGATCTGCCGCTGGACGAAGTGACGCGGCTCGAGGCGCTGTTGGGCATGGAACTCAATGCGGCTAAGAAAGCGCTTGCGGATGCCGCGACCGCGATGGCGCACGGCGACGATGCCGCGCGGGAGGCCGAAACGACGGCCCACGAGACCTTTGCCGGGGGTGTCGGCACCAACTTTCCGAGCCTCAAGGTCGAAGGGATGACGATCGCCCTTGTCGACGCGCTGGTCGGGCTCGGCCTCAGCGTCTCCAAAGGAGAGGCCAAGCGGTTGATCAAGGGCGGCGGCGCGCGAGTCGATGGGGTCGCGTTTATAGACGTGGCGACGGTGGTGACGCTGGGCGAGGCATCGGTGCGGGTGTCGGCGGGAAAGAAGCTGCACGGAGTATTGACGCGGTGAACGCGGTTCGTCGTTAAAGGCCGGCGCGCCCTGGGTTGCGCGCGGCCACGGCCTCTAGGAACGCCGTGGGCTTCTTCATCAACGCTTGATCGTCGGGCACCGCCAGCCCCGCGGCGCGCGCCATGGTGGCGATGAAGTGGACGCAGTTGCGCGTTTCCAGGCTGTACGATTTGCCTTTGACCGCGAGCCAGCTCTTGTAAGCGCGCTGCACCGATCCGAACTGCGAGTCGCTCAATCGGAATGCCATGTGGCGGCGGCTGGCGCGGATGTAGGCCTTGCCCGCGGAGGCCATGCGACCCTTGACGGGTCCGGCCAGAATCGCCGGGCTGATGCTGTCGGCGGTGAAGCCCCAATTGCCGTTGATCGCGCGCCCGCCCGCGTCGGGACGCCCGCGCAATGTCACAAAGGCATGTGGAAATTCGACGATCCGCTCACCGTTCCCGCTCGCCTGCAATTCGTGGCTGAAAAAGGCGATCTCGACCGCCGCGTTGGCGGAAGACGCACACAGAAAAACGAGCAGAACGAGCAGGATGCGCAGCATGGCGACGCTTTAGCCGCTAACCCGACCTTAGCAACCCGATCGCGGCGTCGCGTTCGAACAGGTAGAGCGCAGTGCGGGCGGCCTCTCCGCGCGGGCTGTCGAGTGCGCCATCGCGATCGACGAGCAGGCGGGCGTCGTCGGTCGCGGTTTGCAGGAGCTCGGACATCTGTTCGGGGCAGGCGAGCCGGAAGCGGGCTTCGCCGGACTGCCGAGTGCCAAGAATTTCACCAGCGCCGCGCAGCCTCAAATCCTCCTCCGCGATGCGAAAGCCGTCGTTGGTCTCGCGCATCAGGGCGAGGCGCGCGCGCGCGGTGTCGCGAAGCGCATTTCCGCGCATCAAAAGGCACATTGATTTGCCCGCGCCCCGCCCCACCCGGCCGCGAAGCTGGTGGAGCTGGGCGAGCCCGAAGCGCTCGGCGCCTTCGACGATCATCAACGTCGCGTTGGCAACGTCGACTCCGACTTCGATGACGGTGGTCGCGACGAGGACGGCGATGCGCCCGCTGGCGAAGTCAGCCATGACCTGGTCCTTGTCGGCGCCCTTCATGCGGCCGTGGACGAGGCCGACCGCACCATCGCCGAAGCGGGTACGAAGCACCGCAGCGCGGGTTTCGGCGGCGGCGCGGTCGTTAGTCTCGCTCTCCTCGACCAGCGGGCAGACCCAATAGGATTGCCCGCCGCCAGCGACATGCCGGCGGAGGCCGTCGACAACCTCGGCGACGCGCTCTGCGGAAATCACGCGAGTCTCGATGGGGTGGCGGCCCGGAGGCATTTCGTCGAGGCGGCTGACGTCCATCTCGCCATATTGTGTGAGCGTCAGGGTGCGCGGGATGGGGGTGGCGGTCATCACGAGCAAGTGGGGCGGGCGATCCGCCTTGGAGGCGAGCAGCATGCGCTGGGCGACCCCGAAGCGGTGCTGCTCGTCGACCACGGCGAGGCCGAGGCGTTTGTAGCCGACGGCTTCCTGGAAAATGGCGTGGGTGCCGATGAGTAGGTCGATCGAGCCGTCGGCAAGCCCCATCAGCGTCGCCTCGCGCGCCCTGCCCTTCTCGCGCCCGGTAAGGATGGAGACGTTGACGGGAAGACGCGCGAGCAACGCGCGGACGTTATGATAATGCTGGCGCGCGAGGATTTCGGTTGGGGCGAGAAGCGCGCCCTGCACGCCTGATTCGATCGCGGTGAGCAGCGACCATAGCGCGACCAGAGTCTTTCCGGAGCCGACGTCGCCCTGTAGCAGGCGCAGCATCGGGACTGCCTGCTGCATATCGCCGAGGATTTCGCCGATCGTACGCTGCTGCGCGTTAGTCGGGCGGTAGGGAAGATTAAGCGCGTTGGTAAGGCGGCCATCGCCCGCCAGCGGGACGCCGCGCCGTCGCCGCGAAGTCGCGCGCACGAGCATCAGCGCAAGCTGGTTGGCGAACATCTCGTCATAGGCGAGCCGGTCGCGCGCGCCCTGCCCCAGCGGGTCGCGATGCGCGGCGCTGACGGCATCCTTCCACGCGGGCCAACCGCGAGTCGCAAGGACCGAGGGTTCGATCCACTCGGCAAGCGCCGGGGCGCGGGCGATCGCTTCCTCGCCTAGTTGGCCGAGGCGGTTGTTTGTCAGGCCCTCCGACAGTGCATAGACCGGCTCGCGCTCGGGCAGGGCCCCACCCTCCCCCGGCGGCACGACATAGTCGGGATGGACGATCTGCAGCTCCTGGCCGTACATCTCCATACGGCCCGAAACGAGGCGCGGCTCGCCCAGCGGCAGAAGCTTTTTCGCCCAGCCCGGGTTGCGGAAATAGGTCAAGGTCAAGGCATTGCCCGCGCCGTCGAGCGCGATCACCCGGAACGGACCGCGCTGGCCGCCCTGGCGGTAATCAACCGGGGTGACCGTGACGCTCACGACCTGGCCCGCGTAGCTTATGTCGACCGCGTCGATCGGGGTGCGGTCGATCCAGTTGACCGGCATGTGGAAGAGGATGTCGACAACGCGGGCGAGGCCTAGCTTCTTGAGCGGTTTCGCCAAGGTCGCGCCGATGCCCTTCAATGCCTCGACTTCGGTGAACAGCGGGTTGAGGATGGCGGGGCGCATGGCTACGTGGGGTATCGCATTCCGGCCATGCACGTCATCCCAGCGCATGCTGAGATCTCCAGCGAGTCCAGATACTGCACCTTTCACCCGCTGAGATGCCAGCTTTCGCTGGCATGACGGAGACGGCCTTGGATCGCGAAACTCGCTTGAAACGCCTTGCGTATCGCGCCTGGCATCGCGGCACGATGGAGGCCGACCTCATGATCGGCGGCTTTTGCGACGCGCATCGTGAGGGCTGGGATGAGTCCGCCATCGCTCTCTTCGAAACGCTTCTCGACGAGCAGGACGCAGACATCATGGCGTGGGCGATCGGGACCCAGGAGGTGCCTGCGCGTTATCGAGGGGCGATGATGACCGCGCTCCAACAACTCGACACGGTCGCCTCGCGCCGCTGATGAACAAGCTCGAGACGCTGCTTGGCGCAAAAGAGCCGCTGACGCTGGCTGGCATTCCGGAGGGTTATCTGCCGTGGCTCGCAGCCGATATCGCGCGCGCCGGCGCCGCACGGAAAGACGGCGGCCGCGGCGTTATCGTGATGTCGGACGAGGCCGGGATGCGATCGCTGGCCGAGACCGCGGCCTATTTCGCGCCCGAACTTCAAGTGCTGACCTGGCCGGCCTGGGACACGCTGCCTTACGACCGGAGCTCGCCCTCGCTGCGCTTCTCCTCGGAACGGCTGGCGACGCTGCACGCGCTGCAGCAACCCGCTAAAGGGCCGCAGCTGCTGGTCACGACCATAAACGCGATTACCCAGCGCACGCTGACGCCCTTCCGTATTCGCCAGTTCGTGACCCAGCTCGCGCCCGGCGAACGGATCGACCGCGACGCGCTCGGCAGGCTGCTCCAGGCTAATGGCTATGCGCGCACCGACACCGTCGCCGACGCGGGCGAATATGCGGTACGCGGCGGGCTGGTCGATCTGTGGCCCGCGGGCGAGCCGCTCGCGCTCCGGCTCGATTTCTTCGGCGACGAGATCGAAAGCGTACGCCAGTTCGACCCGATCGATCAGCGAACGGTGGGCAAGGTCGCGGGGTTCACGCTGTTGCCGGCGTCCGAAGCGCTGCTCGACGAGGACAGCGTCAAGCGCTTCCGCGCGCGCTACCGCGAACGGTTTGGCGGCGCGGCGACCGGAGATCCTTTGTATCAGGCGGTTTCGGACGGCCGGCGTCTCGCCGGAATGGAGCATTGGCTGCCCTTGTTCGAAGAGCGGCTAGCGACCTTGTTCGATCATCTCGGCGACGACGACATCATCATTCGCGATGCAGGGACGAGCGGCGCCGCGGATGCGCGGTTCGAGGCGATCGCCGACTATTTCCAGAATCGCGAACGGGCGCAATCGTCCGACCCCGGAAGCTATCGCCCGCTTCCGCCCGAGGCGCTTCATTTTTCGCGAGGCGAGTGGGACGCGCTGGTGAAGGCGCGCGGGCTACACCTCACGACGCCGTTCAGCGAGCCCGCAAGCGCGCGGGTAGTCGATTTCGAAGCCCAGCCGCCGCGCGATTTCGCTCCCGAGCGGGCGACGAACGAGAATGTCTACGATGCGGTCGTCGCGCATGCGGGCGCGCTCAGCACGCAGGGCAAGCGGCTCGTCATCGCCAGCTACTCGGCCGGCAGCAGAGAGCGGCTGACGGGTTTGCTGGGCGATCACGGGCTGACCGCGGTCCGTAATGCCGAATCCTGGCAGGAGGCTCTCGGGGCCGCAGCCAAGGGCAGCGTCGCGCTTGCCGTCATTCCGCTCGACCATGGTTTCACGACCGCCGATGTCGCGGTGTTCACCGAACAGGACATGCTCGGCGACCGCCTGGTGCGGCGGCGAAAGCGCAAGAAATCCGCCGATGCTTTCCTGTCCGAACTGGCGACGCTGTCGCCTGGCGATCTCGTCGTCCACGCCGAACACGGCATCGGCAAATTCGAAGGGCTGACTTCGATTGCCGTGGGCAAATCGCCGCACGATTGCGTCGCGTTGCAATATGCCGGCGGCGACAAGCTCTACGTCCCGGTAGAGAATATCGACGTGCTTTCGCGCTACGGCAGCGAGAGCGACAATGTCGCGCTCGACAGGCTCGGCGGCGAGGCGTGGCAGCGACGCAAGTCGAAAATGAAGGAACGCATCCGCGAAATCGCGGGCGAACTCATCGCGACCGCGGCCAAGCGCGCGACCAGGCCCGGAGCGCTCGCCGAGCCCGACAGCGGCGGATATCCCGAATTCGTCGACCGCTTTCCGTTCGAAGAGACCGAAGACCAAGCGCAGGCGATCGGCGACGTCATCGCCGATCTCGGCGCCGGGCGGCCGATGGACCGGCTGGTGTGCGGCGACGTCGGCTTCGGCAAAACCGAAGTCGCATTGCGCGCCGCTTTCGTCGTGGCGATGGCCGGGATGCAAGTCGCGCTGGTCTGCCCGACGACGCTGCTGGCGCGGCAGCATTACACCAATTTCAAGGAGCGGTTCGCGGGCTTCCCGATCGACGTCGGGCGACTGTCGCGGCTGGTTCCCGTGGGCGAAGCCAAGGCGACGCGCGAGGGCCTGACCAAAGGCGATATCGAGATCGTCATCGGTACGCACGCGATCCTCGCCAAGTCGGTCGAGTTCAAGCGGCTCGGCCTCGTCATCGTCGATGAAGAGCAGCGTTTCGGCGTTACCCACAAGGAGCGGCTGAAGGCGATGAAGGCCGACGTCCACGTGCTGACGCTGACAGCGACGCCGATTCCGCGCACGTTGCAGATGGCGATGTCGGGCCTCCGCGAACTGTCGGTGATCCAGACCCCGCCCGTCGATCGGCTCGCGGTGCGCACCTACGTCATGCCGTGGGACCCGGTGGTGGTGCGCGAGGCGCTGTTGCGCGAACATTATCGCGGCGGGCAAAGCTTTTTCGTCACGCCCAAGATCGCCGACATGCGGGGACTGGAAAAATTCGTCCGCGAGGAGGTCCCCGAAGTCAGCCTCGTGACCGCGCACGGCCAGATGTCGCCGACCGAGGTCGAAGAACGGATGGGCGCCTTTTACGACCGCCGCTACGACGTGCTGCTGTCAACGACAATCGTCGAAAGCGGGCTCGATATTCCGAGCGCCAACACATTGATCGTGCACCGCGCGGACAGTTTCGGGCTCGCCCAACTATATCAGCTTCGCGGGCGGGTGGGACGCGCCAAGACGCGCGCCTATGCCTATCTGACGACCGAGGCGACGCGGGCGACGACCGAAGCGGCGGACAAGCGCTTGAAGGTGCTCGTCAACCTCGATAGCCTCGGCGCCGGATTCCAGCTCGCGAGTCACGATCTGGACATTCGCGGCGCGGGCAATCTGCTCGGCGACGAACAATCGGGGCATATCAAGGAAGTCGGTTTCGAACTTTATCAATCGATGCTTGAGGAGGCGATCGTCGAAGCGCGCGCAGGCGGCGTGGTGGAGGTGCGCGACAGTTTCTCGCCGCTGATCAATGTCGACGCCCCCATCCTCTTGCCCGAAGCCTATGTCCCCGACCTCGACCTGCGCATGGGCCTATACCGTCGCATGAACGCTCTTGAGGACCGCGGCGCGATCGACGGCTTCGCGGCCGAGCTAATCGACCGCTTCGGAGCGATGCCCGACGAAACCCGCAATTTGCTGTCGATCATCGAAACCAAGCTCAATTGCCGCCGCGCGCAAGTGATCAAGCTCGACGTCGGCCCGAAAGGCGCCCTGGTGGGGTTTCACAACGACAGCTTCCCCGACGTGCCGGGGCTGCTCGCTTATGTCGACAAGCTCAAAGGCACCGCCAGGCTCCGTCCCGATCATCGCCTGATCATCACGCGCGACTGGCCGACGCCGGAGGCGCGGCTCAACGGCGCGCTGCAGTTGTCAAAGGGCCTGGCGAAGATCCTGAGCTAGGCCGACCGAGGCCAGTTCCGCGAGCGCCGCGCTGGTGAGCGGCGGAGCGCAAAGATAGCCCTGATAATAGTTGCAGCCCTCTTCGGCGAGCAGAGCGAGCTGGCGGTTGGTCTCGACTCCTTCTGCGATCACCGACAGTCCCAAGCTTCGCGCCATATCGATGACGCCGCGCACGACCACCCGGTCGCGCGGCGTGCCTTCGATGTCGTGCGACATTTGCTTGTCGATCTTGAGGTAATCGAGCGGCAGGGCTTTCAAATAAGCAAGGCTCGAATAGCCAGTCCCGAAATCGTCGATCGCGACGCGAAGCCCGTGCGCGCGCAGCTCGGCAAGCAGCCGGGACGCCGACCTCAGGTCTTCGATCAGCCCGCTTTCGGTGATCTCGACGGTCACTCGCCGCCGATCGATTCCGAGCGTTCCCAGATCGGCGATGAAGCGGTCGGCGAACGTCGGTTGCGCGATATCGGCGGACGTGACGTTGATCGCTACCCGCAGCGACGCGAGCGACGCGGGCCAATTCGCGACCTCTTCGAGCGCGGTCCGCTGCACATGCTGCGACAGCGCCAGACTCAGACCCGACCGCTCGGCAACCTTGAAAAGGGTCTGCGCGTCGAGCTCGCCAAACTTTGGATGACGCCAGCGGGCGAGCGCTTCGACGCCGACCATCGCTCCCCCCGCGGTCGCGACCTGGGGCTGGAACAGGATGTCGATCTCGCCGCGTGTCAGCGCCTGGGGAAGGTCCGCGTCCAGGCTTTCCAGTCCGGGTTGGCCGAGCGTTTCGACATGGCCGACGATCGCTCCGCTGCTGTCGTCGAGCCCGACATGATGAGCGATGCGATCGCCATCCTCCCCGGTGCCGTGAGCGAAGGCCGTCGCCTGACCCGTCTCGCGCAGCCGGTCGACCGCGCTGCGGGCGGAGCGGCGGCCGTCGGCATCGAGCTTGCGAAACAATTCCATCAGCGAGACACGCGTTCCGCCTTCGGTGCCGAAACCTGCCTGGCGCGCCAAAGCGGGGCTAAGTTCGACCGAAGAGGACCCCCGCTCCCACCGCCACGAAGGCATCGCCGCCGCGGGCAGGCGCGATCGAAGCGCGACCGTGCTGAGGACGCGCTCGCTGTGACGAAGCGCGAGGCGAAGCGCGAGATCGAGCAGCGCGGGATCGATCGCGCCGTGCCAGAAATGGGTCGCGCCGGCCTCGAACGCCTCGCTCGCGGTGTCGGTGTCGCCTTCGTCGACCAGCGCCAGGAGCGCCGCGCCCGAGCGCTCTGTCGCGGAGCCGAGCGCGCGGATTGCTTCCAGGCCCTGCAAGCGCGCGCCGCGCGTATCGACGATCGCCACCTTGGCGCCCGAAGCCAGGAAGCGCTGCTCGGCGCTCTCGCCGCGCCGCGCCGCGATGACACGCCATCCCGCCTCGCCGGCCGCATCCCGCAAAAGATCGCGATTGCGGAATGAGAGAATGAAGACGGTTTCGGTATCGTCGACCGGAGGCATTGAAATCATCGTTCCTGACAAATGTTGGCGCAGGCTAGCCCAAGGCCGATGCGACCGCCACCGGCAGGTCGGCCTCCAGCTTGCGGACAGACCCGTTCATCCGTAGCTGTCCCACTATGGCGCGACGCGTACAAATGGACGCTAAGGAGGGGCGGGCTTGAAGCTCGCGCTGCTTGCATCGCCGACCGCGCCCAGCCAAAGCGCGGCGAAGCTGCTGTACAAGCGTTTCGATTGGACCGGGCCGGAGGATGCAGACATTCTCGTCGCGCTCGGCGGCGACGGTTTCATGCTGCAAACTTTGCACGACATGCTCGCCCGGGAGCGCAACCTGCCGGTATTCGGAATGAACCGCGGCACGGTCGGCTTCCTGATGAACGACTGGCGCGCCGACAATCTGATCGAGCGGATCGGCGCGGCCAAGGCGTTTGCGGTTACCCCACTGGCGATGACCGCCACCACGGTGCAAGGCGAAACGGTACGCCACCCGGCGATCAACGAAGTATCGCTGCTGCGAGAGACGCGGCAGACGGCGCGGATCGAAGTCTCGGTCGACGGGCGGACGGCGATTCCCGAGCTCGTTTGCGACGGGGTTCTCGTCGCGACCCCGGCGGGATCGACCGCCTATAATCTGTCGGCGAAAGGACCGATCCTTCCGCTTGCGTCCAGCCTCTTCGCGCTGACTCCGATCAGCCCGTTTCGGCCGCGCCGTTGGGGCGGCGCGATCCTGCCCGATTCGACAGTGATCGGGCTTCGCGTGCTCGATGCCGATCACCGTCCGGTCTCCGCGGTCGCCGACCAGGTCGAAGTGCGCAACGTCGCGCATGTCGAGGTGTCGATCGATCGCAGCCGCGCGCTGACGCTGCTGTTCGACCCCGAGCACGCGCTCGACGAACGCATCGCGATGGAGCAGTTCCTGTCTTGAGGCCGCGGGTTGCCAGCGGCGAAGCGGCATTGCTATAGCCGCGACGCCCGAAAGGCTGCTCCCCGGTAGCTCAGCGGTAGAGCATCCGACTGTTAATCGGATGGCCGATGGTTCGAATCCGTCCCGGGGAGCCATTCACCGCGAAAAAGCACTGCGTCAGAGCATTCCGTGGCAGTGCTTGTATTTGCGGCCCGACCCGCACGGGCAGGGCGCGTTACGCGTGACCCTTTCCATGACCTCGTCATCCTCCGCTAGCGGGAAATCCGGACGCGCGCTTTGCAGGGGCGGCAGGCGGGAAAGAATGTTTCCGGTGCCGGCGTCGATGTCGTAGCTGTCGTCGTCGCCGGTCAGCGGATCGATGTGAGTGGTGATGAAATCGGGCAGGTCGAAATCGTCGAATTCGCTTTGCGGCGCGAAGTTGAACTGGGCGAATGACAGCACGCGCGTGACGTCCTGGCGGATTTCGGCAAGCATGCGCTCGAACTGCGCGAAGGCTTCATGCTTATACTCGTCGATCGGCTTCTTCTGCGCGTAGGCGCGCAAGTGAATGACCTGGCGCAGCGCATCGAGCAGAGAGAGATGGTCCTTCCAGTGCTGGTCGAGGCTTTGCAGGAGGATACTCTTTTCGACCTGAATCCAGCGGTCGGGCTCGACATCGGCGGCCTTGTTTTCGAACGCGGCGTCGGCAAGTGCCTGGATGCGCTCGGTCAACAGCTCGGGCTCGATCGCTTCTTCCTTCATCCAGTCGTCGATCGGCGGATCGAGGCCCAGGACGTCGCTGACCTGTAACTTGAGGCCGTCGATGTCCCATTGCTCGGGATAGCTTCCCGGAGGGCAGGCGGCGCCGACGATCGAATTGACGGTGTCGGCGCGCATATCGGTGACCACGTCGCCAACCGTGTCCGCGTCCATGATATCGGCGCGCTGTTCGTAGATCACCTTGCGCTGGTCGTTCATGACGTCGTCATATTCGACGACCTGTTTTCGGATGTCGTAATTGCGCGCCTCGACCTTTTTCTGCGCGGTTTCGATCGCCTTGGAAATCCAGGGACTGACGATGGCTTCGCCATCCTCGAGATTTTTGTTCATCAGCCGCGCGAACATCGTCTGTGGGCCGAAGATGCGCAGCAAATCGTCGTCGAGACTGAGGTAGAAGCGGCTGAGACCGGGGTCGCCCTGCCGACCCGAGCGGCCGCGCAACTGATTGTCGATGCGGCGGCTTTCGTGTCGTTCGGTACCGAGCACGAACAGCCCGCCCGCCGCGATCACACGGTCGCGCTCCTCGGCGATCTGCGCGCGGATGCGTTCGATCGCCGCCTCGCGCTCGGCGCCTTCGGGCAATTCGGCGAGCTCGTCGCCGACCATAAAGTCGAAATTGCCACCAAGCTGGATATCGGTGCCGCGGCCGGCCATGTTGGTTGCGATCGTGACCGCGCCAACGCGGCCGGCCTGGGCGACGATATGGGCTTCCTGTTCGTGAAAGCGGGCGTTCAGGACCTCGTGGCGGACGCTTTCGCGGTTGAGAAATTCGGACAGAAGCTCGGATTTTTCGATCGAGACCGTGCCGACCAACACCGGCTGTCCTAGCTCCTGCTTTTCCTTGATCGACTTGGCGATGGCGGCGAACTTGTCTTCCTGGTTTTTGTAGAACTCGTCGTCCTCGTCGGTGCGGCGGACGGGCTGATTCGTCGGGATGGTGACGACGTTCATCTTGTAGATATCGTAGAATTCGGGCGCTTCGGTGAGCGCGGTTCCGGTCATTCCCGAAAGCTTGGGATAAAGGCGGAAATAATTCTGAAAGGTGATCGAGGCCATGGTCTGGTTCTCGGGCTCGATCTTGACGCCTTCCTTGGCCTCGACCGCCTGGTGCAGGCCATCGGACCAGCGGCGGCCGTCCATCATACGGCCGGTGAATTCGTCGATGATGATGATCTTGCCGTCCTTGACGATGTAATCGGTGTCGAGGCGGTAAAGCGTGTTGGCGCGCAGAGATTGATTGAGGTGGTGAACCACCTGCGTGTTCTCGAAATCATAGAGATTGGTGCCCTGGAGCAGGCCCGCGGTCTCGAGCAGCCGCTCCATCTTCTCGGTGCCGTCCTCTGTGAGGATCACCGTGCGCTGCTTCTCGTCCTTCTCGTAATCGGCCTCGTCGATGCCCTTCACGATGCTGTCGACCGCCATGTAGAGCTCGGACTTGTCGTCGGTCGGCCCGGAGATGATGAGCGGGGTGCGCGCTTCGTCGATGAGGATCGAATCGACTTCGTCGACGATCGCGAAATTGAACCGCCGCTGGGTCATCGCCGCGCGGTCGTATTTCATGTTGTCGCGCAGGTAATCGAACCCGAATTCGTTGTTGGTGCCATAGGTGATGTCGGAACTATAGGCCTCGCGGCGTTGATGATCGGTGAGATTGGGGACGATCACGCCGACGCTGAGACCTAAAAAGCGATAGATTTGCCCCATCCAGTCGGCGTCGCGGCGGGCGAGATAGTCGTTGACGGTGACGACGTGGACGCCCTCGCCGGGGAGCGCATTGAGATAGACCGCGAGCGTCGCGACCAACGTCTTGCCTTCGCCGGTGCGCATTTCGGCGATCTCACCGCGGTGAAGCACCATTCCGCCGACCATCTGCACGTCATAGTGGCGCTGGCCGAGCGTCCGCGACGCCGCCTCGCGCACCGTCGCAAAGGCTTCGGGGAGGATGTCGTCGAGGCTTTCGCCGGCTTCGAGCCGGGCGCGCAAGGCCGGGGTCTGGCCGCGCAGTTCGTCGTCCGACAACGCTGCCATCGCCGGCTCGAAGCCGTTGATCCGATCGACCGTCTTTCGCATTTTGGCGACGTAGCGGTCGTTCGACGAACCGAAGATGGATTTGGCAAAACCGCCAATCATGGATGTTCCTTAAGTGGTGCAAAGGCGTGCCCGACGCCGCGCCGACCGTCAGGCCGCGATAAGTGCCGTCTGCATTCAGGTCAATTTCAACCCAATATTATAGTGCCGCCTCCAGCCAAGCCTGGAGTTGACCCTTGGGCGCGGCGCCAACCTTTTCCGCGACTTTCTGACCGTCCTTGAAAAGGATCATGGTCGGAATTCCGCGAACGCCGTATTTGGCGGGCGCTTCGGGATTGTCGTCGATATTGACCTTGGCGATCGTCACCTGTCCCGCCAGCTCGTCCGATATCTGCTCGAGTGCGGGACCGATCATCTTGCACGGACCGCACCATTCGGCCCAGAAATCGACGAGGACCGGGCCGGGAGCGCCGAGCACGTCGGTGCCGAAGCTCATGTCAGTGACGGTTACAGTGGCCATTTCCATCGATCTCCCGGAGCGGTCATCGTTATGTAGGGAGCGGTGCGGGCCGGCTCAACCGGTCACAGGGATGAGTGCTGGGCCGGAAGTGAAGAGCAACGAGGCGTGCACGTCCCGACCCGGAAAAATAACTTCCAGCGCGGCAACATAGGCCCGAATTTGGCGCAGGTAGGCGGGCGGGACCTCTTCGATGCCCGAAGGAGCCGATCGCCCGGTCTTGAAGTCGACGAGCGAAACGCTTTTCGGAGTGACGAGCAGGCGATCGACGGTGCCAGTGACCACAGTTCCGTCCGGCAGGACGGCGGCGAGCGGAGCCTCGGCGAGCGCGTCGGGGCCAAAGATTTCGGCGAAGCGCGGGTCATCGATGATGCCAAGCGCGGCATTGAGGAGAGCATCACGTTCGTCTGCCTCAGTCACCCCCGCCGATCCGCTCAGCCAGGCAGCGCCCGCAACGCGTCTTTGGTGAACGGCGACGGCAGGGAGCCGTTCGAATAGGGCGTGGAGCAGCGATCCGCGGCGCGCGGCGGCGGGCATTGCCGGGCTAGGCGGAGGATCGGGGGCGTCGTCGGGTCCAAGGCTCGAGGGCACCAGCGGCAGCGGAGGGCGGGCTTCCGGCGGCGCCGGGCTACGCAGCCAGGAGAGGGACCTAAGAGCCGGGACGGGCAGAGGCCGGCGTTCGCGGGCCCGGGCGGTGCCGGTCGCTTGGGCTTTGCCGTCATAGCGGCGCGTGGCGCCCCACAGTGCGTCCTCCTGCTCTACGGCGCCCAATGCGCCGATGGCCTTTTCGACGGGGAGGTACCAGCTTGCGAGAGGCGGGACGCCCCTGGCTTTCGGGCCGAGCGCGCCGCCTATGTAGAGATGCTCTTCGGCGCGGGTGAGGGCGACGTAGAGGAGGCGGCCATGCTCCTCGCGCTCGCGGCGGTCGGCGGCTTCGGCGAGAGCTTTCAAGGGCTCGAAAAGCTGGTCTTTGGGGGGCCGGAAAAGGGGGAAAGAAGAGGCGTGATCCGGGTGGCGGATGTTGATGAAGGTGCCACGTCGCGTGTCCGGATCGCCGGTCGCGTCGGCGAGGATAATTATCGGAGATTGCAGGCCTTTTGCGCCGTGGACAGTCATCACGCGAACCGCGTCTAGGGGCGCGGAGGGATCGCGTTTGATGCTCACTTCGCCGCGCGAAAACCAGGCGAGAAAGGCATCAAGCGAAGCCGCGCCGTCGGCTTCGAAATCGAGCGTGCTGCTTAAGAGTTCCTCAATCGGATCAAGGGCTTCGGGGCCGAGGCGAGCAAGCAGTTTGCGGCGGCCGTCTTGGCTCGAAAGCACGGTTTCGAAGAAGGCGTGCGGCGTGGCGTAATCGGCCATGGCGAGGATGTCGCGAAGTTCACTGGATGTTGACTGGATGGCATCGGCAAGACCCTGCGCGGCACGCAAACGCGACCAAAGCGTGCCCTCGCGGCCATAGGCGAGCTCGAGCAGCTGCTCCTGCGACCAGCCCAACAGCGGCGACACGAGCAGCGCGGCAAGGTTGAGGTCGTCGTTCGGCTGGACCGCGAAGCGCGCCGCGGCGAGCAAATCTTGAACCGCGAGCGGGGCATCGAGGCGGAGGCGATCGACGCCGGCGACGGGGACGCTTTCCTGGAGCAGCCGGGCGACGAGCAGCGAGGCGAGGCTGCCGCGGTTGCGGACGAGGATGAGAATGTCCTCGGGCCGAACCGGACGCCCGCGCGAGGCGAGCATAGGCGGATCGCCGAGCCAGGCCGCGACCTGGCGCGCGATCTTGCCCGCGAGAATGCGGGTCGCGTCGGGGACCCAGCCTTCCTCCCCAAGTTCGTCTTCGCCGGCGTCGGCGGTGACCGGCGGCCACAGCGTCACCGAGCCGCCGCGGCCGACATGGACGCTGTCATGCGGGTGCGCCGCGTCGGGAAGGCCGAGGCCTTCGCGGCCGACATCGGCGAGAAGTTGATCGACGAGCGCGAGGATCGGCGGCGAGCTACGGAAGCTGGTGTCGAGGCTGACGTCGCGGAACTCCTGGTCGGCCGCGTGTGCCTGGCGTTCGAAATAGCGTCGCGCGACATCGAAGGCCGCGGGATCGGTGCCCTGGAAGCTGAAGATAGCCTGCTTGTAATCGCCGACGGTGAACAGCGTGCGGTGGCGGCGGACCGCGCCCTCGCCCGCGAAATATTCGCCCGCCAGCGCGCGCACGATGTTCCATTGCGATTCATTGGTGTCCTGCGCTTCGTCGACGAGGATGTGGTCGGTTTCCTGATCAAGCTTGTAGCGTACCCATTCGCCGATGCCGGGCTGGAGCAGCAGCGCTTCGGCATTGCGGATGAGGTCGTCGAAATCGACGAAGCCCCCTGCCCGCTTGGCCGCGCCATAGGCCGAGGCGAAGGCCTGCCCGGCGCGCAACGCGGCGGCGAAGCTGTCGGCGAGCGCGGAGTTGGCGCGCAGATCGAGCAGCGCAGCGCAGGCATCGCCGAGGCGCGCGGCGTGTTCGGCATAGTCGGGATCGATCTTGAGCTGGCCCGCGCCGGCACGGACCCCGCCTTCCCTGGTGTGGACGATCTTGCGGATCGTGTGCAGCGCGGCGGCGCGCTCCTCGCACGACAAAGACCGCCAATTGCCGATCGCCTCGGCATATTCGGCGCCCCTCGTGGCGCTCCATGCGGCATTGGCGGCGGCGATCTTGTCTAGCGTATCCAAATCGAAGCTGTCGTCGTGGCAACGGGCGGCAAGCTCCGCGTCGACATCACCTTCGGGAACGCCGAGCGCGCGGCGCAGCTTGGGAGCGATCGCTTCGCGGCTTCCGAACGCGGCCATCGCCTCGGGCGCGCGGGCGCACGCCATGAGCATCTTTTCGGCGTCGCGCTCGCCGAGGCGGTGGCTGAGCGCCTCGACGTCGCGCAGCAGCCCCAGATCGCCGCCGCGCTCGGCATCGACGAGCATCGCAGCGAGCGTGGTGCGTGCGAGCGCGCCTTCTTCACGCTCGCCGAGCGGCGTGAAACCGGGGAGCATTCCGGCCTCGGCCGGAAAGCCCGCGAGGAGCGATTGCGCGAAGGCGTGGATAGTGAGGATGCGCGGCCCCCCGCCCCGCGCCTCGAGAACGCGCGCGAACAGCGTGCGCGCGAAGGCGATCGTATCGGGATCGTTGTTCTCGCCGAGATGGAAGAGGTCGTGCCTCAGATGCGGGTCGGACAATCGCACCCAATCGGCGAGGCGGCTGTTGAGCCGCTCGGCCATTTCGGCGGCGCCTGCCTTGGTGAAGGTCAGGCACAGGATCGACGCAGGGTCGACCCCCGAGAGCAGCAGGCGCAGCACGCGCGCGGTGAGGACGTGGGTCTTGCCGGTGCCCGCCGAGGCCGACACCGAGGCGTGGTGGCGGGGGTCCGACGCTTCGCGCTGGGCGGGCTTGAGCTCGGGGATGCGTTTCAGCCGGGTCATAGGCCGCGCCCGTACCATTCGTCGAAACGCATCAGCTGATTGTATTCGGGATAGGGCGCGAAATCGGGGCGAAGCTTGGCGGTAAAGGGATCGTCGCCGGTCAACCAGCGGGCGGCGGCGGCAACGAAATCGCGTTCCGCGCGGGTGACGAAGTCGGAGGGTTCCTCGTCCTTCAGCGGCGATTTGACGAAGCCGAGCGTCTTGTCCTTGCCGCGCGCGAGCGACCAATATTCGAAACCGCCCGCGACGCCCGCGACCTCGCCGAAGCTGTTCCTTTCGGCGAGCAGGCCCAGCAGCCCGAGCTGAAGCGCGAACCCGGCAGCGACCTGCTTTCCGGTCGGCGGCTGGCCGGTCTTATAGTCGACGATGACAAGCGACCCGTCGGGCGCGAGATCGATGCGGTCAGCGCGGCCGCGAAGGCGGATTCCCGCGATTTCGGTCTTGCCTTCGACCTCGGCCTTGTGCGGCTGGCGGCCCTCAAGCCGGTTTTCGGCGATCTTGCCCGCCATCCAGTCGACCGCTTCCAAAAGGCGCGGGCGCCACAAGGTGCGCAGCAAAGGGTGCGCGGCATCGAGCAAGGCCTCGGCGCGCGGGCGGAGCGATTGCGGAGTGCAATCGTCATGCTTCATCCACGCTTCGAGCACCGCGTGGACCGCGGTCCCCCGCCAAGCCGGGCCGGGATCGGCATCGAGTGCGTCGAGCGACGAAAGGCGCAGGATCGAGCGCGCGTAGAAAGCGAAGGGATCGGCCTTGAGGGTGTCGACTTCGGTCACCGAAATGCGCAGTGGCCGCTGATCGGCGGGCGGGCTTGGCGCCGGGCGAGCCGCGGGCCGCGGCGCGTGGCCGGGCTGATCGATATTCCGTGCCGCGGCGAGCAATCTGGGGACGCGAGTCATTCCGCCCGTCATCGCTTCGAGGCGCAGCCAGAAGCGCGAGGCGATGGCGGGAGCGCGCGCGTCGCGGCGCGCGCGCGTCACCAACACGCGGGGGCCGCCGAGCGCCGAAGCAAAGTCGTGGGCGGAAAGGCCGACCCGCCGTTCGAGACCCGGGAGCCCGAGATTGGCGCGGATGCGGGGCGCGAGCCAGGCGTCGGGCTGGGGCAATTGCGGCCAGCTGCCTTCGTTCAAACCGGCGAGAATCATGAGATCGGCGCGTTGCAAGCGCGCCTCGAGCAGGCCCCAGATGAAGATACGCGGATGGCCGCCATACGGCGGGCGCACCTCGCGCTGGGCAAGAAGACCGGCGAGCAGCGGCACGAAGCCTTCTGAGGAGACATTTGCGGGACCGTGGGGCGCTGCCGATTCAGCGGCTTCGATCAGCTCGGCGGCCATCCGTCCCGCAGCGCCCGACCAGCTCGCGTCGCCGCACAGTGCGGTGGCGGTTTCGCGGAGCGCGGCGAGGAGAGAGGAGAGGCTCGATTCGTTTTGATCTCCCTCTTTTTGGGAAGCTTCAAAAGCTCGTTCGAGCGGCTCTAGCAGCATCCGCGACTCTCTCCACCAATTCGCCGCCGCCGCGCGAGTCCTTCCATCACGGCCGCTTTGGTCGGCCAAGTGCGCATCAATCCCGGCGAGCCCCGCGGGCGGGCGCGGGCCGCGCAGCGCGAGATCAAGCGCGCGGGCGCCGTCGAGCCAGGGAAGCCTGCCTTCCCCCGCCATCACGAGCGGGTGCTTGAGGAGCGCGACCAGGGCGATCGGCGCGAAGCGTTCGGCGGCGGCGGCGGCGAGGCCGAGAAGAAGTGTCCCGGGCGAAGTCGCGGCAAGTGGGCGGCCGGCGCTGTCGTCGGCCTCGATCCCCCAGCGGCGCAGATTAGCCTGGACGCGGCGCGCGAGATTGCGGTCGGGGGTGACGAGCGCTGCGGTCTGCTCCGGCTCTTCGAGCGCGCCGCGAAGCGCGATGGCGATGAGCTGGGCTTCCTCGGCGGGATTGGCCGCTTCGACGGCACGGACCCCGGTCAGCCGCCGTTCGCGCGGCGGTAGGGTCTGCCATTTGCCGGTGTGGCGCGCGGGGGCCATGGCGTTGGCGATGGCGCGGGTGCGCACCGCGGGCGCATCATGGCCGCCGCCCCAGTGCCAGCGTGTCACCTCGAGGCGGCCGACGCTCATCCGGTCGAGAAGCAATTTGAGATGATATTGCGGGTGGGTCTCGATGCTCGAGGACCGGCGGCCAGTGTCGGGATCGGGATCGTGCGGACCGAGCGCGTCCCATTCCCCCGAGTCCATATCGAGGTCGAGGCCCGGCACGACGACTTGTCCTGCCTCGAGCCGCGCAACCGCAGCGAGCAGATTGGCGATCGCCGGCGCGGTCGACGTGATCCCCGCCGCGACCACGAAGCCGGGAGGCGGCGCGGCACGCCAGCGCCGCGCGAGCGCATTCAGAAGGCGGTTGCGGCGTTCGGCCAGATCGATGCAGCCGATGCGCGCGAGCGCGGCGGGCCAGGCGTCGAGGATGAGCTGCAAGCGATTGAGCGAAACCTGCCAATGGTGCGACAATTCGGGTGCGTCTGCGGCAGCATCGGCAAGGCGCGACGGATTGACTTCCTCGATAAGGAGCGCGTCGAGGGTGCGGCCGAGATCGGCGGCGAGCCGCATCGCTTCGGCCGCGCCGAGCGCGCCGGGTAGATGCCGCTGGACGAGCCGCGCCAGCAGCATCTGGCGAAGCATCGGAGCGACCGCCGGAGGGACCGGATCGGCAAGCCCGGCCGGGTCGAAGGCGCCGCCAATGCGATCGTCGAGCTCGGCATCGCCGATCGGCACGAGGCGCGGAAGCAGCAGCCCCGTTCCCGTGCGCCGGACGAAGGCGTCGGAAATGGCGCGCGCGGCGCGGTTGTTGGGAACGAGGATGGTGCCGCGGGCGAGGACAAGCGGGTCGCCGCCGCGTGACGCCATGACGCCGGCAACCAGCGCATCGGAAAAGGCGCGGTGGGGCGGGATCGTGAAGACTTTGGGGGAGATCACAGAGGGACTTTGGCGGTCGTCGTGAGGGGAGTCTATCCTTCCTACCGCGACGCCGTGGGGAGGGGGACCAGCGAAGCTGGTGGAGGGGCTTTGGTGCACGAACGGGTAGAGGCCCCTCCACCGTCCGCCTTCGCCAAGGCTACGGCGCACGATCCCCCTCCCCGTGCGCTGCGCGTACGGGGAGGGTTCAGGCCCCTGCGATCATCGCCGCGGTGGCAGCCACCGCGGGGGGAGTGCCAACATCGAACCACAGGCCCTGGTGGACCGCGCCGAAGCAGCGGCCCGCCGCAATCGCGCGGTCCCACAGGATGTTAACGGAAAAAGCGCCGGACGGGGCGCCTTCGAGGAGGCGCTTCGAGACGATCTGGATCCCGGTGTAGACGAAAGGCGCGACGCGGCCCGGGCGGACGCGGCGGACGCGGCCGTAGCGATCCATGTGAAAGTCGCCACGGCCCTTGTGATTGTTGGCGCGCGCGAGCGGGACGAGGAGCTGCAGCGCGTCCATCGCCGCATCGTCCCAATGCTGGCCGAGCAGGCGAAGGCTGTCGACCGGGCCGTCGATCCAGAGGTTGTCGCTGTTGACGACGAGGAAGGGATCACAGTCGATCAAGGGCAGCGCGTGGACCAGACCACCGCCGGTTTCGAGCAACAGGGCGCGTTCATCGGAGATAGAGATTTCAAGGGTTTGATGGGTTTTCTGAAGATGGGCTTCGAGATTGTCCGCAAGATAATGGACATTGATCACGGCATGTTCGACGCCGGCGGCACGAAGCCGGTCGAGCGCATGATCGAGCAGCGCCTTGCCCGCGACTTCGACCAGCGGCTTGGGGCGAGTCGCGGTCAGCGGACGCATGCGCTTGCCGAGGCCCGCGGCGAGCACCATCGCGGTGCGCGGAACCGCGGTCGCGGGCTGCGGGCGCAGCGAAAGCGGCTTCTTGCGGCTTACGCCCATGAAGCGGCGCGCTTGGCGGTGGGGACGTTGCGGTCGAACCAGTCGCGCACCGGCGCGAGCGCCGGGTGGGCGAGATTGCGTTCGAGATAGCCCCACACGCGCGGCTGTAATCGCAAATAAGTGTCCTTGCCGTCGCGCTTCCACAAACGCGTGAAGATGCCGAGGATCTTGGCGTTGCGCTGCGCGCCGAGGATTTCATACTCGGCGCGGAAGGCGGCGGTATCTTCGCAGCCCGCGACCCGGAAATATTCCTCCAGCATCGCGGCTTCGAGATCGGGCGAGACGTCGCGGCGCGCGTCCTGGAGGAGCGAGACGAGGTCGTAGGCGGGGTGGCCGGCGAGCGCGTCCTGGAAATCGAGCAGGCCAAGGCGCGACAGGCCGGGGCGGTCAAGCAGGATGAGGTTGTCGGCGTGATAATCGCGCAGCACGAGCGCGCGCCGCGCCTCGCCCGCGTTCAGCACTTCACGCCAGGTTTCGTGCCAGGCGAATTCGAAGCCGTCGGCATCGACTTCAAGATCGAGCGCGGGGGCGTACCATTCGGTGAACAGCGACGCCTCGCGAAGCATGATGCGCTCGCTATAGGCGGGAACGTGGCCCGGTGCGGGGACTTCGGCGAGCCGGGCGAGGATGGCGATAGCGATGCGGTAGACTTCGGCCTCGTCTTCGGGCGCGGCGCGAAGGTGCGGGCCGACCAGCCGGTCGCCGAAATCCTCGAGCAGGAGCAGCCCGCCTTCGCGGTCGACCGCAAGCGCGCGCGGCGCGGACAGGCCGCGGCCAAGCAGCTCGGAGGCAATGGTCAGGAACGGGCCGACATCCTCATGTTCGGGAGGCGCGTCCATCAGCACCGCGGTTTCATCGCCGCGATGGACGCGGAAATAGCGGCGGAACGAGGCATCGCCCGCGAGCGGACGGATTTCGGCGTCTCCCCAGCCGTTGCGGGCGAGGAAATCGGGGGCGTGCGCGGGCGGGATCATTGTTCGGGTAATTGGGGAGCAGGCCATCGCCCTTCCCATGCCGCGGGGGCCTGGGCTGTCAAGCGGCGCGCGCCGTCAACAGTGGGTTCTAGGGTCAGACGCAAGGCGTCGCTCCAAAGCCTGTCGCCGAGCCGCTCGGGCCATTCGACGAGCAGCGCGTGATCGGCGCGGGCATCGTCGAGGCCGAGCTCGGCGGCTTCGCCGGGATGTTCGAGACGGTAGAGATCAACGTGGAGGACGGGCAGCCTTGCCGCGGTTTCGTCGTAGGACTGAACGATGGTGAAGGTCGGGCTCGCCACTTCGCCATCGAAGCCAAGCGCGGCGAGGCAACCGCGGGCGAGCGTGGTCTTGCCGCTGCCGAGAGGACCGGACAAGGCGACGACGTCGCCGGCGCACAGGAGGGCGGCGAGGCGCGCGCCGATCGCCAGCGTCGCCGCCTCGTCGGCGAGAATCATGCGTGGCGCGGTTCGCGCGGTAGGCGGATCGTGACCGAAGTGCCGAGGCCGGGTTCGGACAACAGATCGACGGTGCCCCCGTGCGCCTCGATGAACTGGCGGGTGAGCGGCAGGCCGAGGCCGACCGAAGCCGAGGCCGCCGGACCCGCGGCAAGGCGGTGGAAGCGGTCGAACACGCGGGCCTGATCGGCAGGCGCGATCCCCGCCCCATTGTCCGACACCGTGATCGCCGCGCCCGCGCGGTCGCCATCGCCGTGGAGGAGAACGCGCCCGCCCTGCGCGGTGTGGCCGAGCGCGTTGCGCAGGAGATTGTGGAGCGCTTCGCGCAGCCGCCGCGGATCGCCTTCGACGGTGCCGACGCCGTCTTCGATATGGAGCACGAGCGCGACCTGTGCCTCGGCGGCTTGCGCGGCAAAGCTTTCACCCGCCTCCGCGCAAAGCGCGCGAAGATCGATCGGGACTGTGCGCAGCAAGCCCCCGCCGGCCTCGCTCTGGCTCAGGTCGAGGACGTCGTCGACAAGCTTGCCGAGCCGGTCGGTGGCCTCGAGAATGGCGCCGACATAGTCCATGGCGGGGCCGGCGAGCGCGCCGCCATAACCGCCCGCGAGCATCTCCGCGAAGCCCGCGATCGAGGTCAACGGCGTGCGCAATTCGTAGCTCATTCCGGCGACGAAAGCGGTCTTGACCCGGTCGCCTTCCTCGAGCGCTTCGGTGCGTTCGCGAAGCGCGGTCTCGATGCGGCGGCTGTCGGTGACGTCGAGCATGGTGAAAAGCGCGTTGCCATCGGGGAGAGGAATCGCCGCGAATTCGAAATGGCGGCCATCGGTGAAGGTAACGCGGCCGGCGCGCTGCTCGCGCTCCGATGTCGCGCTGCGCACGAGCTCGCGGACCAGGCTGGCATGGGCGGGGTTGGAAAGCTGCTTGCCCAGCAGCGGAACGAGCTCGTCGACGCGCGGGTGGCTCGCAAGCTGCGCCTCGTCGAGCCCCCAGGCGTCGCGGAAGCGGTTGTTCCACAGATAGAGCCGCCCGTCGGCGGCGAATACGCCGATCGCCTCGAACAGATTTTCAAGCGTCGCGGCGCGCACGCGAAGCAGCGTGTCGCGGGCGCTTGCGAGCTGGACCTGTTCGGTACGATCCTCGAAGATCAACAATAGCCCGCCGTCGGGAAGCGGCTGCGCGACGACGCGCAAATGCGCTCCGCCAGGCAGCAGCCACGCCTCCTCGATGGCGTCGTCGAGCCCCAGGAACCAGTCGCGTCGCTCGGCCTTCCATTCGGGGAAATCGCGCACTTCGGGAAGCTGGTGATTGTCGCGCATGCGTTCGAGAACGCGGTCGAACTCGGGCTTTTCGGCGAGCCAATCGGGAGGCATGCCGAACATCTTGGCGAACGGCTGGTTCGAGAAATCGAGCCCGCGGTCGGCGCCGAACTGGGCGACCCCGGCAGACAAGCGATCGAGCGTGTCGCGCTGGGCGCGCGCGAAGCGTGCGAGATCGGCCTTGGCAACCTCGAACTCCTGGACGTCGATGGCATAGCCCGCGACCCCGCCATTGCCGAGCGGAACGTCGACGACGCGCAGGATGCGACGCTCGCCGCCGACGGTGGCGGGGAGCGTCCGGGTCAATGCGCGTTCGGCATCGCGCGCGTTGGCGGCAGCGGCGCGGGGATCGAGATCGCTGCTCCCTTCGAGCAGCTCGATCCCGCGCGAGACCACCGATGCGGCATCGTCCGCCTCGACCGCGCGAACATAGGCCGCGTTGACGAGAGCGAGCGAAAGATCGGGGCCGCGGTGCCACATCGGGAAGGGCGCGGCCTCGATCAGCAATCCGAGCGCATCGAGCGCCGCGCCGAGATCGTCGCGCTGGCGCGTGATGGCGGCCTTTTCATCCTCATGCTCGGTCCCGTCGAAAAACCATAGAAGGACCGAGGAGGCGGGCATCCCCGGCGGCGCCGGACCGCCGTGGACGATCAGGGAGCGGCCATTAGCGGCAAGCCGTACCGCGACCATGAACGCGCGGCCGCCGCGCGCGCAGGCACCCGCCTGTTCGGAAAGCGCGGCAAAATCATCGGCGACGATCCCCGCCTCCTCGCCGCCGAGGCTGGAAAAAAGTTCGGGAAGCGTATCGAAGCCGAGCGCGTCGGCCATGCGTTGCGACGCCTCGATCCGCCCCCCCGGCTGGACGAGCATCGGCATCGCCGGCCCGGTCGCGAGCAGTGCTTCCTGCACGGCAAGCCTGTCCCGCGACGCCCGCGCCGCGCGCATCCGGCGCAGCGCGGCGATCCAGATGGCGAGCGCGCCCGCCATCCACAACGCGAGCAGCACCGCGATGACGATGGCGTTGGTAGTGGAGACAATCATCCCAGGGGACCGCGCGGCATGTGCATCGCGCGCTGCAATAGGCCGCGAGGCAGAGGGGGGTAAAGGCGCAATGGCCCTGGTCGCCTTGCCGCCCAAGCACGGCTTGCCGAATTGCAAACCGTATGACGTCCGCGGAGGGTTTGAACGCCGACGCCCGCTAGCGGATCGCGCGCGGCTTCAACGTCGCCAGCGTTTGCATGGCGGCATTAGGCAGACGCTTTCGAACGCGAAAGCTCGGCTCATCCCCCGGCGCGCGCTGGCCGATTTCCAGGATGTAGAGCACCCCGGCGCGGACGGTCACTTCGGTCGGCGCCCAAGGCGCGGTGGATGCGGCCGCGGTGTTTCGCCGCCCGTCGGGCGCGACCCGAACCACCCGCCCCGCCGCATGCTCGGCGACGTAGAGCGAATTGTCCGGGCCGACGGCGATTCCGAAATTCTCGGCGGCTAGACCGGCCGCTACGAGCGTGATCGCGCCGCCGGGCGAACGCTTGCGGACGGTCGCACCGTGTCGGAAGTAGAAGCTGCCATCCGCCCCAAGCGCGGTGCCGGCGACATTGGAGAGAAGAAACTGCCTGTAGGCCGCGGCATCGGCCCGGCAGCCGTACAACAGCTCGGCATTTTTGCGCGGACAACGGCGGAACAGCAGCGGGCGCTTGTCGGCCGACTGATCGGCCAGATAGGTGCAGCTCTGATTGTCGCGCCATAGACCGGTCCCGAGCCTTGGCGCGCGGGTTTCGGGAACGATGTAGGTTACGCTACGATCGGGCCATAGCTTCCAGATCGCCGAGGGCCATTGTTGCCGCGACGCATCATCAGACTGCTCCTCGCCATAGACCGCGTCGCGGGCGTCGATAACGAGTTGGTGGATGTGGCGCCCGCCCACGCCCGGGCGCACGAGCGCCAGCCGGCCGCGCGGATCGACCGACCATATCCGTTCGAGGTCGCTGAAGAAGACCTTGCCCTGGCTGTCGACCACGATCCCGCGCGGAGGGGTGCGCGTGCGTGCTCGTGGCGAGAGCCGCGATGGCAAGCGCGACCGCCGTCAGCTTGGGCAAGGCACTTGTTCCGCCGAGCCTGTGCGTGCCGCGATTAGTAGCGATAATGATCGGGCTTGAACGGGCCGTCGACGGGGACGCCGATATAGCCGGCCTGCTTGTCAGTGAGTATGGTGAGCTTAACGCCGAGCTTTTCGAGGTGAAGCATCGCGACCTTTTCGTCGAGATGCTTGGGGAGGACGTAGACGTCGTTCCCATAGGCCTCGCGATTGGTCCACAGCTCGATCTGGGCTAGCACCTGATTGGTGAAGCTCGACGACATGACGAAGCTCGGATGGCCTGTGGCGTTGCCGAGATTGACGAGGCGGCCCTTGGACAGGACTATGATCTTCTTGCCGTCCGGAAATTCGACTTCGTCGACCTGCGGCTTGATCTCGGTCCACTTCATGTTCTGAAGCGCGGTGATCTGAATTTCGCTGTCGAAATGGCCGATGTTACAGACGATCGCCATGTTCTTCATGCCCCGCATGTGATCGAGGGTGATGACGTCGGCATTGCCCGTCGCTGTGACGAAAATGTCAGCGCGGGTGACCGCTTCCTCCATGGTCACGACTTCGAACCCCTCCATCGCCGCCTGCAGCGCGCAGATCGGATCGACTTCGGTGACGAGGACGCGGGCGCCGCCGTTGCGGAGCGATGCTGCCGAGCCCTTGCCGACGTCGCCGAAGCCCGCGACGGTCGCGACCTTGCCCGCAAGCATGACGTCGGTGCCGCGGCGGATAGCGTCGACCAGGCTTTCCTTGCAGCCGTAGAGATTGTCGAATTTGGACTTGGTGACGCTGTCGTTGACGTTGATCGCCGGGAACGGGAGCTTGCCCTTCTTGGCGAGCTCGTAGAGCCGGTGGACGCCGGTGGTGGTCTCTTCGGACACGCCCTTGATCGCTTCGACGGTTTTGGTCAGGAAGCCCGGCGACTTGGCGATGCGCGCCTTGACGACGCGCTGGAAGACTTCCTCCTCCTCGTTGTCGGGCGCCGGGAACTCCTCCCCGGCCTCGATGCGCGCGCCCCACAGCGCGAACATGGTGGCGTCGCCGCCATCGTCGAGGATTAGATTGCAGGTCTCGCTGCTGCCCCAGTCGAAGATGCGATCGACATAGTCCCAATATTCATCGAGGCTTTCGCCCTTGATCGCGAACACCGGAACCCCGGTCGCGGCGATGGCCGCGGCGGCATGATCCTGGGTCGAGAAGATGTTGCACGACGCCCAGCGCACGTTGGCGCCGAGCGCGGTCAGAGTTTCGATCAGAACCGCGGTCTGGATCGTCATGTGGAGCGAGCCGGTGATGCGCGCGTCTTTGAGAGGCTTCGAGGCCCCGAATTCCTGGCGCAGCGCCATCAGCCCGGGCATCTCGGTCTCGGCGATCTCAATTTCCTTGCGGCCGTAAGCGGCGAGGGAAATGTCGGCGACGACATAGTCGTCAAATGCGCCGGATACTTGCGTTGCCACGTGTCGAAACTCCCTTGGGATGGCCGCGCGAGAAGCGGCGCCATCGGCCCCTCCCCTAGCCGCGGGGGCGTCCGGAAGCAAATATAAAGATATCTTTATATGATGCTGTTTGAGAGGGGCTACGCCGTTCCACTGACCGGGCTGAGCAGGCGCGGATCGATCCCCGAGGCTTCGAACGCGGCGTTCCAACGGGCATCGTGCGGCGTTTCGAAGAGCAGTCTTGGGCTCGCCGGCGCGGTCAGCCAGCCGTGGCGGGTCATTTCGTGATCGAGCTGGCCCGCGCTCCAGCCCGCATAGCCCAGCGCGACCAGCCACCGGCTCGGGCCCTTGCCCGCCGCGAGCTCGCGCAGGATATCGAGCGTTCCCGTCAGCGCCCACGATTTGCCAATGTGGATCGTGTCCTGCCCTCCCCAATCGGTGGAGTGAATAACGAACCCGCGCGACGGCTCGACCGGACCGCCCCAGTGGACCGCCGCGTCGGGACCGGCACCGGGTTCGATCCCGACCTGTTCGAGAAGCGCGTGGAAAGTGAGGCCGGCAAGGACATGCCCGATGCCGATGCCGAGCGCGCCGTCATCGTCATGGACGCACATCGCGATCACCGCCTGGCGAAAGCGCGGATCGCTCATCCCCGGAAGCGCGAGGAGGAGCTGTCCGCTGAGATAAGGCGCCTGGTCCACTTGGTCCGACTTACAGGCATGGAGCGAGACGGACAAAGTCGTTCGACGCGGGTGGCGGTGGGCGGGCGGCATTGCTATCGACGGCGGAAGCTAGGAAACGCGAGTTAAGGAAAACAGATGGGCATTCAAATCGGCGATAAGATCCCCGAGGCCGTCCTCATGAAGATGGGCGCGGACGGCCCGGAGCCGGTGCAAGCAAGCGAATTTTTCAAAGGACGCAAGGTCGCGCTGTTTTCGGTGCCGGGTGCGTTCACCCCGACCTGTTCGGTCAAGCACATGCCCGGCTTCGTCGAGCGCGCCGACGAATTGAAGGCCAAGGGCGTCGATGAGATCGCATGCACCGCGGTCAACGATGCGTTCGTGATGGGGGCGTGGGGCGAAGCGAGCGGAGTCGCGGGCAAGGTGACGATGCTGGCCGACGGCAATGGCGACTTCGCGCGCGCGGTCGGGCTCGAGATGGACGGATCGAAGTTCGGGATGGGGCCGCGGTCGCAGCGCTATTCGATGATCGTCAACGACGGCGTGGTCGAGCAATTGAACGTCGAGGGCTCGGGCGAATTCCGGGTCAGCTCGGCCGATTACATGCTGGAGCAGCTTTGACGAGCACCGACGCCGCGCGGCTTGTCCGCGAGCTCGAGCTATTTTACGAAAGCGCGGTCGCCAATCTGCGCGAGGCCTTGTCGGCGTTCGTCGCCGATGGAACGCGGCCCGATCCCGAACGCCGCGCCGCGGGCGCCTTCGCCTATCCCGAAATCCGCGTGCGCTACCACGGCGAAGGCGCGGCGCCGCGCTTCTCGCGCTCCTACGGCCGGCTGATAGGGCCCGGCGACTACCGCATCAGCGTCACCAAGCCCGCCTTGTTCGCGGACTATCTCGAAGAGCAGATCGCGCTCCTGATCGACGGATACGGAGTCGATGTCGAAGTCGGGCCGGGCGACCAGGAAATCCCGTTTCCATATGTGCTCGATGGCGCGCACGACATCGCGCTCGAAGGCGTGTCGGCGGTCGAGCTGGCGCGCTGGTTTCCGGCCACCGAGCTCGCCCAGATCGGCGACGAGATCGCCGACGGAGTGTGGGTTTCGGGGGGAGAACCGCGGCCACTGGCGCTGTTCGACGGCCTCAGGGTTGACTACTCCCTCGCGCGGCTCAGGCACTATACCGGCACCCCGGTCGAGCACGTCCAGCGCTACATATTGTTTACCAACTATCACCGATACGTCGACGAGTTCGTCCGCTATGCCTGCGCGCGATTGAAGGAGGGCGGCAAATACACCGCGCTTTCGGGCGCTGGCGATCTGCGCGTCACGCCGGAGAATGCCGATCCGGACCGCGTCGTGGCGGACGGCGCGTGGCGGCGGCACCAGATGCCCGCCTACCACCTCATCGCCCCCGACCGCAGTGGGATCACGCTGGTCAATATCGGCGTCGGGCCATCGAACGCCAAGACGATCACCGATCATCTCGCAGTGCTGCGTCCCGAGGCTTGGATGATGATCGGGCATTGCGGCGGGCTTCGCCCCAGCCAGCGCATCGGCGATTATGTTCTGGCCCACGCCTATCTTCGCGACGACCACGTCCTCGACGCCGTGCTTCCTCCCGAGATTCCCATTCCCGCAATCGCCGAGGTCCAGCTTGCGCTCGCGCGGGCGGCGGAGATCGTTTCGGGCGAGGAGGCCGATGCGCTCAAGGGACGGCTGCGGACGGGAACCGTGGTGACGACAGACGACCGCAACTGGGAACTACGATTCTCGCGCTCGGCGCTACGCTTCAGCCAAAGCCGCGCGGTCGGGATCGATATGGAATCGGCGACCATCGCCGCGCAGGGATACCGGTTCCGGGTGCCGTACGGGACTTTGTTGTGCGTATCCGACAAGCCGCTGCACGGCGAAATCAAGCTGCCGGGCCAGGCCAACAGCTTTTACGAACGCGCGATCGCCGAGCATATGCTGATCGGGATCGCGGCATGCGACCTGCTGCGCGAGGAAGGAAGCACGCTGCACAGCCGGAAATTACGCGCCTTCAACGAGCCGCCTTTTCGATAGTGTACCCCTGACGAAGGAAAGGATTACATTCGGGATACGTCCCGCAACCCGTGAGTTAGGTCAGCAACTTCACCACCGGAGATTTACACATGGCCGTGAGCCTCAAACCATTGTCGGAGCAGACCATCGTCGTAACCGGAGGGTCCAGCGGAATCGGGCTTGCCACTGCGCAGATGGCAGTCGACCGCGGCGCGAAGGTCGTGCTTGCCGCGCGCAACGGCGAAGCGCTCGACGAAATCGTCGTCGGCATCAACAATCGCGGCGGCAAGGCGATCGCGATCGAAGTCGACATCGCCGACGAGGATGCCGCCGAGCGCATCGCCGACCGCGCGATGGAAGCGTTCGGAGGGTTCGACACCTGGGTCAACAATGCCGCCGTGGCGCTTTACGCGCGGCTCGAGCAGGTAAGCATCGCCGAGCATCGGCAGGTATTCGATGTCGGTTATTTCGGGCTGGTCCAGGGAAGCCTCGAGGCCGTGCGGCATTTAAAGACCAAAGGCGGCGCGATCATCAATATCGGATCGGTCCTGTCCGACCGCGCGATCCCGATCCAGGGCGCGTACAGCGCGATGAAGCATGCGGTGCGCGGTTTCACCGATGCGCTTCGCATGGAATTGGAGAACGAAGGCGCGCATATTTCAGTGACGCTGATCAAGCCCAACGGGATGGACACGCCTTATCCAGAGCATGCCCGCAACAAGATGGGCAAGCCGGCGCGAATTCCGCCAATGGTCTACGATCCGCGGCTGGTTGCGAAGGCGATCTGCTTCGCAGCCGAAAATCCGAAGCGTTCGCTTACCGTCGGCGGCGGCGGGCTGCTCGTCTCCGCGCTTCCCAACCTCATGCCGCGGTCGGCCGACAAGGGAATGGAAGCGCTGATAGACGAGAAGGCGCAGACCACCGACACGCCGCCGGCACCCGGGACCAACGACAATCTGTTCAGCGAAAAGGCCGACGGGCGGATCGATTCGAACCAGGATTTGAACGTGCGCCGGTCGAGCCTCTATCTCGAGGCGCAGATGCGTCCTCTGACCACCGCGGCGATCGTTGGCGGAGCTGCCGCCGCGGCCGCCGGCGCGTTCATGATGGCGCGGAAGCGGCGCCACAACAGCGCGATGCAGGCGGCGCTTACCGCCAATGAGGTCAGGGGCGGGGAACGGGAAGAGGAAGCGCACCCGAGCTAAGCGGGGCTTTAAGGTACGCCGCGAACTTCTCGCCGAAGTTGGCGTAGACGAGGAGGCTGGTGGCAATCGAGCCGCGGCTGACGCCGAAATCGTTTAGCTCGTAGCGCGACAGATAGAATTGCCCGTTGGCGTCGAGCCCGGTCTTGATGAAGCTGTGACGGTAGTTGAACACGTTGACGCGCTGCAGCTTTTCTAATTCCGTCCATTCCGGCCGGCCGCGCCCAAAACGCGCGTAGATCGTCATTCCCTTGCAGAATTGAAGATTGTTGCGGCACGCGCTGCGCCCGATCGTCGCGCGAATGCCATTGGCGAACGAGACATTGACGTAACGGCCGTTGGAGCCGTCAGCGACGCGATGGGCGATCTTGAGCTCACTCAGGATCGAGACGATCGCCGGTAAGTCGAAGTTCGAGACGACCGCGGTACGGCGGGTGACGGCGTTGATATCCTGTGCGTCGGCCGGCACGGTCCCAAGGGCCGCCCCCGCCGACGCGATCAGTACAAGTGTCGCGCGCATCAATCGACCAGCGCAACGTCCAGGAAAATGTCGGCAGCAACGCTCAGCTCCCCGGGCTCGACGGGAGTTCGCGCGGTACGGCTGCCCGTGACGACGATTTGGTCGCCCATCTGCTCGGAGCCATAGTTTCGCCGCTCGCTCACCCTGAGTATCCGGCCGATACGTTTGCCCAGAGACTGAGCATAGTTTCGCGCCTCGGCCATCGCTTGCCTGACGGCGTCCTGCTCGGCCAAGCGACGCGCGGGCAGCGGATCGGCCAATGAAAAGATCGGCCCGCGCACCCGGTTCGCTCCCGCAGTGAAGAGCGCCTCGATGACTTCGGAAGCGCGCGTGAGATCGCGAAACCGGACGTCGAACTGGTTCGCGACGACGTAACCGGTGATGCGGGGCGGCCGGTCTTCCTCCTGCGCCCGATTTTCCTCACCCCTCGCGAACCGTGGACCGACAGTGAAACCTGACGTTCGCACGTCGCGCGCCTCGACCCCCGATCGTCGAACGGCCGCGATCAGTCTCTCGGCCAGGACCGCATTCGCCCGCACCGCCTCTGGTGCCGTCGCCCCCGTGGTCACGGTGGCGGCCGTGATCGTCATCGTGTCGGGGCGCAGCTTGTGCTCCCCTCGCGCTTCGACGCTGAGGAGTGTTTCACCGGCACCAAGCGTCGGCACCGGCTGCGCAAATGCCGGAACGGCGGCGAGGAGCCCCAGCGCGGCGGCAACTACCAGCCGCATCGCTTGCCTGCGTTTTGCTGCTGGAGCCAAGCCTGCAGCGGGCGGAAATATTCGATCATGGCGGCGCCCGACATTTCGCGGCTTCCGGTGAAGGCTTCGAGCGCGTCGGGCCAGGGCTTGGAGGCGCCGAGCGCGAGCATGGCATTCAGCCGCTGGCCGACTTCCTTGTTGCCGTAGAAGCTGCAGCGGTGGAGCGGCCCCTTCCATCCGGCCTGGTCGCACGCCGCCTTGTAGAATTGAAACTGAAGGATGCGCGCGAGAAAGTAGCGGGTGTACGGCACGCTGGCCGGGATGTGGTATTTTGCGCCGGGATCGAAATCGGCCTCGGTGCGCGGCGTCGGGGGGACAATTCCCTGATATTGCAGACGCAGGTCGTTCCACCCCTGATTGAGCGCGGTCGGCGCGATGCGGCCCGAGAAAACGCCCCAGCGATATTTGTCGATGAGCAGGCCGAAGGGCAGGAAGGCGACCTTGTCCATCGCCTGGCGCAGCAACAGGCCGGTGTCCTTGTCCGCGGATGGCAGCTTGTTCTTGGCGAGAAGCCCGGTCTGGACGAGATAATCAGGGGTAATCGACAGCGCGATGGTATCGCCGATCGCTTCGTGGAAGCCGTCGTTCGCGCCGTTCAGGTAGAGATATGGCTGGGCGTTGTAGGCGCGCTGATAATAATTGTGGCCGAGCTCGTGATGGACAGTGACGAAGTCGTCGCCATTGACCTTGGTGCACATCTTGATGCGCAAATCGTCCTTGTTGTCCAAATCCCAGGCCGAGGCGTGGCAAATGACTTCGCGGTCGCGCGGGGCGGTGATCTGCGAACGCTGGTAGAAGGTCGCCGGGAGCGGCGCGAAGCCCAAGGAGGAGAAGAAATTCTCGCCGGTGCGGACGATCTTCTCGGGCGTGTATTTCTTCGAAACGAGCAGATCGGTGGTGTCGAAACCGATGTCGCCCGCCCCCTTGGGCGCGACTATGTCGTAGATATTTCCCCATTCCTGCGCCCACATGTTGCCGAGCAGATCGGCGCGGATCGGGCCGGTCGCGGGCTGGACAGAACTGCTATATTTGGCGTTCAGCTTGGCGCGCGTGAAGCAGTGGAGCTGGTCGTAGAGCGGCTTGACCTCGCCCCACAGCTTGTCGGTCAATGCAGCGAATTCGTCGGCGGGCATATCGTAGCCCGAACGCCACATCGCGCCGGTATCGGCATAGCCGAGATCCTTGGCGCCCTGGTTCGCGATCTCGGTCAACCGCACATAATCGGCGCGCATCGGGCGGCCGACATTGGTGTGCCAGCTGGTCCACATTTCCTTGAGCTCAGCGGGGTTGCGGCTTGTCCCCATGCGCTCTTCGAGGTCATTGCCCGTGGTCGGCTTGCCGCCCACCGTCCCGCGGCCCTTGCCGTAGGTCGACTGAAGCCGGGTTGAGATGGTGTTGAGCTCGGCCGCCGCGCCGGGAGTCTGCGGGGCCGCGAGCGTCAGCCCGCCGCGCAGGATGTCGAGCTTGCGGCGGGTGTCGTAATCGAGCCCGGCGACATCGTTGAACCGCGCGGCCCGGCTCGCGTAACTGACGCCCTTTTCGGTGCCGATCGTTCCGAAATAGGATGCGAGCGCATCGGTGTCGTCGGTGATGTAGGTCGCGTTGACCCACTGCGCGCGGCTGCTGATAACCGAAAAATCGGCGAGGTCCTTTTCGGCCGCGGCCACGAAAGCGCGCGCTTCGTCCGCGGTGGGTGCGGCGTTCGCGGCCAGAGCATCCGCCGCCCGATCAAGAGCGTCGGCAGCCTTGATTGCCGGGTCGCTGTTGCTTCTGGTCGTGGTGCAGGCGGCAAGTGCAAATACAAGGGCGGTCAGTGAAGCGGCGGTTTTCATGGGAATGATCCTCTTCGTTACGCGTACAAGCCACCGCCTTCGTTCCGGTTCCGCAACCGGCGGTCAAGCGCTCAGATAATCGGCGATGGCGCGGCCGAATTCGGGCTTGGTGATGCAGCTCATATGGCCGCCCGGGACTTCGACGAAATCGGCGTTCGGGAGCAGGCGGCAGAGCGCCTCCGCGGAGCCGTTTTCATCGTCTTCGTCGCCCTGGACGATGAGTGTCGGAACGCGGATCGCCTCGATCTCAACCACCAGGCTGTCGGTGAAGCTATCGAGCAGGTGGCACAGCGCCTCGGGATCACCGCCGGTGGTTTTGAGGAAGGCCTGGACGAGGAATTGCGGGCTTCCCTTTTCGAACGAGCCGAGCCCGCGCAGCACACCGCGGAAATGTTCGGCGCGCTTGTCGGTGTCGAGCAACCCTTCGAGCCCCATTCCGGCGATGATCGCGCGGCGCGGCTTGGTTCCGCCGATAAGCAGGCGCGCGGTTGTGCGGCCGCCGAGCGAATAGCCGCCGAGATCGAAGTCGGTCAGGCCGATATGGCCGATCAGGGCTTCGGCGTCTTCGACCAGTATGTCGGGGGGATAGGAGGCGCGGTCGTGTGGCTTGTCGCTCATCCCGTGGGCGCGAAGATCGGGCATGATGACGCGGAAGCCCCGGCGAGCGATCTCGGCGGCGTGGCCGAACTTGATCCAGTTCATGTTCGCGGTCGAGAATAGCCCGTGGATAAGCACCACCGCCCTCGCGCTGCCGTCATCCGGCCCCAGCTCGTGCCAGGCCAGGCCCACGCCGTCGGGTGCGGTGAAGCGGCCGGTCTTAATCGGGGAGCTTGCCAACGGCCTTCATCCAGCGATCGACCGCCGCCGGGTGCTCGTCGACGCGCGTCTCGGGCAATCTTTCCAGGCCATGCCACCAATTATCGAGCCGGCTCTCGACACCGAAATGGCTGGTGCAGCGGAAGGCGCTTGGATCGTCGAACGTCGCGATGGTCAAATCCATGTTCTCGCCTTCGAGGAATTGGAAGCCGAGCGAGGTGCCGCACGCAGCGCAGAACGGGCGTTTGGCAATCGGTGAGGACATGTACCAGTCGGGCTCACTCTCCCAGGCCACTGCCGTGTGCTTTACATTGACGAAGGCGATCGAGACGCTGCCCGTCGCGCGCTGGCACATTCGGCAGTGGCAGAGATAGGCCTCGTCGCTGGCGATTTGTGCGGAGAAACGGACGCGGCCGCACATGCAGCCGCCGGTCATGATCGCCATCAAGCTGCTTTCTTCAAATGCTTCCGCCCGAGCAACTCGGCGATCTGGACCGCGTTGAGTGCGGCGCCCTTGCGGAGGTTGTCCGACACGCACCACAGCGACAGGCCGTTGTCGACCGTCGGGTCCTCGCGGACGCGGCTGACGTAGGTAGCGAATTCGCCAACGGCTTCGACCGGGGTGACGTAGCCGCCGTCCTCGCGCTTATCGACGAGCATCACACCGGGGGCTTCGCGAAGCACGCGCCGGGCCTCCGTGGCGGAGATTTCACCTTCGAATTCAACGTTGATGGCTTCGGAATGGCCGACGAAGACGGGCACGCGGACGCAGGTCGCGCTGACCTTGATGCTCGCGCCCAAAATCTTCTTGGTCTCCACGACCATCTTCCATTCTTCCTGCGTCGATCCGTCGTCGAGGAAATCGCCGATGTGCGGGATGACGTTGAAGGCGATCTGCTTGGTGAACTTTCTAGGTTCGGTGCCATCGCCGACGAAGATGTTGCGGCTTTGCTCGAACAGCTCGTCCATTCCGGCTTTGCCGGCGCCCGAAACTGATTGGTAGGTGGCGACGACGATGCGCTTGATGCGGGCGATGTCGTGCAGCGGTTTCAAGGCGACCACCATCTGCGCGGTCGAGCAATTGGGATTGGCGACGATGTTGCGGCGGCGGTAACCGTCGATTGCTTCCGGATTAACCTCGGGGACGATGAGCGGGACGTCGGGATCCATGCGGTAGAGCGACGAATTGTCTATCACCGTACAGCCCGCATTGGCGAATTTGGGCGCGTGCAGCCGGGTCGCTTCGGAGCCGATCGCGAACAGCGCCATGTCGAAACCCGCGGGCTCGAAATGCTCTATGCTGCGCACCTTGAGCATCTTGCCGGTCTCGCCAAACTCGACCCCCTCGCCCTGCGAGCGCGAGGAGGCGATCGCGACGACTTCGTCGGCCGGAAATTCGCGTTCTGCGAGAATGTTGAGCATCTCGCGCCCGACGTTGCCGGTCGCTCCGACGACCGCGATGCGATAACCCATATACCCTTCCCCTACCGCCTTGCCGCGGCCGTATCGCATGGCGGCGCGGCAATCGATATGGGAATTGCGAACGCGCGGGGGAAGCGATGAAACGGCCGGCACTGCTGCTTGCGATCTTACTGCTCCTCATGCTCGGCTTGCTTGCATTCAAAGGCCGCCTGCTTGCCCTTCCCAACGTGCGCAGCGAGGCGCGGGCGGGCGAATTCGACACTGCGCGAGCGATTGGACGTCTACAGCGGATCCTCGGCGATCAGCGGCCGCACCCGGCCGACAGCGCCGCCAACGACGCCGTGCGCGCGCGGCTCGTCGCCGAACTGAGGGCGATCGGGCTTTCCGCGCGCATCACCGACCATTTCGCGTGCAACGGCGCCCCCGACACACGGGCCATGGGGTGCGGCCGGGTGCGCAACGTAGTGGCCACGATCGGACCCGCGCAAGGGCGGCATTTGCTGATCGTATCGCACTATGATTCGACCGCCGTCGGCCCCGGCGCCGCGGACGACGGGATCGGCGTGGCAACGATGCTCGAAATCGCAGCGCAGCTGTCGCGGCGCGATCTCAAGCGGCCCGTAAGCTTCCTGTTCAACGAGGGCGAGGAAGCGGGCTTGCTCGGGGCGCGGGCGTTCGTCGATCGAGATCCCCTCGCGCGACGGGTGGGATCGGTCATCAATCTCGAGGCGCGCGGCGTCGAAGGCCCCGCGATCATGTTCGAGACGAGCCGGCCGAACGGCGCCGCGATCGACTGGTTCGCGCGCTCGGTTCGGCGCCCGGTCGCCAATTCGCTTTCGACCGATTTCTATAAGCTGATCCCCAATTCGACCGATGTCCGCGTATTCGAGGAACGCGAGTGGACGATCCTCAACTTCGCGGTGATCGGAAACGAAACGCGTTATCATAGCCCGGGCGACGATCTCGCCGCGCTCAGCCGCCGCAGCGTCCAGCATATGGGGGACCAGGCGCTGGCGCTTGCTAGCGACCATGCCAGCGGGCGCGCCGCGGCCGAACCCGGGACGCAGATATTCGCCGACCTGTATGGCCGCGCGCTAGTCGTGATCCCGGAGGCGCTCGGCCTGCTGGGACTGGCTGGATTGCTCGCTGTGACGGCCTATTTGGCATGGCGGCGACGCATCGGCCTCGGTTACTCACTCGGCGCGGTCTTGCTGGCCATGATCGGGTCGGCGGCGTTGGTGTTCGTGGTGCACTCCGCTTTACGATCGTTATCGGGGGGCGAATTCTGGCGGGCCTATCCCGAGGCGACCGGAATCGCGATCGCGCTGATTGCCCTTTTCGCGTCGAGCGCGGCTCTGTTGGCCCTCGCCCGCAAGGTTTCGACTGGCGCGTTGCGCGCGGCATATTGGCTCGTCTTCCTGCTGCTGGGCGCGGCCATCAGCGCGGCTGCGCCGGGGGCGAGCATCTTCTTCCTGCTGCCGCCGCTGGTCACGGTGATCGGCATGGCTCTCGGGGGCAAAGCCGCGCAACCGTTGGCGACCTTCGCGGCCTTGCTCTTGCTGCTGCTTTGGACACCGCTGCTGGCGCTTGTCGAAATCCTGCTCGATTTCGACAATGCGTGGGCCTTCGCGCCGCTGTACGCCGTGCTCATGCTGCCGGCGCTGATAGAGATGCGCGCACTGGCGCAAACTCTGCCGGCGCGCGCAGCGGGTGCCGTGCTTGGCATCGCGGCGTTAGCGAGCTGGGCAGTCGCAGCCGCGTTGCCGGATTATTCGGACGATCGAAAGCAGTCGTTCGGGATTGAGTATCTTACCGAGAACGGCGGCAAAGCGCGTTGGCTCGTGGTCAACGATGGCGCGGCGCTTCCCCCGGAATTTCTCGAAGCGGGCCGGTTTGCGAGCGATTTCGAAGTGCCTTGGTCGACGCGAAAGCGTTGGGCACGGGCGGCGCCACCGGGGCTTGCCCGACCGCCAGGACTGGAGATGCTCGCGCAGCGCATGACGACGGAGGGCCGGGCGGTGTCGTTTCGTCTAAAAGCCAACGGCGCGGAGTCGGTCACGCTGTTTGCGCCCCCGGCGGCGCGGGTTCGGGCAGTCAGCGCCGGCGGCTGGGCGCGCCGCATGGGGCAAGCCGACGATCCCGAAAAAGACGCCGCTGCGACCGGGGTCAGCCGGCATTATTTCCTGCGCTGTCGAGGGCGCAGTTGCGACGGCCTGCGGGTCGATATGGTGCTGGCGAGCCAGACGCCGGTGGAATGGACCGTCATCGGTAGTCGTGCCGGGCTGCCCGAAGCGGCGCGGGCTTTACTCGTTGCACGCCCGGTGAACGCCGCTCCGCAATATACCGCGGACGCAACGATCGGCGTCACCAAGCTGCGCTTTTAGGAAGTTCAGCCTTCGCTGTTCTCGGTTTCATTCGCGGCGACCGGGGCTTGGCCCTTGGGCGGGCGGACGTCGCGGCGTTCGGCGATGCGCGCCGATTTACCGGTACGGCCGCGCAGATAATAAAGCTTGGCACGGCGCACGACGCCGCGGCGGACGACTTCGATGGCGTCGATGTTCGGCGAATATAGCGGGAAGACGCGCTCGACGCCTTCGCCGAAGCTGATCTTGCGCACCGTGAAAGATGAGCCCAGCCCGCGGTTGGCGCGCGCGATGCACACGCCTTCGTAATTCTGGACGCGGGTGCGCTCGCCTTCGACGACGCGAACGCCGACGCGAAGCGTGTCGCCGGGGCGGAATTCGGGGACGGTTTTGGCCGACTTGAATTGCTCGATGGCCTCGGCCTCGAGCGTCTGGATCAGGTTCATTTTATTTCGCTCTCGTCTTCGTGCCGCGCGCCAGAGGGCGGTGCCTGCCGCGCGCCCCCATGGCGCAGGGTCAAGTCCGGCCGCCTTAGCCGTGTGTCTTCCGCTGCCTTGGCCAAGCGCCAGGCGGCGATCTTCGCATGATCCCCCGACCGCAGCACTTCGGGGATCGTGCGCCCTTCCCATGTCATAGGCCGGGTATAGTGCGGATATTCGAGCAGCCCCGTCTCGAAGCTTTCGTCCATGCCGCTGGAAGCCGCGCCCATTACGCCGGGAAGTAGGCGAACGCAAGCATCGAGGAGCGCGATCGCGGCGCTTTCCCCCCCGGAAAGCACATAGTCGCCGATCGATACGGCGCGGATCGGACGCGCTTCGAACAAGCGCTCGTCGATCCCTTCGAAACGGCCGCACAGGATTGAGACGCCGGAACCCGCCGCCAGCTCACGCACCAGGGCTTGGGTCAACGGCTCACCGCGCGGGGTCATCGCCAGCATCGGGCATTTCGGCTGCCGCGCCAGCACATCGTCGACCGCGGCGGCAAGGATATCGGCGCGCATGACCATCCCGGCGCCGCCACCGGCGGGGGTATCGTCGACCGAACGGTGCCGGTCGGTCGCGAAGTCGCGGATTTGCACCGCAGCGAGCGACCAAAGACGATTTTCAAGAGCGCGGCCAGCAAGGCTATGCGTAAGCGGCCCCGGGAACATATCGGGATGAAGCGTCAAGATGGTGGCCGACCAGGTCATGATCCATGCTTCATCCTCTGGAACCTTGGCGATTGGAAGGCGCTTGGGGTACCATGGCGACAAGCTTCTCGATTGCCTGATCATCGGCGGCGGTCCTGCCGGGCTGACCGCGATGGTCTATCTCGCGCGTTTCCACATGAACGTGACGGTCGTCGATGCCGGCGAAGGCCGCGCATCGTGGATTCCCGTGTCGCACAATCACGCCGGCTTTCCCGAAGGAATCAAGGGCAGCGTGCTGATCGAGAAGATGGCCGAGCAGGCGCGGCTCTACGGCGCGGCAATCAAGACGAGCCGCGTCACCCGGCTCGACCGCGACGAGGAGCAGTCGGGTTTTCTCGCCGAATGGGGGAGCGGACCGGTCGCGGCGAGGACGGTGCTGATCGCGACCGGAGTGCGCAATCGCCGGCCGACGATGGAACCCGCCCTTCACGATGACGCGCTGTGCCGCGGGCTGATCCGCTACTGCCCGATTTGCGACGGTTACGAAGTCACCGACAAGCGCGTCGGGGTGATCGGGACCCAGGCGCACGCCTTCAAGGAAGCCGTCTTCCTGCGCGGATTCACCGCCGACTTGACCCTGATCTCTCCGCACGGCCCGCATCAGCTGAGCGACGAAGACCGCGCACGCGCCGACGCGCTCGGCATCGTCACGGTCGACGGGCCTCGCGAGGAACTTCGAATCGAGGGCGAGCAGATCGTCGTTCCCACCGCCGAGGGCCCGCTTTCGTTCGACAGCGTCGACCCCGCATTGGGGTCGGACGTTCATTCCGATCTTGCCAAGACGGTTGGCGCGGACGTCACGGAAAGCGGCAGTATCCTGGTCGACGATCATCAACGATGCAGCGTCCCCGGCCTGTACGCGGCGGGCGACGTCGTTCTGGGGCTCGACCAGATCAGCCACGCGATGGGCGACGGGGGAATCGCCGCCACCACCATTCGCAACGATTTGACATGCGACGCGCCCCTTATCCGCGAGGCTAGTAAGGCCGTGCTCGCCGATCCCGTCGCCGCTTAGTTCAAACGAGGAAGACCGGGTCGATAAGGACGCGGTCGCCCCTGAGGTCGGCTGCCGGCAGCCCGAACGGCAGCAGGATTCGCCTGCCGTTCGGGCGTTCGATTTCGATGACGTCTCCAGCACCGTAATTGTCGATCGCCACAATCGTCCCGATCGGCTCGCCGTCAAGCGAAACGCAATCGAGACCGATCACGTCCGCGTGATAATATTCGCCCTCGTCGAGCGGCGGCAGCGCCGACCGCGCCACGGTCACGAGTTGGCCGCAGAATGATTCCGCGGCGTCGCGCGACGACACGCCTTCAAGGCGCACGATAGCGCCCTGCCCTCCTTCGCGGATCGAGGCGACCGCGAAGGATTTGCCGCCGATCTCGACCGCCTTGTGCTGTTTCACGCTTTCGATGCCCTGGGCAAACAGCTTGAGGCGGACCTCGCCGCCAACGCCATGCGCGCCGGCGACCGCGGCGAGGGTTATGCGGTCGGCGGGCAAGGCCTAGCCGTCGGCCTTCTCGGTTTTCTTGGTTTTCTTGATTTTCTTAGCGTTATCGGCCTTCTCGGCTCCCTCGGCCGGTGCAGCTTTATCGCTGCCCTCGGCAGGGTCGGCCGCTGACGCGCCTTCGTTGGCGGCATCGTCAGCTTCGGCGGGAGCGTCGGCGGCGGGCGTTTGCTCAGCGGGGGCTTCCGCGGCTGCAGTAACTTCCTCGGCCGGAGGGGCTTCCTCGGCCGGAGCAGCCGCTTCCTCCTCGACCGGGGCTGGCTCGGGCTCAGGCGCACTGTCCTCCGCGGCCGGAGGCGCTTCCTCTACCGGGGCAGCTTCCTCAGCCGGGGCAGCCTCAGCCGGTGACGCCTCCTCCGCAGCGGGGGTGTCCTCGACCGCGGCCATCTCCTCGACCGCGGTCACTTCCTCGACGGGCGCAGCGTCCTCAACTGGCGCTGCCGCCGCCGTGGCGGCGGCTTCATCGGCAGCGGCCTGCTTGGTCGCGTTGGCGTCAGCGCGCTCCTTGGCCTTTTCACCGGGCTCGCCCTTCTTTGGGTTGTTGCGCGCGGTGCGCTCCATCACACCGGCTGCGTCGAGAAAGCGCAGCACGCGGTCGGAGGGTTGGGCCCCCACCGACAGCCAATGCTTAGCGCGCTCGGCGTCGAGCTTTATGCGATCGGGCGAGTCCTTGGCGAGCAGCGGATTGTAGGTGCCGATCTTCTCGATGAAGCGGCCATCGCGCGGGCTGCGCGAGTTGGCGACGACGATGCGGTAATAGGGACGCTTCTTCGCGCCACCCCGAGAGAGTCGAATTGCGAGAGACATATTGTTTTCCTTCAGTAAGTTGTTTCTATCTTTTCACGAATTTGTCGAAGCCCGGCGGGAGGTTGAAGGGGGTCTGGCCGCCGGGACCCGGACCTGGCAAACCGGGAAGTCCCGCCTGGGGCGCCGCGGCCCCGCCGCCCATGCCGCCCAACATGCCTTCCATCCCGCCCTTGCCGAACATCGCGCCGAGCTTGCCGAGGCCGCCCATCTTCTTGATCCGTTTCATGGCGCCGGCCATTTCCTGATGCATTTTGAGGAGCTTGTTGACCTCCTGCACCGTCGTCCCCGAGCCCTTGGCGACGCGGATCTTGCGCTTGGCGTTGATGAGCTCGGGCTTGGCGCGTTCTTTTTTGGTCATCGACCCGATCATGGCGTCGAGGCGGCCGAGCGCCTTTTCGTCCGCCGCGCCCGCAACCGCGCCAATCTTTTTCATTCCCGGCAGCATCGAGGCGAGCGCGCCGAGCCCGCCCATGCGCTGCATCTGGCCGATCTGGGCGCGCAAGTCGTCGAGGTCGAACTTGCCCTTGGCCATTTTGGCGGCCATTTTTTCGGCTTCTTCGACCTGGATGGTCTCGCTGGCGCGTTCGACGAGGCTGACGACGTCGCCCATGCCCAAAATGCGGCCCGCGACGCGGCTGGGGTGAAAAGCCTCCAGCGCGTCGAGCCCCTCGCCCATGCCCGCGAACAGGATCGGCTTGCCGGTCACCGCGCGCATCGAAAGCGCCGCCCCGCCGCGGGCGTCGCCGTCCATGCGGGTGAGGACGATTCCGGTGAGGTCGACCTGGCCCGCGAAGCTCTTGGCGACGTTCACCGCGTCCTGGCCGGTGAGCGCGTCGACGACGAGCAGGATGTCGTGCGGGCGCCCGACTTTGGCGACCGCTTTCATCTCCTCCATCAGACCTGCATCAACGTGCAGCCGGCCGGCGGTGTCGAGGAGGAGCACGTCGTACGCCTGAAGCCGGGCGGCTTGCACCGCGCGGCGGGCGATGTCGACCGGGCGCTGTCCCGCGACGATCGGAAGCGTGGCAACATCGGCCTGGACCCCGAGTACCGCGAGCTGCTCCTGCGCAGCGGGGCGCGCAACGTCGAGTGAGGCCATCAATACCTTCTTGCGGCCCTTTTCGGACAGGCGCTTGGCGATCTTGGCGGTGGTGGTGGTCTTGCCCGAACCCTGCAGCCCGACCATCATGACCACCGCGGGCGGGGTAACGTCGAGGTTGAGATCGACGGCGTCCGAGCCAAGCATTTCGACGAGCGCGTCGTGGACGATCTTGACGACCTGCTGGCCCGGCGTGACCGACTTCAGCACCGAGGCGCCGACCGCTTGCTCGGTGACCTTGTCGATGAAATCGCGGACAACTGGCAGCGCGACGTCCGCCTCGAGCAGTGCGATCCGCACCTCGCGCATCGCCGCGCGGACTTCGACTTCATTGAGGGCCCCGCGGCCGCGCAGGCGCTCGAACACGCCTCCCAGACGGTCGCTCAGGCTATCGAACATCGAGTCCCTCCAGAGCCGCCGCGGCGGCAACACAAAAAGAGCCGGCGGGCGAAACCTCGCCGGCCAGCGTCTGATGCTTGCCCGAACCGATAAACGCTCTTGCAGCGGGTGGCAACCGTCCAGACTTGGGACGGCGCCGGCGGGGGCGTTCCTCCCCCGGAACGATTCGGTTAACGCGCCGTTAGATCGATGTCACCGCGAGGGCTTTCGAATGCACGTGGGACGATGCGTATCTCGATAGGGAGATTGATTATGAAAAGGGTATTGGCCGGGCTGCTCCTGGCAGGCACTGTGACCCTCGGCGGCTGCGCCACTTATGGCGACGATCGCGGATATGACGGCGATCGGTACGAGGATAGCGGTTATGACAACGATGACAGCACGCTGCGCGGCGCTGCCACAGGCGCGGCGGTCGGTGCGGCCGCAGGCGCGGTCGGCGGCGCAGTGATCGGAGGGGTGAGCCCGGTCGAAGGTGCGATTGCAGGGGCTGTCGTCGGCGGCGTGGTCGGCGCGATCGCGGCCGACAATGATGGCGACGGTTACGACGACAATGAATATTACGACCGCAACGGCGATGGCTATTATGACGGCAAATACTACAGCAGCGGGCGTCCGATGCACGTCAAGCCGAAGGCCAGCTACCGGCGCTCGGGCGAGCGGGGCTAGAACTTCCGCAAGGTTCGATTGATGAAGCGGTTATGTTTGCTCGGCATCGCGGCCGGCATTGCCATCGCGGCGATGCCGACCGCGTCACAGGCGCAAAGTTATGACCCCGCGCGCTTCGAAATCGCGCTAAAATCGGCCGCGAGATCGGACCGCGACTTCAAGTCCTTTTACGCGGCCCGCAATCACAGGCCGCTTTGGTTTGGCGGGAGCGAAAGCGCGTCTGCGGCGGATGCGTTGCTGAAGCTAATCGAGAGTGCCGATCTCGATGGCCTCGACCCCGGGCGGTACAAGCCCGCTGCTGTGCGCGACGCGATCGAGCGATACGGTGAAGCGTCACCGAAGTCGCTCGCGAAGAGCGAAGTCCTGCTGTCACGCATTCTGGTTGCCTATGCGCGCGATCTCCACCGCCAGCGCGGCATCGGAACGGTCTATCTCGACAAAGAACTGGTCCCCACGCCGCCAACCGCGCGATCGATACTGGGCGCGGCAGCGGCGGCGCCATCGCTGCGCAATCATATCGCGGCGATGAAATGGATGAACCCGCTTTACGCGAATTTGCGCGAAGGGCTCGCCGCCAGCCATGGCGCTGCACCCAAAGCCGGCCGCTTCTGGGTTCCGGACGGGCCAAGCCTTAAGACTGGAATGAGCGGCGAGCGCGTCTGGATCCTGCGCCAGCGGCTCGGGCTTATCGGCGGCGGAACGTACGATCGATCGCTGTTTGCCGAGGTTCGCGATTTTCAGGCCGCGCGCGGCCTACCCGCGGACGGTGTCGCGGGATCCCTCACGATCGCTGCCCTCAATGAGAACCCGCGCGACCGCGAGCGGCTCATCCGCGTCAATCTCGAGCGCGCCCGCGCGCTGCCCGCCGACCCCGGCCGTCGCTACATACTGGTCGACGCGGCGAGCGCGCGGCTTTGGCTTTACGAGAACGGTAAGGTTGCCGACACGATGAAAGTGGTGGTCGGCAAACCCGCCGAGCCGACGCCGATGCTGGCGGGGTTGATGCACTATGCGCTCGTCAACCCGTATTGGAACATTCCCCCCGATCTGGCGCGTAACCGCGTCGCCCCGGAGGTTTTGAGCAAGGGCGTCGGCTACCTCAAAAAAATGCGTTACGAGCTGCTGTCCGACTGGTCCGAAAATCCCGAGGTGATCGATCCCAAGACGATCGATTGGGCGGCGGTGGCGGCCGGGCGGAAGGAGGTGCGCATTAGGCAATTGCCGGGCAAGGGCAATGCCATGGGCAAGATGAAATTCATGCTTCCCAACGACCTCGGCATCTACCTGCACGACACGCCGGACAGGGAATTGTTCGCCAAGGCGGACCGCCATTTCAGCTCGGGCTGCGTCCGGCTAGAAGATGCGCCCCGCCTCGCCAAATGGCTGTTCGGCGCGCCGCTCGTGACGCGCTCGGGGGCACCCGAGCAGCGCGTCGATCTTCCCGAGCCCGTCCCGGTCTACATCACCTATCTTACCACGGCTCCGGCCGGCACCGGACTCGTCTTTCGCAGCGATCCCTATGGCCGGGACCGTGGCGCAACCGCCTCAAGGGACCGTACGAGCTCATATTTGGCCAGGAACAGATAGCCGCGCGCAGCCGGGAAGGGCTTTTTGCCGTCCGGAAAAACAAATATGGACGCCGGCAAGCATCCGGAGAAGCCGCCGGTCTTCGAAGTGAGCTTCCAATTCGGCGGCTCGACCTTGAGCGCGCGCTTGGCGGCGGCGCGATCTTGGCGCCCGAACAGGTTCTGATCCAGGCCCGGATCGTGAATGATGATTTCGTTCGGCCGGGAGCCCAGCGCGGACCATGATTTCGCGCGCATCGGCGCTGATCGCCAGCAGGCCACCCGCAGCCGCGCCGGCCCGAAGCATCGGTCGGCGTATCGCATCGTGACCGAGATTGTCTTCGAAATCGAGACCGCGGGCCTTGACCGCGAACGGCACGCCAAATGTTGCCGCCAATCGCATCGCGCCCGGTCCTTCGGACCAGAAGAATTCGGCGGAGAGGACGTCGAACGCAAAACGCCGCCTGACCTCGCGCACCACCAGCACAAGGCGCCGGCCGACGATCGATCCGTGCCACTGCACGATCCCGGCATCGCCATGTAACGCGGACGATGGACGCGAATCCCTTCCTTATTTCTTGCCTCGGAAGCGCGCGCCGGATTGGTTTTCCGCGAGGCGACAGCGACGCCGGCTTGATTTGCAGGGGAACGACGACCTCGACCTCGACGCCGGGACGAGCGGCAAGCGCGAGCGTCTGCCGCTCGATGAAATTGCCAAGCTCCGGACGCAGCGCATCAGGATAACGAGTGGAAATAACGAGCACGCGCAGCATCGCGCCGCCTTAGCGCGCGCAGGTGCGAAACACCTATGCGGAACCGGAGTGAAGTGGACTTGCCCAACCCTCCTCCCTAAGTCGCGCCGCATGCGCACGCGCTTCGACAAAATGCACGGCCTCGGCAATGATTTCGTCATTTTCGACGCGCGAGAGCAACCGATCGGAATGAGCGGAACGCGCGCGCGATCGATCGCCGACCGGCAGACGGGGATCGGCTGCGACCAGCTGATCGTGATTGCGCCTTCGGATGCCGCCGACCTGGCGATGCGCATCTGGAACGCCGATGGCGGCGAGGCCGGGGCGTGCGGCAATGCCGCGCGGTGCGTGGCGCAGCTAATCGGCGGAGCGCCGACGATTTCGACCGCCGGCGGGCTGCTCAGCACCGACGCGCGGGGAAGCGCAGTCGCGGTCGCGATGGAAGCGCCGCGTTTCGGTTGGCAGGAGATTCCGCTCGCCCAGGCCATGGATACGCTCGACATGCCGGTCGGGTGGGAGGAGCTGGAGCGGCCGAGCGCGGTCAATGTCGGCAATCCGCACGTCATTTTCTTCGTCGCAAACAGCGATGCGATCGATCTCGCGCGACTTGGCCCGCTGATCGAAAAGGACCCGCTGTTCCCCGAAGGCGTCAACGTCAATGTCGCGAACGTCGAAAAGCGTGGCCGGATCCGTTTGCATGTGTGGGAGCGCGGCGCCGGGCTGACGCGGGCCTGTGGCACCGGCGCGTGCGCGACGGCCGTGGCCGCCGTACGAAAGGGGCTGACCGACGGGCCGGTCACCGTTGCGCTCCCCGGGGGCGAGCTGGTAATCGATTGGCGCAAGGGCGGAACGATCGCGATGAGTGGGCCTGCGCGACACGTATTCAGCGGCGAGATCGACCTCGAGGCATTCGCTTGAGCGTTCAAATCGTCACGCTGGGGTGCCGCCTCAACCTTGCCGAAAGCGAGGAAATGGCGCGGCTGGCACAGGGCGAGGAGGATCTCGTCATCGTCAACAGCTGCGCGGTCACCGCCGAGGCCGTGCGCCGCACCCGCCAGGCGATCCGGGGCGCGCGCCGCGAGCGCCCCGAGGCGCGGATCGTCGTCACCGGTTGCGCCGCTCAAATCGATCCGGCGGGCTTCGCTGGCATGCCCGAAGTGACGCGTGTCATAAGCAATTTCGCGAAGCTCGGTCGCGCTCCGTTCGCGCCGCCCGTTTCATCCAGCGATCGCACGCGCGCGTTCGTCGGGGTGCAAACCGGGTGCGACCATCGCTGCACCTTTTGCATCATTCCGTTCGGACGCGGGCCGAGCCGCTCGGTCCCCGCGGGCGCGGTCGTCGAACGCATCGCCGCGCTTGTCGGTGGCGGGGTCAGGGAAGTGGTTCTGACGGGGGTCGACCTGACGAGTTACGGCCACGATCTGCCGGGCGCCCCCCCTCTGGGTTCGCTCGTCGAGCGCATCCTGCGCCATATCCCCTCCCTCCCCCGTTTGCGGCTGTCGTCGATCGACAGCGTCGAGATCGACGCGCGGCTTTTCGAGCTGATCGCGAGCGAAGCGCGGGTCATGCCGCATCTGCACCTGTCTCTGCAGGCGGGCGACGACATGGTTTTGAAGCGCATGAAGCGCCGCCACAGCCGTGCCGATGCGGTGCGTATCGTCGAGCGGATCAAGGCGCGGCGCGACGTGGCGATCGGCGCCGATCTGATCGCCGGATTCCCGACCGAGAGCGAGGAAATGGCCGCCAATTCACTACGCCTGATCGCGGACTGCCAAATCGTTTACGGGCACATTTTTCGCTTTTCTCCGCGCGAGGGCACCCCGGCGGCGCGCATGCCGCAAGTCCCGCACGCGGCGCTAAAGGAGCGCGCCGCGGCATTGCGCGAAGCCGCGGCGGCACAAAGATCGCGCTGGCTTCGCAGCCTGGTCGGGACGCGGCAACGCGTGCTCGTCGAACGATGCGGGTCGCAAGGCCATGCCGAGAATTTCGCGACGGTGCGGGTCCAGCACCCTTCGCAAGATGTCGTCGATGTCGAAATCGCGGAGGCCGGCGGCAGTACGCTTACCGGCGTAGCGGCGTGACGCAGGCGTCGTGGATCGACCGCCTGCGCGGCGGATTTGCCAAAACCTCCGAGCGCCTGGGGGACAATCTGACCGGACTGCTGAACCGCGCCGCGCTCGACGACGCCACGCTCGACGCGATCGAGGAAGCGCTGATCGCATCGGACCTCGGCCCGTCGACCTCGGCGCGCATCCGCGAGCGCATTGCCGGCGAACGCTACGCACGGACGCTCGACGAGGCGGGCGTGCGCGCGATCGTTGCCGAGGAGATCGAAAAAATCCTGGCGCCGGTCGCGCGGCCGCTGCAAATCACCGGCTTCCCGCGGCCGCACGTGATCCTCGTCATCGGCGTCAACGGATCGGGGAAGACGACCACCATCGCTAAGCTCGCGCACTTGCTCGTCGAACAGGATTATGGCGTGATGCTCGCGGCGGGGGACACCTTCCGCGCCGCTGCCATCGGCCAGCTCAAGACCTGGGCCGAGCGCGTCGGCGTGCCAATCGTTTCGGGGGCCGAGGGCGGGGACGCCGCCGGTATCGTCTACGATGCCGTCCGCCAAGCCACCGAGACCGGTATCGACGTGCTCATCGTCGACACCGCCGGGCGCCTACAGAACAAGACCGGGCTGATGGACGAGCTGTCAAAGATCAGGCGGGTGCTGGGGCGGCTGAATGCGGAATCGCCGCACGATGTCGTGC
>Ga0136638_10000002_pt1 | contig 41031 bp, 29 predicted proteins | sample AntDrymUQ8582206_2_FD_104671 | JGI IMG/M metagenome (GOLD analysis project Ga0136638, IMG submission 104671) | Polar desert sand microbial communities from Dry Valleys, Antarctica - metaG UQ858 (22.06) | ecosystem: Environmental > Terrestrial > Soil > Desert | place: Antarctica: Dry Valley...
CTCGCCGCGCGGCGAGAACGTTCCCGACGACGACGCTTATGATCTGGGCCAGGGCGCGGGCTTCTATGTCGACGCGACCGAGCCGCACTTTGCCGCAAACTACCGGCTGTACAGCTATCTGACCGCCGAACTTCCGGGCATCATCGCCGCCGCCTTTCCCGCCGACATGTCGGCGCAGGCGATCATGGGCCATTCGATGGGCGGGCACGGGGCGCTGACCGTCGCGCTCAAGAATCCTGGCCGCTATAAAAGCGTCTCGGCCTTCGCTCCGATCGTCGCTCCAAGCCAGACGCCGTGGGGCGAGAAGGCGTTCGCCAATTACCTCGGCAACGATCGCGCGGCATGGCAGGCCTACGACGCGGTCGCGCTTATCGAGGACGGCCACCGCGCCGATGCGATCCTCGTCGATCAGGGAAGCGCCGACGATTTCCTGACTGCGCAGCTGAGACCCGAATTGCTTTCCTACGCATGCCGGCAGGCCGGCATACCGCTCACCCTGCGAATTCAGGATGGCTACGACCACAGCTATCATTTCATCTCGACCTTCATGGCCGATCATTTGCGCTGGCACGCCGCGCGATTGCGAGCCTAGTCGGACGCGACAGCTTCAGAAGATAAGGATGTCGACCTCGCTCGCGCCATCGCATGCGGGCGCGCCGGGGCGCCTGCGAATCAGAACGTCGGCGTCGGCAAGCGCGTGCTGCGCGCCTGAATCCTGATTGCCGAGCGCCTCCACGCCGTCACTACCCCAGCGCCCCCGCAGGAAGCTCTCCCGATCGCCCTCCGGTTCAAGCGAGGTTGCGATTTGCGCGGGTTGCCAGTCCGCCGCCGCTACGGGATCGCGGCCGGTCAGTCCGGCAAGGAGCGGCGCCAGCAAAAGCCGCGCCGTCACCATCGCCGAAGTCGGGTTGCCGGGCAGCCCGAGCACGAATTTGCCCGCGTTCCGGCCGAACCACACCGGCCTCCCCGGCTTCATCGCCACCCCCGCGAATAGCATTTCAATGTTGAGCGCGGCGAACACCGGCTTGGCGAAATCTCGGTCCCCTACCGACGCCCCGCCGCTGACCACCACCACGTCCGCGCTCCCGAGTGCATCGCGCGCCGCCGACTCCATTGCACCGGGATCGTCTCCGACACGCCGTCTCGACACCACCGCTCCGCCCCACTCCTCGGCAAGCGCCGCAACCCCCGGCGTGATACTGTCGGGTATGCTTCCCGGTCGTTTGCCGGCCTGCCCCGGCTCGGCGAGCTCGTCGCCGGTGCTTAAGACCGCGACTCGCGGCCGCCGCCACACCGCGACCGCTCCCACATCCGCCGCTGCCGCCGCGACCAGCGCGTGCGGATCGAGGATGCGCCCGGCACGCAGAAGCACATCGCCTTTGCGAAAATCGGATCCGCTCGCACGGATATAGCGCGCCGCGTACGGCCCATTGATCGTGACGCGGTCGCCGTCGCGCCGCACTATTTCCTGGACGATGACCCGGTCCGCGCCTTCGGGAAGGGCGGCGCCCGTGAAGATGCGAACGCATTCGCCCGGTCCCATCGCGCCCGCGAAGCCCGCACCCGGAAAGGATTCGCCGATCACGCGCAGCGAAGGCAACTCGGCCTCGCGAACGGCATAGCCGTCCATCGTCGAAACGTCGGCCTGGGGCGAATCGGTCGCCGCCACCACCGCCTCGGCGACCACGCGGCCGTGCGCGTCGTCGATGGCGACGCTTTCGCTGCCGAGCGGCCGCACTGCTCCCGCCACGATCGCGAACGCCTCGTCGAAGCTAATCATGCGCCGCGACATCGCGAAGCCGCGGGATTTGTCCGGCGAGCGAGCACGGACGGTGGCGGCTATCGAGCTCAGGTGCGAGAATAAGGTCCCAGCCGTCGCGGCACGCCCCAGTCGATCCCGGCAGGCAGAAAATGAAAGTCTCCCCCGCTTGGCCGGCAAAGGCCCGCGACTGCAGCGTTGCGACTCCGACCGTGGCGAGGCTCGCCTGGTGGAACAGCGTCGAAAACCCCTCCATCGCGCGCCCGATCAGTGGCCGCACTGCTTCGGGAGTGACATCGCGCGGTGCGAACCCGGTCCCTCCGGTTGTGATCACCACGTCGACTGCCGGATCGCCGATCCAGCGCCTCAGCTGCCCTTGGATCGCGCCGACATCGTCGGTGACGATCGCCTTTGCCGCCAGCCTGTGCCCCGCCGCGGTCAGCCGCTCGGCGAGCAATGCGCCCGACCGGTCGCTGGCCGCGTCGCGCGTGTCCGACACCGTCAGTACCGCGATGTTGAGCGGGTGGAAGGTCAGGCTCTCGTCGATTCCGGGCATCAGCTGAAGAACAGCTTCGCGCCGGCAATGGCAAGCACCGCGGCGAGGACGCGAAGCAGCGCCCGGCGCGGAAGCCGCGACACGCCCAGCCAGGTCCCCGCCAGCGCGCCCGCCGCGACCGCGCCGAGCAGGATCGGCAGTTCGGCGGGCAGCGCCTCGAGGCTCGCCGCATTTCCCGTCAGCCCCGCCGCTGAATTCGCAAATATGAATGCCGCCGCGACTCCCGACGTCACCCGTGGCCGCTCCCATCCGAACAGCAGGATGAGCGGGCTGAGGAAAATCCCTCCGCCGGTCCCCGTCAGCCCCGCGAGAAAGCCGAGCGCGGCGCCTGCCGGGAGGGTGATCGCTAGCGAAGGAGCACGCGGCTCGATATCCAGCGCAGCGCGCGGACGCACGAAGAGTCGAAACGCCGCGAACCACAGCACCGCGCCGAGCAGCGGACGGTAGATTTCGGCGGGAAGCACGATCTTGCCGCCGAGGAACGCCGCGGGAATCGCTGTGACTGCAAAGGCGAGGAACAGGCGCGCGTTGAACTGCCCGGCGCGCACGTAGCGGACGGTGGCAAATCCGGCGACGAGCAGGTTGAGCGTCAGCGCCGTCGGCCGCATAGTCGCCGCCGCCACTCCGAACAGCGCCATGATCCCCAGATAGGCCGAAGCCCCGCCATGCCCGACCGATGAATAAAGCGCCGCTGCCAAACCCATCAGCAGCGCCATCGGGATCAGGAGGTCGGGGTCCATTCCCCGCCTTGGCAAATGTCGCTTAGTGGTGCCAGTCCCGCGCCAGCCGGCGGCTTCCCGCCCACATCAGCGCCGCCGCGAGCAGGTAAAAGCTCAAGCTGATCAACATCGAAACCCGAAGCGCCTCGTCGCCGAGCCTCGGCGTCAACGCGTCGGACAAGGCCCCCATCACCAGCGTCCCCGCGCCGATGCCGATCAGATTGTTGACGAACAGGAACACCGCTGACGCGGTCGCGCGCATTGGCTGCGGAACGAGATGCTGCACCGCCGCGATCACCGGCCCAAGCCAGATATAGGCGAGCGCCTGGCAAAGCACGAACAAGGGAAAGGCGATCGTCGCGCTGCCCGAGTAGATGGCCCCCGCGTACAGTGGCACCGCAAGCACGAATGCGATGGCGGGCAGCCGCGCATAGCCTGCCTTGTTCCGCGCCCCGGCCCGGTCGCCGAGCCAGCCGCCCAGCAGCACGCCCGCGACCCCGCCGATGAGCAGGATCGCGCCGTAATATTGCGAGGTTTCGATCAGCCCAAGCCCGAAGCTTCGCTGGAGAAGCTGCGGAAGCCAGAACGCCACTCCGTACCCAAGCATCGAGCTCGACGCCGCACCGAACGCGAGCAGCCAGAAGCTCGGCTTGGACGCCAACGTCCGCGCCACCTCGCGCACCGGCGGCGCGGCCGGGGCATCGCTCGCGCGCGGCGGATCGCGCACCAGCCAGCGGAACAGCGGCGCGAAGGCGAGCCCTGCGAGCCCGACCGCGACGAATGCGGTGCGCCACCCGACGTTCGCTGCCACCAAGCCCCCGAACAAGACTCCAGCTGCCGATCCCAAGGGAATGCCGAGCGAGAAGATCGCCAGCGCGCGCGCGCGTTGTGCGGCTGGAAAGCTGTCGGCGATAAGCGCGTAGGACGGCGCAACCCCGCCGGCTTCGCCAATGCCGACGCCCATTCGACAAAGGAACAGCTGGGTGAAATTTGCCGCTGCGCCGCACAGCGCGGTGAAACCGCTCCAGAGGGCGAGGCTGACGGCAATCACCCCGCTGCGCCCGCGCCGGTCGGCGAGCAGTGCAATCGGGATTCCGAGGCCGGTGTAGAAAAGCGCGAACGCGAGCCCGCCGAGCAGCCCCAGCTGCGTATCGCTCAGGCCCAGCTCGGCCTTGATCGGCCCGGCGAGAATACCGACGATCTGGCGGTCGACGAAATTGAAGCTGTAGGCGATCAGCAACATTCCGAGCAGCCCTGCCCGGCCGGTGGCGCGAGCGCGCGCCGCGTCGAATGCTTCGCTCACCATGACCGCAGCTTTACCCCGGCACGCACCGGGGTCCAGCCGGCGTCACGCTAGAATCTCGCCCCGAGGGTCAGAAATACCTGCCGCGGATTGCCGTAGAAGGTTGTCACGACGCCCTCGCGCCCGAGGCTGGGAATGACGTTGCCCGTCGTTGCGTTGCGCAGCGGAACGCCCGTAACCGGGTTGACCGACAAGAACTGATATCCCGACGTGAATATTGCTTGTCGGTCAGATTCTTGCCGTGCAGTCCGATGGTGAAGCGGTCGTCGGGGAAGCTGAAGACGAGGTTGGCGTCGAACAGCAACTAGCCGGGCTGGTCGAGGAACGGGCTCGGCGTCGCGAATTGAAAGGTCTTGCTTCGATAGGAGTAAGTCGTGCTGGCGGACAAATCGCCGCCGCCGACGGGCACCGAGAAATCGAGCGTGCCGGACAGCGTCCATTTGGGCGTGTTCTGGATCCGTCGGAAGCGCGCGACATCGATAGGTTGCGCGCGTGAGCCAGGGGTCGGATTCCCGCTCGAAATCGACGCGTGGGCGATCGTCGGGATGAACGTCTTCCTGGGGCTGCGCTACGGGGTCTGGAGCGAAGACAGGAGCACCGCCGAAGTCGCCGCGACTGCCACCAGACTTCTGCGCGAAGGCCTAGCGCCGCGCTAGGTCGCGAAGCTCGGGTCGAGCCTGTACGCTTTCCTCAGCAACGCCGGCCACGCCAGCGCGTTCGCCACCATCTTTAGCCCATGCCTGCCCTGTTCGGCGGTCACTTCGGGCGCACCCTGATTGGGCGTGTTGAGCGCGTCGTGCCCCGCCGACAGCGCATGGATCTGCGCCTCGCACGCGCGCTCGAGATAATAGAGCTTGATGAAGCACTCGCCGACGGAGCCGCCGGTCGCGAGCGTGCCGTGGTTGCGGAGCAGCATCGCGCCCTTGTCGCCCAAATCGGCGATGATCCGCTCGCGCTCGTCGAGGTCGACCGCGACGCCTTCATAATCATGATAGGCGACATCGTCGCGCACCAGCATCGCGGTCTGCGTGATCGGCAGCAGCCCGTCCGAATGCGCGGACACCGCCTGCCCGTAGGCCGTATGCAGGTGCATCACCGCCGCCGCATCGTGGCGCCCCATGTGAACCGCGGAATGGATCGTGAACCCAGCCGGGTTGGTGACGAACGGCGTCGGCTCGACGGGCAAGCCCTGCATGTCGACCTTTACCAGGCTCGACGCGGTCACTTCCTCGAACATCAGATTATAGGGGTTCAACAGGAAATGATGGTCGGGTCCCGGCACCCGCGCCGACAAATGGGTGAAGATGATGTCGTCCCAGCCATAATACGCGACCAGCCGGTAGGCGGCGGCCAGATCGACCCGAATCTTCCACTCCTCGTCGGACACTCGCCCTTTAAGCGAAGGAATCTCGACGCTTTCGAGCGGGGCCGCATCGACGCCCTTCATAATTCCTTCGACTCGGCCCATCGCGTGTCTCCTCTCGGCCGCTTTAGCTTGGGCTGGCGGGCGGCGCGACCCTGTCGGGATGCGCGGCGGCAAAGGCTTCGAGGCGGTTGGCTTCGGCGTCGGCGCGTACCAGGGTCGGATAGGCATCGAGCGGCACATCGAAGCGCCGTGCATTGTAGAGCTGCGGGACCAAGCAGATGTCGGCGAGGCTCAGCGAATCTCCGAACAGGAATCGGCCGGAGCGCGGCGCGGCCATCGCCTCGAGCGGGGCGAGCCCTTGCTCGATCCAGTGGCGGTACCAGGCGTTGCGATCCTCCTCGGGCTGATCGAGCGGACCGGCGAGATATTTGAGCACGCGTAGATTGTTGAGCGGGTGGATGTCGCACGCGATCAACAGCGCCATGGCGTGGACGTGGGCGCGATCCGCGGCCGCTTCGGGCATCAGCGCGGGATCGGGACGAGTCGCGTCGAGATAGGCGATGATGGCCAGGCTTTGCGTCAGCCTTTGCCCGTCGATGTCGAGCATCGGCAAGAAGCCCTGCGCGTTGCGCGCGCGATACGCCTCCGCCTTCTGCTCGCCGTCGATCAGGCTGATCGGCACGGCCTCATAGGCAATTTGCTTGAGCCCGAGCGCAATCCGCACCCGGTAAGCGGCGGAGGAGCGGAAATAGTCGAACAGGGTGACGGTCATGACCCGCGCTTAGCAGCTGGCGACGGGTTTGACTCCTCGAACGATTCCTTTTTACTAGAACAAAAGAGGAACAAGATCGTTTCGAGTCGTGTCATGCCCAGGTCCCACATCATTGCAGGAAGCGAAGCCTCGCTTGCGGCCATCCCGCACGGGGAGGAATATCGTGGCGGGCGTCCGCTCCCCACGCCTGCCAAACCCACACTCAGCGAGATTTTTTCGGGAAACGGCCGCGATGCCTGTGGGGTCGGCTTTGCCCTGTCGCAGGCCCGCAGCGATGCGCCGCTGCTCTGGGTTCAGGACCGCATGTCCCTGCTCGAGACCGGACGCCCCTTTGCCGCCGCGATCAATCGCGACTTCATCCATGTCGAGACGCGCGATGCCCGCGCCGCGCTCTGGGCGATGGAGGAGGGCCTGAGATGCCCCGAGCTTGGCGCCGTCGTCGGCGAGATATGGGGCAACCCGGCCGCGCTCGATTTTACCGCCACCCGCCGGCTCGCGGTCGCGGCCGAGGCGCATGGCGTCCAGGCCTTCCTGATCCTGTTCGCGTGCCTACCCAATCTAAGCGGCGCACGGATGCGCTGGCGGGTCGAGAGCCGGCCGTCCCTCGCCCATCCCTACGACGATCGCGCGCCCGGAGCGCCGGTGTGGTCGCTCGACCTGTTTCGCGCCCGCGGTGCCCCGCCTGGCCTGTGGGAGGCAGCCGGTGAGGCGGATCGTCTCGATCTTCTTCCCGCGCTTCGCGATCAAAAATTACCGTCTGCGGAGGCCCCAAGACGAACCGCGTGACGATGCAGCATTCGCACTTGTCGCCGACGGACCGCATGGCTTCATTCTCGCTGCAGTGACGCCCGGTGCCCGCAAAAGCGCGCTCAGGTGCGCGCAAAGGCTCACCGACGCGCGTGCAATTTGCCCCGATCTCACAGTCGCGCCCCTCGACGCAGAGCATGATGCGCGGCAACTTCGCGAACTTGCGCTCTGGTCCCGGCGCTGGTGCCCCTGGACCGCGCTCGACCCGCCCGACGCGCTGCTTCTCGACGTCACCGGCGCCGCCCACCTGTCCGGCGGCGAAGCAGCGATGCTCGACGACATGGCGCGGCGCTTCAGCGGGCTCGGACACGCCGCGCGCATTGCGCTGGCGCCGACGTTGGGCGCGGCCTGGGCATTGTCCCACCACGGGCGCCAGCGCATCGTGATCGCACATTCCGGCAATGTCGCTGCGATGCTCGCTCCCCTCGGGGTGGCGAGCCTGCGGCTCGACCCCGACATGGTTCTCTTGCTCGAAAGGCTGGGCCTCAAGACCGTCGGGGCGCTGGCCGCCGTTCCGCGCCTGCCGCTTGCCCGGCGCTTCGCTCGCGAAGCCGTGGACTCGAATCCGCTGACCCGGCTCGATCAAGCCATGGGCCGGCTCGAAGAGCCTGTAGCCGCCTTGGTCGCGGATCCGCCGCCACGCATCGTTCGCAGGCTGACCGAGCCCGTGGCGCATTTGCCGATCCTGACTGCCCTCATCGTCGAAATGGCCGAGGCGCTTTGCTGCGCGCTCGAGCTCGGGCAGCGAGGCGCGCGGGCAATCAGGGTCGACCATTTCCGGGTTGATGGCGGAACCCAAACCGTGGCGGCCGAGACGGCGCAGGCGACGCGCGATCCAAAGCATATCGTGCGCCTGATCGCGGAACGGTTGGCGGGCCTCGATGCGGGCTTTGGCTTCGATGCCGTCGTCATGACGGCTGTCCGGCATGAAAATATGGCTATCGCCCAGAGCCATCTGATCGACGGAGCCGCCGAAGGGGCGGGCTTGTCGCGGTTGATCGACCGTCTGTCCGCCAAGCTTGGGCATCGCAGCGTCCGCCGTCCTGCCGCAGCCCAAAGCTACATCCCGGAACGCAGCATCGCCTGGCAAAGCGCCCTCTCGCCTTCGCCCGCAAAAACATCGTCGACTTCCAGGCAACAGCGCCCGATCCGCCTGCTCGATCGGCCGGAGGAAATCTCCGTACTCTACGCCACGCCCGCAGGCGCGCCGCGGCGTTTCATCTGGCGCAAGCTGCCGCATATCATCGCCAAGCTCGAAGGCCCCGAACGCATCGCGCCCGAATGGTGGCGCGAGCGTTCGACCGCGCGGCTGCGCGACTATTACCGTGTCGAGGACGAGGCGGGGCGCCGCTACTGGCTCTACCGCGAGGGAATAGATGGCGACGGCCGCGGCGGGCTTCCGCGCTGGTATCTCCACGGCCTGTTCGCCTGATGCCCGATCCGTCACTCACGCCCGGCAAGATCGTCATCGTCCCCGACGACACGCTGCCGCCCAAGCCCCGCGCGCCCGCGCCGTTCGTCGAGCTTGGCCTCAGCAGCTGCTTTTCCTTCCTGCGCGGCGCGTCGGACTCGGTCGAGTATGCGATTGCAGCCGACCGGCTGGGTTACGACGCGCTCGGCATCGCCGACCGCAACAGCATGGCGGGGATCGTTCGCATGCATCTCAATCTCAACGGCGTGTCGATCAGGCCCGTGATCGGCTGCCGGCTGGACACGATCGAAGGCCACGGCTTCCTCGCCTATCCGGTCGATCGCGCCGCCTATGGACGCCTGTGCACCCTTCTCTCGCACGGAAAGATGCGCGACCAGGAAGGCGCGTGGCAAGGCAAGGATCGATGCCACATCGGGCTCGACGACATCTCGCGCCATGCGCAAGGCGTGATCCTGATCGTCGTCCCCGGTTCCGATCTGGACCTGTTCGAGGCCGATTTGCCCGGGATAATCGAGCGGCTGCCCCAGCTTGGCCATATCGCGGCATCCTATTTGTACCGCGGCGACGACAAGGCCCGCATCAACCGCCTCGATGCATTCGCCAGCCGTCACGGACTCGGCCTGCTGGCCACCAACGACGTCCATTATCACGAGCCGCAGCGGCGGCCGCTGCAGGACGTCATCACCTGCATTCGTGAAGGCACGACGATCGCCGAGGCCGGCTATTTGCTCGATGCCAATGCCGAGCGTCATCTCAAATCGCCGCAGGAGATGGCGCGGCTGTTCGCTCGCTGGCCGCACGCCATCGCCGCCAGCAGGAAGATTGCCAACCAATGCCGCTTCTCGCTCGGCGAGCTGAAATATGAATATCCCGACGAGGCCTATCCCGACGGACGCACCGCGCAGCAGCATCTCGAAGCGCTGAGCCGGGAAGGCGCTTCGCTACGCTATCCCGGCGGCGTTCCGGCCAAGGTGAGGCGCAATCTCACCGCCGAGCTCGAGATCATCCGCACGATGGGGATCGCGCGCTATTTCCTCACCGTCCAGGAAATCATCGCCTTCGCCGAATCGCTCAGCCCGCCGATCCTTTGCCAGGGGCGCGGGTCGGCCGCCAACAGCACGGTCTGCTTCTGCCTTCGCATCACCGCGGTCGATCCCACCCAGACCGAGCTCTTGTTCGAACGCTTCATATCCCCGGAGCGGAGCGAACCCCCCGACATCGATGTCGATTTCGAACATGAGCGGCGCGAGGAGGTCATCCAGCACATCTACGCCAAATACGGCCGCACCCATGCGGGGCTGTGCGCGACGGTCATCCATTACCGGCCGCGAAGCGCAGTGCGCGAAGTCGGCAAGGTGATGGGATTGTCGGAAGACGTCACCGCCGCTGTGGCGCGCACCATCTGGGGAAGCTGGGGGGACGGCATCGACGGCGACAAGGTCGCAGAAGCCGGGCTCGATCTCGACGATCCGCAATTGAAGCGCGTGATCGCGCTGACCGGCCAGCTGATCGGCAAGCCGAGGCACCTGTCGCAGCATGTCGGCGGGTTCATTCTCACCAAAAACCCGCTCATCGAAACCGTTCCGATCGGCAACGGCGCCATGCCGGACCGCAGCTTCATCGAATGGGACAAGGACGACATCGATGCGCTCGGCATTCTGAAAATCGACGTGCTCGCGCTCGGAATGCTCACCTGCATCCGCAAATGCTTCGATTTGATCGAAGCGCATAATGGAAAGCGCTACGATCTGGCCACGGTCCCACGCGAGGATTCCAGGGTCTACGACATGCTTTGCGCGGGCGACTCGCTCGGGGTCTTCCAGGTCGAAAGCCGCGCGCAGATGAACATGCTGCCAAGGCTTCGTCCGCGCATCTATTATGATCTCGTCATCCAGGTCGCGATCGTCAGGCCGGGGCCGATCCAGGGCGACATGGTCCACCCGTTTCTAAAGCGCAGAAGCGGAAAGGAGAAGGCCGAATATCCCTTCCCTTCCCCCGAGCATGGCGACCGCGATGAGCTGCAGAATATTCTCGAGCGCACGCTCGGCGTGCCGATCTTTCAGGAACAGGCGATGAAGATCGCGCTCGACGCCGCCAAGTTCACTCCCGCGGAGGCCAACCAGCTTCGCAAGGCGATGGCGACCTTCCGTTCGCGCGGCACGATCGAACAGCTGCAGGACAAGATGGTCGGGCGAATGATCATGCGCGGCTACGACCCCGCATTCGCGCGCCGCTGCTTCGATCAGATCAAGGGGTTCGGCGAATATGGCTTCCCCGAAAGCCATGCCGCCAGTTTCGCGCACCTCGTCTACGTGTCGAGCTGGATCAAATGCTTCTATCCCGACGCTTTCGCCTGCGGCCTTCTCAATTCGCAGCCGATGGGTTTCTACGCCCCGGCGCAGATCGTCCGCGATGCGATCGAACATGGCGTCGAAGTGCGCGCGCCCGACGTCAATTTCAGCGATTGGGACAATCTGATGGAGCCGGTCGAGCCCGGACGATACGCATTGCGGCTTGGCCTTCGCCAGATCGACGGGCTGCATTCCGACGCCGCCGCTGCGATCATCGCCGCCCGCGACATGCCGTACGGCGATATCGAGGACGTGAAGACCCGAAGCGGAGTCAATGTCGCCGCCATCCGCAAGCTTGCCGCCGCCGACTCGTTCAGATCGATGGGGCTCGATCGCCGTCAAGCCTTGTGGGACAGCCGGACGCTTCGCCAGGCCCCGAACCTGCCGCTGTTCGCCTTCGCGCAAACGCGTTCGGAAGGCCCTGAGGACGAGCCGGTCGCGCTTCCCGAAATGGCGCTCGGCGAGCATGTCGTTTCCGACTATCAAACGCTCAGGCTCTCGCTGAAGGCGCACCCGCTGAGCTTCCTTCGCGATCGCTTGAAAGCCGATGGCTACACACCTTCAACCGACCTGCGCACGCTGAAGTTCGGGCAACGCGTCTCGGTCGCCGGGATCGTCCTTATCCGCCAGAAGCCGGGAAGCGCCAAGGGCGTGTGCTTCATCACGATCGAGGACGAGTTCGGAGTCGTCAATCTCGTCGTCTGGCCCAATGTCATGAAGACATTTCGCCGCGTCATCATGAGCGCGCGGCTGCTCGGCGTTCGCGGACATGTGCAAATGGACGATGCGGTCATCCATGTCGTGGCGTCGGAGCTGTTCGATCGCAGCGCCGACCTGGCGTTGCTGTCAGCCGATGCGTTCAAATCCGATCTCGCGCGCGCCGATCATGTCGTCGCGCCGCTCCCCTCGGGCCTCAACCGCCACCCCCGCGACGTGACGATCATCCCGAAGTCGCGCGACTTCCACTGACGAACCCGGCTGCGACCTCGGCCACCCAGCGCGCCGCGGTCAGCGCGCTGATGTCGGCGACGTCGAGGCTCGGGTCGACCTCGGTGAGGTCGACCAGCCGCACCTTCGGCTGATCCGCGAGGAGGCGCGCCGCGGCGAAGAAGTCGTGCACCGGCATTCCGCCCGGCCTCGCCCCCGGTGCACCGGGAAGCTGCGAGCGGTCTACGACGTCGATGTCGAAATCGATCATGACCGCGTCGCAGCCCGCCAGGCGGTCGAGCGCCTGCGCCAGAATGTATTCGATTCCGATGCGGCGCACATCCGCGCTCGTGAAAATGCCGATCCCGGCATCCTTGGCAACGGCATGCATTCGCGCGGTGTTGGCGAACGGGGCGAGCCCCACCTGGCAGATGTTGGCGCCGGGAAGCCCGTCCTCAAGCAGCGCGCGCACCGGATTGCCGTTGTTAAGCCCGCAGTCGGTGTCCCTGAGGTCGAAATGGGCGTCCAGCGTGATCAGCCCGACGCGGCTCAATGGCACGCCGAGGCCGTGCGCGGCGGGCCGGGTGATGGCATTGTTGCCGCCCAGCAAAATGGTGAGGTCGTGATTGGCGGTAAGCCCGGCAACCGCGTCGCGGATCGGCGCGAAAGCCTGTTCCGGAAACAGAAGCTTGCAGACGACGTCGCCGCCGTCGTGAATCGCCAGGCCGCCGAGTTCGGTTTCGGTTTCGAGGTCGTACGTGCTCAGGCGCCGCATAGTTTCGCGAACCCTGGCCGGAGCAAGGTCGCAGCGGCCCGGGGTAAGCGACTTCTCGTTCAGCGGCGCGCCGAGCACTGCCAGGCGCGCGCCTTCGTGCTTGCCGAGCAGATCGGCCATCGATCGCCAGCGGCAACATTCCGAATTCGGGTCGCGGTCCATGCTGTCAACTTAGCGCAGGTCGTTTAGAGACGCACCCACATGTGGGACCGCCTTCTTACGAACTGCCATGTCGCGACCATGGACCCCGCCGTTCCCGGCGCTTTCGGTGCGATCGAGGACGGATCAATCGCCATCCAGGACGGGCGCATCGTCCGGGTCGGGCGGCGGGTCGAGCTTGCCGGCAATCGCGCGCGCAGCCTCGAATCGCTCGGCGGGGCCTGGGTCACGCCGGGGCTGGTCGATTGCCACACGCATCTTTTGTTCGCGGGCAATCGCGCGGGCGAGTTCGAGGAGCGGCTGAAAGGCGCGACCTATGAGCAGATCGCCGCGGCCGGGGGCGGAATCGCATCGACCGTCGCCGCGGTACGCGACGCGTCAACCTCCGAGCTCGTGCGCCAATCGCGCCCGCGGCTCGAAATGCTGATGCGCGGTGGCGTGACAACGGTCGAAATCAAGTCGGGCTATGGGCTCGATTGGGTCAACGAACGCAAGATGCTCGAGGCCGCTGGCCTGCTGGGCGAAGGCGCTGCGGTGCGCATCGCGCGCACTTTTCTGGCGCTGCACGCCGTCCCGCCCGAGCGCCGCGAGGATCGTGCCGCCTTCATCCGCGAAGTGGTCGACGACATGCTTCCCATCGTCGCCGCCGAAGGGCTGGCGATTTCGGTCGATGCCTTTTGCGAAGGCATCGGCTTCACGCGCGACGAAACGCGATCGCTGTTCGATGCCGCGCGCAAGCATGGGCTCGGGATCAAGCTTCACGCCGAACAGCTCAGCAATCAGGGCGGGGCGGCGCTGGCGGCCGAATATGGCGCGCTCTCGGCCGATCATCTCGAACATGCCAGCGTGCAGGGGATCAAGGCGATGGCGCGCGCGGGAACGGTGGCGGTTCTGCTGCCGGGCGCCTTTTACGCGCTCAAGGAAACCCGCAAGCCCCCGGTCGGCGAGCTTCGCGCGGCGGGGGTCCCGATCGCGGTGTCGACCGATTGCAACCCCGGAACCTCGCCGCTGCTGTCGCCGACGCTGGCGATGAACATGGCGTGCGTTCTGTTCGGGCTCAGGCCCGAGGAAGCGCTCGCCGGGATGACCCGCGAAGGCGCGAGGGCGCTCGGCGTGCTCGACGATGTCGGCACCATCACCGCCAGCAAGGCCGCCGACCTCGTCGTCTGGCACGTCAGCCGGCCGGCCGAGCTTTGCTACTGGATGGGGCACCCGGGCCCCGAGCGCCGCATTTTCGCCGGGGTGGATGCTTGACGCGCCTCGACAATAGCCGGGTGATCCGTGCCCGCACCGGGCCGGAAATTCGTGCTAGGTCGTGGCTTACCGAGGCCGCAGTGCGGATGCTGCAGAACAATCTCGATCCCGATGTCGCCGAAGCGCCCGAGGAGCTCATCGTCTATGGCGGCATCGGCCGCGCGGCGCGCGATTGGGGGTCGTTCGACAAGATCGTCGAGACGTTGGAGCGGCTCGAGAGCGACCAGACCCTGCTCGTGCAATCGGGCAAGCCGGTCGGCGTCTTCCGCACCCACGCCGATGCGCCGCGCGTACTGATCGCCAATTCGAACCTGGTGCCGAAATGGGCGACGTGGGAGCATTTCCACGAACTCGATGCCAAGGGCCTGATGATGTACGGCCAGATGACCGCGGGCAGCTGGATCTACATCGGCACGCAAGGAATCGTCCAGGGCACCTACGAAACCTTCGCCGAAATGGGGCGTCGGCATTATGGCGGCGATTTGCGCGGCCGCTGGATACTGACCGCGGGGCTAGGCGGGATGGGCGGCGCGCAGCCGCTAGCCGCGGTGATGGCGGGGGCGCATTGCCTGGCGATCGAATGCCAGCCGAGCCGGATCGAAAAGCGGCTGGAAACGCGCTATCTGGATCGCAGGGCGGACACGCTCGACGAAGCAATGGAAATTATCCGCGGTTCTACCGAACCCGTGTCCGTCGGGCTGCTCGGCAACGCCGCCGAACTGCTTCCCGAAATTCTGCGGCGCGAGATCCGCCCCGATGCGGTCACCGACCAGACCTCGGCGCACGACCCGGTCAACGGCTATTTACCGATCGGCTGGACGGTCGACAAGTGGATCGAAACGCGCGAACGCGATCCGCGGGCCGTCGAAAAGGCCGCGCGCGCGTCGATGGCGGTGCATGTCGAAGCGATGCTGGCGTTCCGCGCTGCCGGCGTTCCCGTATTCGATTACGGCAACAACATCCGGCAGGTGGCCAAGGACGAGGGCGTGGCGGGCGCGTTCGACTTTCCCGGGTTCGTCCCCGCCTATGTGCGTCCGCTTTTCTGCCGCGGGATCGGGCCGTTTCGCTGGGTCGCGCTGTCGGGGGACCCGGAAGACATCTACCGCACCGACGCCAGGGTGAAGGAGCTGATCCCCGACGATCCGCACCTCCACCGCTGGCTCGACATGGCGCGGTCAAGGATCGCGTTTCAGGGCCTGCCGGCGCGGATTTGCTGGGTTGGCCTCGGCCAGCGCCATCGCCTGGGGGGCGCGTTCAACGACATGGTGGCGTCGGGCGAGCTCAAGGCCCCGGTCGTCATCGGCCGCGATCACCTCGACAGCGGCTCGGTAGCAAGCCCCAACCGCGAAACCGAAGCGATGCGCGACGGGTCCGACGCGGTGTCGGACTGGCCGCTTCTCAATGCTTTGCTCAGCACCGCGAGCGGAGCGACGTGGGTCTCGCTCCACCATGGCGGCGGGGTCGGGATGGGCTATTCGCAGCATGCGGGGATGGTGATCGTCGCCGACGGGACGCCCGAGGCCGCGCGGCGGATCGAGCGCGTGCTTTGGAACGATCCGGGCAGCGGCGTGATGCGCCACGCCGACGCCGGTTACGAGGATGCGATCGCGTGCGCGGCCGAGCAAGGGCTCGATCTGCCGATGGTGCATCAGCCATGACGCCGATCACGCTGCGGCCGGGGGAAGTCAGCCTTCCCGAACTGCGCGTGATCTGGGCCGGCGCGCCGGTGAAGCTCGATCCCGCCGCATATGCCGCGATTGATGCGGCGGCGCAAAGTGTGGTGCGTATCGTGGCTTCGGGGCGTACCGTCTACGGGGTCAACACCGGCTTCGGGCTGCTTGCCAACACGCGGGTCGAAGACCGTCAGTTGGCGCAGCTGCAACGCAATCTCGTCCTTTCGCACAGCTGCGGGCTTGGTGACGCGCTCCCCGCGCACGTCGTGCGCCTGATCATGGCGCTCAAGGTCGTCGGCCTCGCCCGCGGCCATTCGGGTGCGCGGCGCGAAGTGATCGATCAGTTGCTGGCGCTGCTCGAAGCCGACGCCTTGCCGGTCATCCCCGCGCAAGGTTCAGTGGGCGCGTCGGGCGACCTCGCCCCGCTAGCCCATCTCGCCGCAGCGATGATGGGCGAGGGGCAGATCGCGTTGGCGGGCGAGCTTTTGCCCGCGGGCCAGGCGCTTCGAAAGCTCAGGCTCGAACCCCTCGAATATGGCCCCAAGGAAGGGCTTGCGCTTATCAACGGCACCCAGGTGTCCGCCGCGCTCGCGCTCGATGCGCTGTTCACCGGCGAGCGCGTGTTCGGGGCGGCCTTGCTGGCAGGGGCGATGTCGGTCGACGCGCTCAAAGGGAGCTGCGCGCCGTTCGATGCCCGGCTCAACGAAGCGCGCGGGCAGCCCGGGCAGATCGCGGTCGCGGCGCTGATGCGCGAATTGCTGGCGCAAAGCGGGATCGAGGCAAGCCACGCCAATTGCGGCAAGGTGCAGGACCCGTACAGCTTCCGCTGCCAGCCGCAGGTGATGGGGGCGGCGTTCGACCTTCTCTGCGGCGCGGCGCGGACGCTGGAGATCGAAGCCAACGCGGTTTCGGACAACCCGCTCATCTTTTCGGACTGCGACCAGGCGCTGTCGGGAGGCAATTTCCACGCCGAGCCGGTCGCGTTCGCGGCCGACATCATTGTCATGGCTTTGTGCGAGGTCGGGTCTTTGTCCGAACGCCGCATCGCGGTGCTGGTCGATCCGAAAATGAGCGGGCTGCCGGCGTTCCTGGTCGCCGAAAGGGGGCTCAATTCGGGCTTCATGATGCCGCAGGTGACCGCTGCCGCGCTGGTCTCCGAAAACAAGTCGCTCGCCTTCCCGGCCTCGGTCGATTCGATCCCGACCTCGGCGGGCCAGGAGGATCACGTGTCGATGGCGACCCACGGCGCACGCAAGGCGCGAGCGGTCGCGCAGAATGCCGCCGGAGTAGTCGGAATCGAGCTTCTCGCGGCGGCGCAGGGGCTCGATTTCCACGCCCCGCTGCAAACTTCGGCACGTTTGCAAAAGGCGCACGCCGCGGTGCGGGCGATTTCTGCCCCGCTCGTCGAAGATCGCTACTGGGCGCCGGACATGGTTGCGATGCATGGGGCGGTCCTCGCCGGCTTCGGCGATGCGCCCCTGCTGTTCGGCGGTCCTTAGCCGCCCCGCTTCATCGTCTCGCGGGCGATGATGATTTGCTGCACCTGGCTGGTGCCCTCGTAAAGGCGGAACAGCCGCACGTCGCGATAGAGGCGTTCGATACCATAGTCGGCGATGTAGCCCGCCCCCCCGAAAATCTGGACCGCACGGTCGGCAACGCGGCCGACCATCTCGCTGGCGAAATATTTGGCCGCCGCGGCTTCCATGGTGATGTTTTCGCTGCGGTCCTTTTGCGCCGCAACCTCGAGGACGAGCGCGCGCGCGGCCATGGCCTCGGTCTTGCTGTCGGCGATCATTGCCTGGACGAGCTGGAATTCGGCGATCGCCTTGCCGAATTGCTTGCGCTCGGCAGCGTAGCCCACCGCATCGGCGATCAGCCGCTCGGCGATGCCGACGCACAGCGCCGCGATCGAGAGGCGGCCGCGGTCGAGCACGCGCATCGCGACCTTGAAGCCCTCGCCTTCCTCGCCGAGGCGGTTGGCGGCGGGCACCGCGACATCGTCCAGATTGACGTCGCAGACATGCGCGCCTTGCTGGCCCATCTTCTTTTCTGGCGCGCCGATGCTAACGCCCGCAAGATCGGCGGGAACGAGAAAGGCCGATACGCCGCGCGCACCTTCCCCGCCGGTACGCGCCATGACGGTGAAGAGGGCTGCCTTGTCGGCATTGGTGATGTAGCGCTTGGTGCCGGAAATACGGTAGTTGCCGCCGTGGCGCACGGCTTTGGTTTGGACCGCGGCGCTGTCCGACCCGGCCCCGGGCTCGGTAAGAGCGAAGCTGGTGATGATCTCGCCGCTCGCGATGCGTGGCAGCCATTCGGATTTCTGCGCCGCGGTACCCGCCATGACGAGGCCCTGGCTGCCGATCCCGACATTAGTTCCGAAGACCGAGCGAAACGCGGGCGTGGTGCGGCCGAGCTCGAGCACGACGCGGACTTCCTCGTCCATGCTGAGGCCGACGCCGCCATATTCCTCGGGGATCGACAGTCCGAACAGGCCGAGCGCGCGCATTTCCTCAACGATGTGCTCCGGCACCGCGTCTTCGCGATCGACCTGCGCCTCGAGCGGACGCAGGCGCTCGCAGACGAAGCGGCGAACCGCGTCGAGAAGAGCGTCGAAGACCGCCGGATCGAGGGTCATGGCCGCGCCCCGTTAGCGCCGTGGCGCTCGAAAAATGCGATTGCGGCGCCAAGCAGCCCCGGGTGCGGATGGGTCAGCGACTTCACGGGAATTTGCGACATCATCGATTCAAATCGCCCCTTGGCGGTAAAGCGCTTGGCGAAACCCGATCCAACCAGACGGCTTTCGACGCGCCGTCCGATGCCCCCCGCTATAACGACTGCACCTGCCCCTTGCGCAAGCGCGATGTCCCCGGCGACACCGCCGAGCATCAGGAAAAAACGTTGGAGGGCCGCTTGCGCAAGGCTGTCGCCGCCTTCGAGAGCCGCTGCCCAAAGCGCCTTGTCCTCACGGATCCGGACCGGGCGGTTTTGCAGCAAGGCCAGCCCCTCGTAGATTTCGACCAGTCCCGGCCCGGAGACGACGCGTTCCACCGACACGCGGCGGTAGCGCTGGCGAAGCCGCAAGGCGATCGCATCCTCGATGCCGTCGGTTGGCGCGAAATCGATATGGCCGCCCTCGGTTTCGATCACTTGGTAACCGCCGCCACGGCGTACGAGCTGCGCCACGCCAAGCCCGGTGCCGGGCCCGACGATGCTGACGACGCCGTCCCCGGGAAGACCAACCTCGGGTCCACAAATATGGCTGAAATGCTCCGCTCCCACGCTGGCGACCGCGTGTCCGACCGCGCCGAAATCGTTGACCAGGGTAAGCGCGTCCAGCCCAAGCTCGCCGGCGATCAGCGCGGGCCTGATCGTCCAGGGATTGTTGGTCAGGCTCAACGTTTCGCCGGCGACGGGGCATGCCACCGCGATTGCGGCGGCCCGTGGCAAGGGCCGGTCCGCAACCGCCTCGAATGCGCGCCACGCCAATTCGAGGCTGGCATGTTCGGCGGTCCGGAGCGTCGTCACTTCGCCGAGGGTCACCCCCCCGCGCCCCGACAGCCAGGCCAGCGCGAAGCGCGCATGGGTGCCGCCGATATCGGCCGCCACGATATCGGTCATGGCGGCGGGATTTCAGCCATTGCGCGCCGCGACGACGTGCGGATCCTCGCCGAGAACGACGCCGTTGCTCGCGACCACCTGAGCATAGAAACGCGCGGTGTCCTTGGGGGTGCGCTCCTGCGTTTCGTAATTGACGTGGACGATCCCGAAGCGCTTCGAAAAGCCCAGCGACCATTCCAGATTGTCGAGCAGCGACCAGGCCATGTAGCCGCGAATGTCGGCGCCCGCCCCGATCGCGGCATGGACCGCGCGCAAATGGCGGTGGAGATAGTCGACCCGGAGCGGATCGCGCACGCGTCCGCCGCTGGCGGCGGGGGGATCGAAAAAGGCCGACCCGTTTTCCGTAATGTAGACCGGCGGATTGCCATAGGTGTCGCGCACCCACAGGAGCGTGTCGGTGAGCCCTTGTTCGTGAACCTCCCATCCGGTTTCGGTGTAGGTTTCGCCCGTCTGCCGGACATAGCCGGCCTGCACCGGCCCTTTGGCGGCGTCGTGCGCCATTACGCCGCGGGTATAATAGTTGATTCCGAGCCAGTCGGTGGGCTGTGACGCAAGCGCGAGATCGTCCTCGCTCCACGGGACCCACGCATCTCCGAAAATCTGGTCCATTTCCGCCGGACATCCCAAGCCGAAGGCCGGGTCGAGATATTGCCGGTTCATATAGGCGTCGGACCGCTGGCGCGCGGCGCGATCGGCTTCGCTGTCGCTTGCCGCGACCTTGGGCTCGATGTTGACCACCAGCCCGATCTCGTGGGCGCCGACGGCGCGGTAGCGCTGCACCGCCGCGCCATGCGCACGCATGAGGTTGCGCGACGCGATCGGGGTTTCGAACAGATTGCGGTGGCCGGGCGCGAGCACCCCGTGGAGGTAGCCGCCATCGGTAATCACCCACGGCTCGTTGAGCGTCGCCCATCGCTTGACCCGCCCATCGAGCCTTCGGAACATTGCCTCGCTATAATCGGCGAACCAGTGGGCGATATCCGGATTGAGCCAGCCGCCGCGATCGTCGAGCGCGGCCGGAAGATCCCAATGGTAAAGCGTCGCAAGCGGCTCGATCCCGGCTTCGAGCAGCGTGTCCACGAGCCGCTCGTAGAAATCGAGCCCTGCGACATTGATTGCGCCGGTGCCTTCGGGAAAGACGCGCGCCCAGGCGATCGAAAAGCGGTAGGCCTTGAGCCCGAGCGATCCCATCAGCGCAACGTCTTCGCGGTAACGGTTGTAATGATCGCACGCGATATCGCCGGTTTCCCCGCTGGCCGTCAGCCCCGGGGTATGAAGGAAGCGCTGCCAGATGCTGGGCCCCGCACCGTCGGCCAGCGGCGAACCCTCGATTTGATAAGCCGAGGTCGCGCTTCCCCAAAGGAAGCCTTCGGGGAAGGCAAAGCTTTTGCTCATGATTTGCTCGGTTCGGGGAGGGAGGCCGCCGCGCGGTAGACCAACGGCGAATGCGGTTGAAGCGATAATGCGGACATCGTCATCGCAGCGTGAATTCGAGCAGACCCGAACGCCCGGGGAGCTTGAGGCCGTCGGCATCCCAGCGCACGGCCCGGCCGCCGACGCGCGCTGCCGCTCCGGCCTGGGGCGGCCAGCCGAATATGAGGCCGCCGGGAGGAAGCGGACCTTCGAGCGCATAGGCGAGATGTGCGGTCCGTCCGTCGCGCCTGAAGCGCAGCATCAAGCGCCCATTGCCCGTCCTCAGGCGGTCGACCGAAATGCCGCCATCGGTCAGCCATGCCTCCGGCACCCCCGCTGCAAGCACCAGCGCGCCGTCGCGCTCGTAGGCAAGCATATCGAGCGCGGCATTGATGAAGTCCGACGCCACCCAGCCGTGCGGCATGTCGCCGATGAAACGCGGCTCGCGCACCTTGCGGCCGACGACTTCGGCCCATTGGTTCCAGGCCGCCGGCCGCCGGTCCTTCATGAAGAAATCGATCGCCTTCATCGTCCGGTCGCGCCAGCCGAGGCGGACGAAGGCCCCGACGTTGCGCCATTCGTAAGGCGTGTAGGCGTCCCACGCCTTGGCGCCGGTCCGGCGCGCCTCGAACTCGCTCCAGTAGCGCTCGAACGTGCGCTCGACCGCGGCACGGGGCAGGCGTGACATCTCGCCGCCCGGCGACAAGGCAATCGTCGTCGATGTCGCATCGAAATCGCCAAGATCGGCGGCACCGGGGAGGAAGTCGATGCGATGGTGGGCCATGGCAGTCCCCAGCGAGGCGAGGATATCGGCACGGAAAGCGTTGGCACGATCGGTCAGCAACCGCGCCTCTTCGGGTCGGCCCGCCTGGCCGGCCAGCCAGGCGGCGTCCTTGACGCCCGTCAGGGCCCAGAAATCGTCCCAATAGCTGTAGGCGGGCTTGGCCGAATAGCCCTCGTGGCTGATCGATGGTGGCAAGAGGCCGTGGAGATGCGCTTTCCCGGCGCGGCGAAACTCGGGCGTGCGCGTGCTTTGCCTCAGCATCTCGATATGGTCCGCCGCCGCGCGCACCCGCGGCCACATGCGCGCCAGCCGCTCAGGGTCGGGTGCGTAACGGTGAAGCTGGGCGACGAGGTGGATGAGCTCGCCGTGGCTGTCATGTTCGGGCACCGGATCGGCGCCGCGCGCATCGACGCAGCAAGGCACCTTGCCGCTCGCATATTGGTACGGCGCGTACCATTCAAGATAGCGGTCGGCGGGCTCGGCGAGCCCCATGCGCAGCAGCGCGGTCGACATCATCGCGCCGTCGCGAATCCACGAGCGGGCATAAGCGCGCGAGCCCGGTCGCAGCGCCGCGCCTTCGCGCGTGGCCAGGACATGCGCGAGCGCGGTGCGCACCGAGCCCAGCACCGGCCGTGCGGCGGGCGGGCCGTTGAGAACGACATCGCCGAGAGCCGCGCGCCAGCGCTGCGCGGCGATTACCTCGGCGCCCGCGATGCCCAGCGCCGGAGCCGTTGCGCCGAGCGGCGCAACCCAATGAAAATCGCGGCTCGCGCCCGGCGCTAGCGTGGCGTCGAACCCCAGTTCGGCGACCGCAAGCCCGGCCGGGTCGGTGATCGCGAGTGCCGAGGCCGGACGCGGCGGACTTAACGCCACTTCGCCCTCAAACGGCTGGAGGGAGACCGATCCGGGCGGCGTCAGCGGGGTCAGCGCCGCGGCGCCGTTGACGTAGAGCGTGCCGCGCTGCCACGCTAAGGATTCGATGCGCGAGACGCCGCCGGTAATGTTGAGGAACTGCTGCGGCGGGTTGACCTGGAACGGCCTCAGTTGGAGCCGCAGGCGGAAGCGCTGGCTTGCGGGGCCGGTGTTGGTCAGCCTGTAGCGGCCGACCAATCGACGGCTGTCTGCAATACCGTCGGCGAAGGCGGTGATGGCAAGCGTCCAGGCGGGTGCGATCCAGTGCACGCGGGGCATCGGGAGCGCGTCATCGACGAGGCTTTGCGAGACCGTGACTTGATCGGCCCCGATCGCGATTTGGTCGACGCTGGCAGCAACCCATTCGCCGTCCCGATCGCGCGCGAATTCGACATCGACCGAGGGTTCGACCGACGGCCCCCCGCGGCCGAGTTCGATCGCTCCGTCCTCGTCGATAAGGCCGCTATTGCCCCCCTCCGGCGTCGCGACCAGCGTCCAGTAATTCTGCTCGCCCGAAAAACCGCGCGGATAGCGGCGGGGCGATTCTCGCGCGATGGCGGTAACGAAGGCGTTGTCGCTGGCGCCGAATGCAAGCGGCTCGATGCGGACCTCCGCGATATCGAGCCCGGGATCGGCCGAAGCGATGCGGACGTAGCGCGCCTCGCTCTCGGGCAGCTTGATCCAGGAAACCCGGGAAAGGCCTGTCGCAACGTGCCGGGTCTCGCGCCACGTGCGGCGGTCGTCCGAAAGCCCGACCATATAAGCGTTGGTACGCGCGGCGCGGTGCGACAGCCTGAGGCCGCCGAACTCGCGCCGATAGCCAAGGTTGAGAAGCAGCGGCGCGGCGGGCGTCAGCCGGTGTGCGGTCGCAAGGTCCCCGTCGACCGCCGCGGGCGCGCTTGCAACGACGGCCGGCGGCACCATTGGCGGAACTGGAAGCGGGGTCAGGACGAGATCGTCGACCTCGATCCAGCCTTTGCCGCCGCCCATGCCGGCCGCAACCACGAACTCGACCGCCGCGGCCCTGCGAAGCATTTTGTCGCTCGTCGGACCCCAGGCGAACTCGATCTGCCGGCGCTTGACGCGGATCGTCGTCCACTCGCCGGGCGGGACATAATCGGGCTTGCGATGCCACCAGACATTGTCGCCGCTGGCATCGACGAGCTTCAACTCCAGCGCATTGGCCGCGCCGCCGCCCCGTAGCCTGAAGCTAAGTTCGAAATTGTCGGGCAGGTCGAGCGGGAGTTCGCGGCGCAGGAATGCGTAGCCCGAGCCCTTCGTGAAGTCATAGTCGAGCCGCAGCGCGCCGGCTTGCGCCCGCGACGTGCCGACGACGCCGTCCGAGGCCTGCGCTTTCCACAAGGCGGGCCGCGAAAAGTCATCGATCACGACCGTGCCGGGGCTCGCCGCCGAGGGTCCGCAGATAAAAGCAAGCGCGGCAATGGCGAGGCCGCGAGGCGCTCCGCTCATCCCTTGACGCTGCCGGCCAGCAGGCCCTGGAGATAGTAGCGCTGCAGCACGAGGAACAGCAACAGCACGGGAAGGACGGTGAGCACCGATCCGGCCATCATCAGCTCATTGTCCTGGACATGTTCGCGGCTGAGCGCCGCCAACGCGACGGGCAGGGTGTATAGATTCTGGTCGGTGAGGATGATCAGCGGCCACATGAAGTCGTTCCACACGCCGAGGAAAGTAAACAGTCCGAGCGTGATCAGGATCGGGGTCAGCACCGGCACCACGATCTGGAGGAAGATGCGCCCCTCGCTGGCGCCATCGACGCGCGCCGCCTCTAGCAATTCGTCTGGGATCGAAAGCGCGTATTGGCGCACTAGGAAGATACCGAAAATGCTCGCTGTGACGGGCACGAGAACGCCGGCGAAGGTGTTGATGAGGCCGATTTCCTTGAGCATCAGGAACAGGGGAAGCATCGTCACTTGCGCGGGGATGACGAGCGCGGCGAGCAGAAGCTGGAAAATGCGGTCGCGGCCTCGGAAACGCAGCTTCGCGAAGGCGTAGCCGGCAGTGGCGTTGAAGGCGAGGCTGAGCGCGGTGCCGATCACCGAGACGATCAGGCTGTTGACGAAATAGCGAGAAATGCCAGTGGTTTCGAACAGCGCGCGATAGGCGCTGAGTCCCGGCTTGTCGGGAAGCAGCGGCGGCGGGAAGCGGCTCGCCTCGCCCGGCGCCATCAGCGACACCGACAGCATCCAGAGCAACGGAAACAGCGCGAACGCGGCAAGCAGAAGCAGCAGCAAGGTCTTTAACAGCCGATCGCGGTACGAGCTGCGCATCAGGCGACCCCGCGCGCCTGCGCCAGCTTGTACTGGACCGCGGTGATCGCGAACATAATCACGAACAGGACGAAGGCGACGGCCGACGCGAAGCCTAAATTCCACCATTTGAAGCCCTGTTCGTACATGAAATAAAGTACGCTGACCGTGCTTTCAACGGGGCCTCCCTGGGTCATGACATAGGGTTCGGAGAAGAGCTGGAAATAGCCCGCCATCGTCAGGATCGAGACAAGCAAAAGCATCGGGCCGAGCGCGGGCAAGGTAACGTGGATGAAGCGCTGCCAGCCATTGGCGCCGTCGATGCGCGCGGCTTCGTACAAGTCGCCGGGAATGGTTTGTAGACCGGCCAGCAGGATCACCATGTTGTAGCCGAAATTCTTCCACACCGCGAACAGGATGATTGCGGGCATCGACCAGTTGGGATCGCCGAGCCAGTCGACCGGATCAATGCCGAGGCCGTCGAGCGCGTAGTTGATCAGCCCGTAACGTGTGTGGAGAAGGTAGCGCCAGATCACTGCGACCGCGACCAGCGTGGTGACGACCGGCGCGAACAGGGCGGTGCGGAAGACGCCCACCAGCCGGCCGATGGCGCCGTTCAGAAGCATCGCCGCGCCGAGCGACAAGGCGATCGAAAGCGGAACCCCGACGAGAACGAAATAGAAGGTGTTGCCCAGCGCCTTCCAGAACAGCGGAGCTTGCAGAAGCTCCCCGTAATTGTCCGCGCCGACGAAACGCAAATCGTTCAGGTCGGCAAGCGCGTAGAGATCGAAATCGGTGAGGCTGAGCACAAAGGCAAGCGCAACCGGAACGAAGAAGAACAATCCGAGAAGCGTGAGCGCGGGCCCAGCAAACATCCAGCCTGCGCGCGAGCCGCGGTTCATTGCCGCGCCTCACGGTCGAGCTTCCAGCGTCGCTTTTCGAGCATGCGGTCGACATCGGCGTCGAGAGCGGCGCGAAACCCGCCCGGCGTCACCTGCCCAGCGACCGCGCGCTCGCCGACGATCCGCAATTGCGTTCCGATACGCTCCCATTCGGGCACCGCTGGCGGGGCTCTTACGCGCTCGAGCTGGTCGCGGAACGCGGTTGCATAACGATCGGAGGCAAGGACGGGCGCGTTCCACACGCTGCGGCGCGGCGGCAGGTCGCCGGTCAGTTCGAAAAAGCGCAGCTGAACCTCGGGCCGCTGCAAATATTCGACCAGTTTCCAGGCCGCGTCCTTATGCTTCGAACGTGCAAAAACGCCCAGACTGGCGCCCCCGGCGATCGACACGCCTGGCCCCTCGGGCCCTGGCAACGGCGCGGTCATCCAATCGTCCTGGCGCTCCGGAGGAAGCCGGCGCTTGAACTCGCCGATGTTCCACGGGCCGGTGATGATGAACGCGAAATGCCCCTTCGCAAACTCGTCGTAAATGTTCGAAATCTGCGTATTGGTCGCGCGCGGCGCTAGGCCCTCGGTGAACAGGTTGAAATAGAAATTGGACGCCCTGGCGAACCCGGGCGCGCGGAAATTGCCGTAACGGCCGCCCTCGCGCAGCAACTCGTCGGGCTGCTGCAAACCCAAGGCCAACAGGGGCTCATACTCATTGGTCGGCAGGAACACCGCGAAGTCGCTGGCCGCCCCCTTGGCCTTGATTGCGCGCATCGCCCGCATCCATTCGGCCCAGGTCGCGGGAGGCTTTGCGAAGCCTGCTTCGCGCAGCAGATCGCTGCGATAGAACAGGATCCGCGTATCCGAGTACCAGGGCACCCCCCAGATGCGCTTGCCGATGGTATTGCTTGCCCAGATGCCCGGAAAATAATCGTCGCGAGAAATGACGCGCGAAGCGGCGATTCTACTGTCGAGCGGTTCCAGCGCACCCAGCGCGACAAGCTCCGGCACCCAGCTTGATCCGAGCTGCGAAACGTCCGGAGTGACGTTGCCCGCGAAAGCGGTGAGCAGCTTCTCGTGCGCGGCGGTCCATGGGATTTGCTGTACTTCGACGCGAATTTCGGGATGGAGACGCTCGAACGCCGGGATCAGCTCGGCTACCACTTCGCCCTCGCGGCCCATCGCCCAGAAACGCACCAGTTCGCGCCCGTCGTTTTTGCCGGCGCAGCCGAACAGGAGCAGTAGCATGGCAAGGACGAACGCCCTCACGTCGCCAGCCATCCGCCGGTGAAGCCCGCCCGCTCGAGGCCGCGGCGGATCGGCGCGCTCGAGCGCAGCACGTCCCAGACGAGGCCGCTGCGGTGATTCTCGATCATCGCGAGGATCGGCCCCTGATCGATTCCGAGAAAGTCGCCGTCGTACCAGCCTTTGCCGGGCACATGCCGGCCGTGCTTGAGCGGCACGCCCGATGGAACGCTCGGGTTCAAGGAGTCGAGAAAACCGAAGTCGCGGTACAGGTCCGGGTCGGCGGCCATCGCCGCGAGCGCGGGGATGCAGATTTCGGGAGCGAAGGGCACCGATCCGCCGACTGCGGTAGGGGCGATGGTACCATCGTCGAAATCTCCGGGCCCGCGCGCCGAATAGCTTCGAAACGTGCGATTGCGTCCCGCTACCTCTACCGCGAGGTCGGCGGGGCCGTCGCACGCGGTAAGCCCCCACAACCGATCGCCATAGCCCGTCCAGCCCATCGGGTTGGCGCGCGCATAGGCGAGCTGCGCCAATGTCGCGCGGCGGCTGTTCTCGAAATAATCGATTCCCTTGCCGTGCATGAAGTCGTCACGGATGTCGCGAAAATCGACCCAGATGTGGCTGTATTGATGCCCAAACAGCGGCCCGAAGCGGACATGCTCCTGGCCGTATAACGTGCCCCAATATTTGGGCAGGCCGGCCGCCCAGCCGTCCCAGCTCGCGCGCCCGAGCGCATGGGTCGGCGATCCGAGCGCGAGCACATAGACCAGCATCGCTTCGCTGTAGGCGATCCAATCATAGGGGAGATGCCCCTTTTCGGGCGACCAGCCGAGCGCCACTACCGGCGCGCGCGCCTGGCTCCAGCGCCAATCGACGCGCGCGTAGATGGACTCGGCAAGATCGCGGATTTCGCGTTCGGCGGGGCGATCGAAATAACCCTGAACGAATAATATCCCGCCCATCAGCAGCGCGGTGTCGACCGTCGAAAGCTCGGTCTGCTCGAAGCGGCGCCCGCGCTCCATGTCGACGAAGTGATAGAAGAAACCCTTGTGGCCGGTCATTCCCGCCGGCGCATCGCCTTGCGGACCGGCGCTCAGGAAGCGCAGCGTCGCCAGTGTACGCGCAGCCGCATCGGCACGGCTGACGAACCCGCGTTCAGCGCCGATCGGATAGGCAGTGAGGGCGAAGCCGACCGCCGCCATGCTAGCGAACGACGGCGTCGGATAACGGTCGCGCGCAAGACCGTTGGCGGCGTTGGTCGTATCCCAGAAGAAGCGAAACGTGCGCCGCTGCAAATCGTCGAGAAACACCTCGCGCTTGCGGCCCAATGTCTGGTTCTGCGCCGGACCGGAAGCGCAGCCGGTGACCATCCCGGCCAGCGCCATCGCAGTCATCTTCATCATTTCGCGGCGAGTGGTCACTGCGGTACGCTCACATTGCGGCGGAAGACCGGCCAGAAGCACGAGGGGGCGGCCGCCAAGCCGCCCCTTCAATTGTCAGAAGCGGAAGCTCGCCCCGAACTGGAAGCTCCGAGGCGGCCCCGACAAGCCGTTTGGCGTACCGAAGTTGGGATTGCCTTCCGGTGGAATGAAACCTTCCGCCCCCCCAAAATTTGCCCGGTCGAAAAGGTTGAAGACTTCGGCCGACAGCGTGAACGCGGTTTCATCGAATAGCTTGAACTCCCGTTGCAGGCGCAGATCGACCTGCGCGAAGTGCGGGACATCGCCGACGTTGCCCGGGAATCGGATATCCCGCGCGCCAAAGCCGTTCGATGCATCGATCACGAAAAAGGGCTGGCCGGATCCGATCGTGGCCAGTCCGGACAGCTTGAAATCGAGCGGCAGGTTGACGATTCCGTTGATGACGACCCGGTGCCGTTCGTCGCCGGCGTTGGGAACGAACGGACGTTCGCCGATATTGGGGAAGTCGAAGTTGAAGGCGAAGCCGCGCTCCTTCGAGCGTGCGTAGGTATAGGCGATTCCGAAACCGTAGCCGGACGCTTCGCTGAAAGGCTTGTCCACGGTAACGTACACGCCATGGAAGCGGGTCCCGCGCGTGTTGAAGGCCGCCACCGCGTTGCTGAAACCATTTGTGAGCGGAATGAAATCCAGGAAGCCGCCTGGGTTGGTTGCAACCGTCCGGTTGAGCGGCGCGTAACCCACCTGATCCTTACCGAGGATGTAGCTGTAGGTCAGCGACGTGCGGAATGGACCGAACCTTTGCCTGACGCCCAAACTGAATTGATCGGTGTATGGCGATTTGAGGTCATTGGGAATCAACCGCAGCTCGCTCGTCCCGGGCGAGGTCGGATCGGCAGCAAGACTTGCCAGCAACGCCGCAAACCCATCGGGGGTCAGGAAGGCGGGGTTGAAAGCGATGGTTGGTTGGTTGTTACGCGGCGCGCCGTTGCGCGAGAATTGGAGGTTACCGCGGCGAAACTGCCGAAGAAGGCTTTCCTCGGCGGCGTTGCGAAACAGAACGCGGTCGTAATAGCGGCCATAGCCCCCGAAGATCACGGTGCGCTGGTCTTCGAACAGGTCGTAAGAAAATCCCACTCGCGGCTGAAACTGGTCGAGCGGCGCGTCGCGATTGCTTCCGTCGGAAATATAATCCTCGACGTCGAAGAAGGAGGGCTGAATGCGCGGATCGGCAGCGAGGGTGCGCAGAGCCGCCGCCGCTGCGGGCGAGGTCACGAAGTCATTGTTCTTCGAATTGGAATCATAGTCCCAGCGAAGCCCGAGATTAAGCGTCAGCTTGCGATTGACCGCCCAATCGTCTTGGACAAATAGCCCGACCTGGGTGGTCTTGGCGCTGATGCGGGGGTCGCCGCCGCCGAAATTCACTTCGAACGGCTGGGTGAAATCGAGCCCTTGAGCGGTATCGATACGGAACTGGAATTCGGGGTTCGCGAAGGGCCCGCTGCCGCCGATCCTGTACCTCTGGAACGAAACCTTTACGCCACCCTTGAACAGATGACGGCCCGCAAATTCGATGTCCGTGAGGCTTAAATTGTTGCGAAAAGTCAAGCCCTTTTGCGAGACTTCCTGAAAATCGGGACGCCCGCCGACTGCGATTACCTGCTGGAAGTTGCGGCCGAACTCGGCGCCGGCATTGGAGCCGAAACGTAAGTCGGACTGCAGATAATCGACGGTGGCTTCGTTGAAGAAGGTTTCGCCTTCATATTCATAGCGCAGCTTGGTCGTATAGGTGTCATTGCTGATATCGGTGCCGCGCTCGCGTGCGGTTGTCCCGCCGAAATCGCGCAGGTCGCTTTCCAGGCGAACGCTTCCGGTCAGCTCTACCAGCTGATTATCCGCTGCCTGCCATGTCAGCTTGCCGAAACCGAGATGCTCGCGAAACGGTGTCGCAAAAGTACCGGTCAGTGCCGTCAGGTCGACGGGGACCTGGGCCTGAAGGGCGGGGCTTCCGCCGGGCAGGACATTGACAGTTCGATCCTGGAGATTTCCTTCGTAGCTGCCAAAGAAAAAGATCGTGTCCTTGACAATCGGTCCGCCGAGACCCGCGCCGAACTGGTAGCGTTTGAGATCGGGCTTATCTTGGTCGAATTTCTTCTGGAAGAAATCGCGCTCGATCAGCGATTGATCTTGATAGCTTCCGAACGCCTCGCCGTGAAATTTGTTGGTCCCGGACTTAGTAACTGCCGTGATAATCGACGTTCCCGCGTCTTCGAACTCGGCCTTAAAATTCGACGTAAGCACGCGAAATTCGCGGACGGCCAGCTGCGAGAAGGGGTTTCCGCGGCTGGCGTCCTGCCCGACCAGGCCACCTTGCTGGATATTGCTCTTCAAACTGACGCCGTCGATGAAGACGTTGACCTGAGGCCCGCCGAGCGACTCGCCATTGGGATCGGCGCTGATACCGCCTCCCGAAAACGTCCGCCGAGTCTCCGAGTTCGACACCCTCACACCCGGCGCAAGTGCGCCGAAATTGAGGAAGTTGCGGTTGTTCTGGGGCAAGTCGCGGATCTGATCTTGCGAGACGTTGGTGGCTATTTCAGACGTCTTTGTTTCGATGAGGCGCGTTCCGGTAACCACGATTACCTCGCCCGTATCCGCATCGCCCGCCTCGTCGGCAACGGCGGCGGGAGCGGTGACGTCAGCATCGAGCGTCGCCGTCTGACCGACCGAAACGATGACGCGCTGCGTGGAGCTTGCCCCGTCGGCGGCGGTGAAGCTGATGTCGTATGTGCCAGGCCGAAGCCCGGTCAGCGTGTAGCTGCCGTCCGCGCTAGCAGTGTCTGTCGACCGGAAGCCGGTTTCGATGTCGACGGCCGTCACCGTTGCTCCGGAAGCAGGCGCCGTGCCGCTGGTCACGTTGCCGCGGATGGTCGACGTCGTCAGCTGCGCCGCCGCGGGAACGCCCGCGAGCAGCGATGCGCTCAGCAAAGCGAGCTTCAACATTCCCACTGATCGGTTTGACTTAACTGCGTTGGCCATCTTTCTTCCCCTCTTCTCTTGTCCCTGAAGTCGACGCGCGCACCACGAGCGCGGGCGTAAAATTGCGGTGATCCACCGAAGCGCTGCCGCCAAGCAGCGCGATGCAGCATTCCAGGGCCTGACGGCCGATGTCGGCGATCGGGACAGCCGCGGTGGTGAGCGGCGGATCGAGAAAGCGCGACACCGGAATATCGTCGAACCCGGCGAGCGCGACGTCGCCCGGAACGTCGAGGCCCGCCTCACGAAGCGCCTGCAGACAGCCGATCGCCATCATGTCGTTGGCGGCGAAGATCGCATCGGGAACACCCGCGGCGATCAAGCGGCGCCCGGCATCGAATCCCGACGCCTCGCCGAAGTCGCCCTGAGCGACCTGCTCGAACATCGCGTCCGACCGCTGAGCGAGGGCAGCGCGATAACCCCGCAGCCGTTCGGCCGCCTCGATATTGTTTTCCGGGCCGGCGATGAAGGCGATGCGCCGATGGCCGCCCTGGAGCAGGTGGCAGGTTATAGCGAAAGCACCCGCATGGTTGTCGATCGAAAAGGTGGGATACGCCCCCGCCTCGCCGCCGCTGCTCAGCAGCACCAGCGGCACCGCGCCGTTGGGCGCCGCCGAGAGCATTTCGGCGTCGGCATAAGGCGACATCACGACCATGGCGTCGACGCGGCTACGCATCGCCCGCAGCATCGCCGCGGCTTCGGCGGGATCGCCGTGCGAATGGGAGAGCAGCAGGTGGAGACCGTGCGCACGCGTGCCAAGGTCGATGCCGCGGATCAATTCCGAAAAGAACTCGCCGTGAAGGTCGGGAAGCAGGACGCCGACCGTGTCGGTCCTTCGCGTCGCCAGCGATCGGGCGCCGCTGTGCGGGACATAGTCGAGCGAACCCACCGCGCTCAGCACCCGGTCGCGCGTGGTGGTCGCGACCGTCTCGCTTTTGTTGATCGCGCGCGACACCGTTGCCACCGATACGTTCGCGGCGCGCGCGACATCGCGGATGGTCGCGGTCCTCAACGGACCCCGAACCCTTCGACACGCAATTGCTGGCCAGCGCCCTTGGCGAACATCGTCACCCCATCCCCTTCGTACCGTTATGTAAACGGTTACAATCGAGAGACTATCACCTTACGCGGCGCGCGCAAGGGCCTAGACTCGGTGCCGGTGAAGCCCGTTATGCGGCGAGTGCGCCGGGCGGATGGGGAACTTGCTCGAGGGCACGTCCATCAGCTGCAAACAGGTGGCAATGACTTGGATCGGGCGCAAGCCGGAGCTTGTCGCCCTGCGCGTTCGCCGCTTGGTCGGTGAGCTGCATAACCAGCGGTTCGGCAGCCGCGTCGCTGTCGAGATAGGCGAAGCGCATGTTGCCCAACGACTCGATCAGCGTCATCGACGCTGTAATCGGGCCGGCGGGGTCTTCGCGAAGATGTTCGGGGCGCACGCCCAAAGTTACCGCATCGCCCTTGCGCGCACCGCCGGCTTCGATCGCGACGGCGATCGCTGCGCCACTTGCCAGGCTCACCGTGGTTTGCCCCGATCCGACCGTGTCGATGACGCCCTCCAAAAAGTTCATCTTGGGCGAGCCGATGAAGCCCGCGACGAAGCGTGATGCCGGCCGGTGATAAAGCTCCTCGGCAGTGCCGAACTGCTCGACCTTGCCGCGATCGAGAATGGCGATCCGATCGGCGAGGGTCATTGCCTCGACCTGGTCGTGGGTCACGTAGATGGTGGTGGTCTTGAGCCGCTGATGGAGCTTCGCGAATTCATAGCGCATCTTGACGCGCAGCGCGGCGTCGAGGTTCGAAAGCGGCTCGTCGAACAGGAAGACCGAAGGCTCGCGAACGATAGCGCGGCCGATCGCAACCCGCTGACGTTGTCCGCCGGACAAGGCCTTGGGCTTGCGGTCCAGCAAATGCTCGATGTCGAGAAGCCGCGCCGCATCCGCCACCGCCTTGTCGATCGTCGCGCGATCCTTGCCCGCCAGCTTGAGGCCGAAGGCCATGTTCGCGGCGACCGTCATATGCGGGTAAAGCGCGTAGGATTGAAAAACCATTGCGATGCCGCGATTGGCCGGCGGCAAATCATTGATCCTCCGATCGTCGATCAAAACTTCGCCGGAGTCGACTTCGTCGAGACCGGCGATCGCTCGGAGAAGGGTCGATTTTCCGCAACCCGAGGGCCCGACGAGGACCACGAACTCGCCTTCCTCGACCGCCAGATCGATCTTCTGCAAAACCGGCGTCGCACCGAACCCCTTGCTGACTTGCCGTAGTTCCACCCTGGACATCGAACCCTCCTTGCGTCGCCATGCTACCACCGTCCCAGCCGAAAATGCCAGACCATGGCATCGTGACTCCCGCGCACGGCTTTGGCCCTCTTAACCTGCGGCGCCGCGCTTGGCGGCATGATCCAATATGATCGAGGGGGCAGACTCTTCTTGTCTGCTCGCGGCTCGCTCGGGATGCCCCTCCAGATTTCCGGTTTGACGCGCACCAACATAAGCTGAGCCATGGATGATGCCGGCTGGAGCTTCTCGATCGATCGCGGTGGGACATTCACCGATATCGTCGGCCACCGGCCGGACGGGACCGTCGTCACCCGCAAGCTGCTGTCGGACAATCCAGGACGATATGACGATGCCGCGGTCGCCGGAATCCACGCACTGATCGCGGAGCATGGCGCGGCGCCCATCGCGTCGGTGAAGATGGGTACGACCGTCGCGACCAACGCGCTGCTGGAGCGCAAGGGCGAGCCGGTAGTGTTGGCGATCACCCGCGGGTTCGGCGACGCGCTGCGCATCGGCTATCAGGCAAGGCCGAACATCTTCGCGCGCAACATCATTCTGGCGCAGCCGCTCCACGACCGCGTCATCGAGATCGACGAGCGCATGACGGCAGAGGGCGAAACCCTTTTCCCGCTCGACGCCGAGGTTGCGAAAGGCGCGCTCGAATGCGCGTTTCGTGATGGCTTTCGCGCTCTCGCCATCGTCCTGATGCACGGCTGGCGCTGGACCGCCCATGAAGTAGCGGTCGCCGATCTTGCCCGAGACATCGGCTTCACCCAGATTTCGGTCAGCCACAGCGTCGGGCCGCTCATCAAGCTCATCGGGCGCGGCGATACGAGCGTCGTCGATGCCTATTTATCTCCCGTGCTGCGCAAATATGTTGATCATGTCGTGGCGGCGCTTGGAAGTGGAACGCGCCTTTCCTTCATGCAATCGAACGGCGGACTGACCGATGCCTTCGCCTTTCAGGGCAAGGACGCGATCCTGTCCGGACCGGCCGGCGGCATTGTCGGAATGGCCCGAACTGCAAGCGAAGCCGGTATCGACCGGGTCATCGGCTTCGACATGGGGGGAACGTCGACTGACGTTTCGCACTTTGCCGGGACCTACGAGCGCTCCAACGAGACGATGGTCGCCGGCGTTCGGGTGCGCGCTCCGATGCTCGAAATCCACACCGTCGCAGCCGGAGGCGGGTCGATCTGCAGCTTCGAGCGCGCCCGCTTTCGCGTCGGGCCCGCCTCGGCGGGCGCGAACCCGGGGCCGGCCTGCTACCGCCGCGGCGGCCCGCTCACGATCACCGATTGCAACGTCATGCTCGGCAAGATTCAGCCGCGGCACTTCCCCGCCGTTTTCGGACCGGGCGGCGATCAGCCGATCGATGCGAATATCGTCATGGAGAAGTTCGACGCGCTTGCGGACGAGATCGCGGCCGAAACGGGAACACGGCCCACGAACCCGGAGATCGCCGCAGGTTTCATCCGCATCGCGGTCGAAAATATGGCCAGTGCCATCAAGCAGATCTCGATTGCGCGTGGGCACGACGTGACGCGCTACACGCTAGCCTGCTTCGGCGGCGCCGGGGGGCAGCACGCCTGCCTGGTCGCCGACGCACTGGGCATGGAGCGAGTCCTGATCCACCCGCTGGCCGGCGTGCTCAGCGCCTACGGAATGGGCCTCGCCGACATGATCGAGCTCCGGCAACGCTCCTTCGGCCGGCCGCTTGGAGACGCGGGTGGGAGCGGGCTCAAGGCGCTGCTTGACGAGCTTGCCGCCGAAGCGACGAGCGCATTGCGCGCCCAAGGCATTGCCAGCCCCGAAATAAGAAAACGGGCGGCGTTGCGATACGAAGGCAGCGACACCGCGCTCGAGGTGCCGATGGGGCCGCCTGCCGAGATGCGCGATGCCTTCGAAACTCTTCATTCGGCGCGCTTTGGGTTTACGGCCGATAGCGCGCGCGTCGTCGTCGAGACCGCGATCGTCGAGGCAGTCGCTCACGGTGAGGAACTGCGGCCTGCTCCGGCCACGCGCACATCTTCGAACGGAGGCCTTCTACGCGGCGGCGCTCTTCCGGTCTTCGATCGCGCAGGGCTCGGCGCCGGGACAAAGGTTGCCGGACCGGCGCTGATCATCGATCCTTCGGCTACCACGGTGATCGAGCCCGGTTGGAAGGCGGAGGTCGATCCCATCGGCAACCTCGCCCTGAGCCGCGCTTCGCCGCGTTCGAGCTCGACCGCCAGCGCGAAGGTCGACCCGGTGATGCTGGAAATCTTCGCCAACCTGTTCATGGCGATCGCCGAGGAAATGGGCGTCGCGCTTCAGAACACGGCCTCGTCGGTCAACATCAAGGAGCGACTCGATTTCTCGTGCGCGATCTTCGACCGCGAAGGTGCGCTCATCGCCAACGCCCCACACATCCCGGTCCATCTGGGCTCAATGGGCGACAGCATAAGAACGATCATCGATGCGCGCGGCGACGCGCGGGACGGACGCGGCATGAAGCCCGGCGACGCTTATGTGCTCAACGCGCCTTACAGAGGCGGGACACACCTTCCGGACATCACGGTAGTCATGCCGGTCTTTCTCGACGCGGACCCCTCCCCCGCATGGTACGTCGCGGCGCGCGGCCACCATGCCGATGTCGGCGGGATCGCGCCCGGATCGATGCCCGCGGACAGCACGGACGTGCACGAGGAAGGCGTGCTGATCGACAATCTGCTGCTGGTCGATGCGGGCCGCTTCTGCGACGCGGACGTGCGGGCCGTGCTTGGCTCAGGCGAGTGGCCGGCGCGCGATCCCGACCGGAACATCGCCGACATGAAGGCCCAGATCGCGTCATGCACCCGCGGCGCGAACGAGCTGCGCCGCATTGCCGGCGAGTATGGGCGCGAGGTCATCGACGCCTACATGGCGCACGTCATGGCCAATGCCGAAGAAGCCGTGCGTTGCCTCGTCGCCACCCTGAACGACGGGCATTTCACTTATGAAATGGACAATGGCGCGCATGTTTCGGTGTCGCTGACGATCGACCGTGCCAGCCGATCGGCTATGGTCGACTTCACCGGTACGAGCGATCAACAAGCCGATAACTTCAACGCGCCCTTCTCGATCTGCCGTGCGGCGACATTGTACGTCTTCCGCACGCTCGTCGACGACGACATCCCGATGAACGATGGATGCCTGCGTCCGGTCACGCTGATCGTCCCCGAAGGATCGATGCTTCGGCCGCGCTATCCCGCCGCGGTGGTCGCCGGCAATGTCGAGACCAGTCAGGTCATCACCGACGCCTTGTTTGCAGCATGCGGGGCGCTTGCGCCAAGCCAGGGAACGATGAACAACTTCACCTTCGGCAACGACCGCTTCCAATATTATGAGACGATCGCGGGCGGCGCGGGCGCGGGGCCGACGCATGGCGGAGCAAGCGCGGTCCAGACGCACATGACCAACAGCCGCCTTACCGACCCCGAAATCCTCGAAACGCGCTTCCCGGTGCTGCTCGAGCGCTTCGCGATCCGCCAAGAATCGGGCGGCACAGGGGCGCACGAAGGCGGAAACGGCGTCGAACGCCACATTCGATTCCGCGAGCCGATGCGCGCCAACATCCTGTCCAACCGCAGAAGGGTGCCGCCGGCCGGGCTCGCGGGCGGCGGACCTGCAAAGCCCGGCGTCAATCGGTTGGTTCGCGCCGATGGCAGCATCGAACGGCTTGCCGCCACCGCCTCCGCGGACATGGCGGCCGGCGATGTCTTCGTGATCGAAACGCCCGGCGGCGGCGGCTATGGCAGCCCGGCCGTATGACCGACCTTCTCGTCCTGTCCGGCATTTTGATCGTGGTCGTGGGCTTCCTGCTGCGGCTCAACCCGCTCCTCGTCGTGACGGTTGCCGCCCTCGTTACCGGCCTCGCGGCGGGGCTCGATGTCGTCGCCGTGGTGTCGGCTTTCGGCAAGGCGTTCAACGAGAATCGCTACGTCAGCGTGGTCTGGATCCTGCTCCCGGTGATCGGCCTGCTCGAGCGATACGGGCTACAGCAACGCGCCCGGACGATCATCGGCACGATGAAGCGCGCCACCACCGGCCGCCTGCTGATCCTCTATCTCCTGCTGCGCCAGATCACCGCGGCGCTTGGCCTGACTTCAATCGCCGGCCACCCGCAAACCGTACGCCCGCTGGTGGCGCCGATGGCGGAGGCCGCGGCCGAGCTGCAGAGCGACGAACTCGACGATGACATGCGCGACGAGGTCAAGGCCTATGCCGCGGCGACGGACAATGTCGGGCTGTTCTTCGGCGAGGATATCTTCCTGGCGATCGCCTCGATCCTGCTGATCAAGGGCTTTCTGGAGCAGAACGGGATCGTGCTGGAGCCGCTCGAGCTCTCGATCTGGGCGATACCGACCGCGATCATCGCCTTCCTGATCCATGCAACGCGCTTGCTGCTTCTCGATCGCAAGCTCGGGCGGGCGCGCCGCCTATGATCACGCTCCAGTGGCTCTACGCGCTCGCGGGCACGATGTTTGCCGCGTTCGCGATCTTGAGCGCCCTTGACCGCACCAACGCCAAGCGCCTCGGCAACGCGGCCTTTTGGGGGCTGCTTTCGTTCAGCTTTTTTGCGGGTGATCGGCTCGGCGACCTTGGCAATGGCATTCTCGTTCTGGGGCTCGTCGGCCTTGCCGGCTTCGGCGCGCTCGGCCGCGGAGATCCCCCGACCACGAGCCAAGCCGATCGCATCGCCTCATCGGAGCATCGCGGTAACAGGCTGTTCCTGCCAGCGTTGATCGTCCCCGCGACAGCGCTTCTCGGCACCTTGTTTTTGAAGGAAAGCGGCTGGGTCGATCCAAAGCAGGTGACGCTGATATCGCTCGGTCTGGGCGTCTTTCTGGCGCTGGCGGTGTGCTACGCCTGGCTGCGCCCGCCGCTCCTCGCGCCGCTTCAGGAAGGGCGGCGACTGATGGATTCGGTGGGATGGGCCGCCGTGCTCCCGCAGATGCTCGCTGCGCTCGGCGCGGTGTTCGCCTTGGCGGGAGTCGGAGAGGTGGTGGGCGGCCTTGCAGGCCGGGTCATTCCCGACGGCAACTTGCTCGCCGCGGTCGCGGCCTATGCCCTCGGAATGGCGCTTTTCACGATGATCATGGGCAATGCCTTTGCGGCTTTTCCGGTCATGACCGCGGCAATTGGATTGCCGATCCTGATCCGCGGGTTCGGGGGCGATCCAGCGGTGGTGTGCGCCATCGGGATGCTCGCGGGGTTCTGCGGGACGCTGATGACGCCGATGGCTGCCAACTTCAACATCGTTCCAGCCGCACTGCTCGAACTCAAGGACCGGAACGGCGTCATCAAGGTCCAGGTCGGGACCGCGCTTCCACTGCTCGTGGCCAACCTCTTCCTGATCTATTTTCTCGCCTTCTGATGGATCATCGCCTCACGCCCGAGATTGCTACGCGCTTCGCCGAGGCAGCGCTTGGCCATGTCACCCGCGAGTTTCCGCACAAACTCGATCACGTCATCAACGATGCGGCCGATGCGCTGCCGCCGCGCGCCCTGCACCCGATCTTCTTTGGCAGCTTCGATTGGCATAGCTGCGTTCACGGCTACTGGCTCCTGCTCCACGTGCTGAGGCTTTACCCCGATCTGCCCGCCGGCCGGCGTATCGCATCGCTCGCCAACGAGGCGCTCACCCGTGAAAATGTCGCGGGGGAGCTGGCCTATCTCGACCGTTCGCATTCGGGCGGATTCGAGCGTCCGTACGGCTGGGCATGGCTTTTGGCGCTTCACGGAGAGGCCAGCCGCCAGGACACGGGCTGGGCGGACGCGCTGCAACCGCTTGCTCGCGCGTTCGCGTCGCGGTTCGGTGAATTCCTGCCGCGGCAGACCTACCCGATCCGGACCGGCACCCATTTCAACACCGCGTTCGCGCTCGTGCTGGCGGGCGAGTGGGCAAGCGCGCACGACCCGGCCCTGGCGCGGCTCATTCGATCCCGCTCGATCGATTATTTCGCTTCCGATCGGGATTGCCAAGCGTGGGAGCCCGGCGGCGACGAATTCCTGTCGCCGGCGCTGCTCGAAGCCTTTTGCATGCAGCGTGCGCTCGACCAGCCGGAATTTCGAATATGGCTGACTGCCTTTCTGCCCGGTCTTGGCAACGGAAGACCCGAAACCTTGTTCGTGCCGGCGCACGTCTCAGATCGCTCCGACGGGAAGATCGCCCATCTCGACGGATTGAACCTTAGCCGGGCCTGGTGCTGGCGACGCCTGGTGAACGATTTACCGCCGGATCTTGCCGACGTCGCCAACCTAACCGCTGATCGGCACCTCGCGGCGAGCCTGCCTTATGTAACGGGCGATTATATGGGCGAGCATTGGCTGGCCACATTCGCGCTGCTTGCCCTGAGCGAAGGTGGGGCAGCCGGACCGACGCCTCTCGTCGCTGAATGATTTAGCTGGTGGCGCGCGCGTCTCTGAAAGAGACGAGACGGCGCTTCTCCTCATCCCAAAGGACGAGGCGTACCAGCCTGAAGCTTTGAAGAAGCGAGAGACGGCCGACATCGCGAAGCTCCGGACGGGCGCGCAGCACCTCGGGCAGACGGTAATAAGGTATCCGGCTTGACAAATGATGGACGTGGTGGACGCCGATATTGGCCGTGAACCAGCGCAGAACCGCCGGCAAATCATAATGCGAGCTGCCGTGCAGCGCCGCCTGGTGAAAGCTCCAATCGCCTTCGCGCTCCCAAAGCGCGCCCTCGAACTGGTGCTGGACGTAGAACAGCCACACCCCGATCGAGGCCGCGAGAATGGTTATCGGGAGCTGCACCAGCAGAAACGGAACGACGCCGACGCCCCACATCACAAGCGCTACCAGGATCGCGATACCGGCGTTAGTCGCCATTGCGCTGACCCAAGGCTGCCAGCCGCTGCGCATCAGCCCGAGCGGCAGACGATGGCGTAGCAGGAATTGGTAGGCCGGCCCGATCCCGAACATGATGATCGGGTGTCGATACACTCGATACACGAACCGCGGCCACGGCCCGCGCGCCCGGAACTCCTCCACGGTCAGCGTGTCGATGTCGCCGATGCCGCGGCTGTCGAGATTGCCCGAGCTTGCATGGTGCATGGCGTGCGAGCGCCGCCAATAATCGTAGGGCGTCACCGTCAGGACGCCGATCACGCGCCCCACCCAGTCGTTGGTAGCCCGGCGGCGGAAGAACGACCCGTGCCCGCAATCATGCTGGATCAGGAACAGGCGGACAAGCAAACCGGCGGCCGGGAACGCCAGAAGCAGACCGATCCAATAGCCCGCGTCGATTGCCGCCCAGATCA
>Ga0136638_10000003_pt1 | contig 34795 bp, 13 predicted proteins | sample AntDrymUQ8582206_2_FD_104671 | JGI IMG/M metagenome (GOLD analysis project Ga0136638, IMG submission 104671) | Polar desert sand microbial communities from Dry Valleys, Antarctica - metaG UQ858 (22.06) | ecosystem: Environmental > Terrestrial > Soil > Desert | place: Antarctica: Dry Valley...
GCTTTTGTAATCGGGTGCTAACTGATGCGCGCTCGTTACAGACAGGTTATGGGGAGGTTTGTGCTAAACATTATGGATTGCAATGGCCTTTGGAGCAATCCGGTGTGGGGCAGCCAGACGTGGAACAAGTAAATGTGGGGCAGTCAACATCAGAAATTTGTAATTTGCAACCAACCCCCAATAGTTCTCACCTCATTCCCTTGAAATGCGGAGATTCTGTGCAGGTTATCTCTTCACGGCATGGCGAAGAAATAGTTGGTAAGACCGGGACAGTTCTTGATGTAACCGATGTCGGTTGTCTTGTTGATGTAGAGGGGGATAACTTCTTTTTTTCTGAAACTGAAATAGCACTGTTCCCAGTCGAGCTACCATTTTAGAAGAAAGACAGCCAATTAAAGGAAAATAGTAATAAAGATTAGCTCACGCAGACGTAAAACAATCAAGAAAGGTTAGTTAACTCATGGCATTCTCAGTTTTTGGTACTCGCCCCGTAGACGCCATTTACCTTCCTGACTTACACTCACCCGGCGCGGTTAAACTGTAAAGATGGCGGGCTTTTTGTGGGTGGATCGGCAGCAGAATATCGTAGCACCACGCCCAAAGATAGCTTTGATATTAGCATTCTGAAGGTGTCCCGCTGGTTTGGGTCGTTGGTTAAGACAGCAATGGCACTCTTGTTAAGCACCCTCTCTTGCGCCCGCAACGCAGAAGCCATCCTCACCCTCCCCGTAACATGGCGGCTATTGGCAACGAAACATGGCGGCTATTGGCAACGAAACATGGCGGCTATTGGCAGACTCCCCAGTAGACCCCTGCACACAACCAATAACATATCTAGGGGGCTGCCAATAGCGGTCCTTGTAACATGGCGGCTATTGGCAACGAAACATGGCGGCTATTGGCAGACTCCCCAGTAGACCCCTGCACACAACCAATAACATATCTAGGGGGCTGCCAATAGCCGAACAAAAAGTCATTCAAGCCATTGAGCTAGATGGCATGAAAAATAGCGTTGCTTGTCAAGTGTTCAACATCAGTCGTAACACCATTGACTTATGGTTGAAGCGGCAAGCCGCAACAGGGAACTTCCAAGCCTTGCCCAATCGTCCTCCTGGGCATGGTCATAAAATTACCTCATGCGAGAAAAATTCCGCCAGTTCGCGCTTGTTCATGGAGAGAAGACTCAAGTCGAGATGGCACAACTGTGGTCGGGGCAGATAAGCTCACGCACTATCTCAAGGGCTTTAAAGAAAATTGGCTTCAGTCGAAAAAAAAGACTTATGGCTACCGCGAGCGGGATGAAGAAAAACGGCAAGCGTTTATAGCGCAATTATCCACCGTGCCCCCGTGCCAGGTGGTGTATATTGATGAATCTGGCATGGACGGTCGAGACGAATATGATTATGGTTGGAATGAAAGAGGGCACCGCTTTCATTCACTCAAGTCAGGTCGTAGCACAGGACGGGTGAACATGATTGCCGCGTTGTGTAACCAAAATCTGATTGCTCCTTTCACTATTGAGTGTCCGTGTAACCGCACAGTTTTTGAGACATGGCTGGAAAATTGAATGCTGACAACACTTGTTATCGGACAGGTTGTGGTGATGGATAATGCCACATTCCATAAAGGTGGGCGCATTGAAGAGCTGATTCAAGATGCAGGTTGTACACTGCTGTACTTACCTCCCTATTCTCCAGACCTCAATAAGATTGAGCAATGCTGGTCTTGGATAAAAAGTCGAATCCGTAAAAAACTGGATCAGTTTGATTGTTTACGAGATGCGATTGAAGATACCTTGCGTTTGGCGTCCTAACCGCCTTGGCAGTTGCTATATATACATGAAGACTCGGTGAGCAATCGCCAGAAAACATCTCCAAGAAGGGTTATTTATGGGTAAGTTTAAGCTCTTTAAGGCTGGGAAAGCTGTCTGCTCCGTACATACATAAGAAACCTCGACTACTATTTATGGGCAAGTTCACCTGAGGCTTATTCCAGTTTTTCGTTCCAGCATCATTTCTTCCAAGTGGCGATAACTGAGCGGATACCGCAAATACCACCTGACGCATAAGAGAATACTCGCCGCTTGGAAGTGTCGCCATTTAAACGGGTGCTTGGGGTTCAGCATGGGGGTGTCAGACAAAAATGGTTGTCACCTTATTAGGCTACCAGGGCAGGGCAGTTTTTGCAACAGAACCAATTTTCGGGGTTGCTGCATAAACCACCTCCCTCGATAGGGGGAGTTCTCGCTTCAACAGGTTTTTGCAACAGAACCTGAATGGGTGCTTGGGGTTTAGCATGGGTGGTTGTCAGACAGAAATGGTTGCCAACCTCATTACCCTACCAGGTTAGTGCAGTTTTTGCAACAGAACCGATAAAATAGCGAATAGTGCCCAGATCTTGCCTGATGAGGAGGCAAGCCTGGAGCTTGACCCCACCTAATCCTTATGTACAGGAGTATGTCATGCAAGAAAAACGCATCGCAATGTGGTCTGTGCCACGAAGTTTGGGTACAGTGCTGCTACAAGCCTGGTCGAGTCGGCCAGATACTGCGGTCTTTGATGAACTTCTCTCCTTTCCCTATCTCTTTATCAAAGGGAAGGACCTGGGCTTGACTTGGACGGACCTTGATTCTAGCCAAATGCCCTACACAGATTGGCGATACGTCATCGAGCTGTTAAAGGCTCCCCTGCCCAATGAGAATTGGCGATACGTCATCGAGCTGTTAAAGGCTCCCCTGCCCGAAGGGAAATCGATTTGCTACCAGAAGCATCAAGCGTATCATTTAATCGAAGAGATAATGGGGCTTGAGTGGATCTTGCCCTTCAGCAACTGCTTTCTGATTCGCCAACCCAAAGAAATGCTCTTATCTTTTCATAAGATTGTGCCGCATTTTACCTTTGAAGAAACAGGCTGGATCAAATTAAAACGGCTGTTTGACTATGTACATCAAAAGAGCGGAGCAATCCCGCCTGTCATAGATGCACACGACTTGCTGAACGAGCCGCCGAGAATGCTCTCCAAGCTTTGTCAGGCTGTAGGGGTTGAGTTTACCGAGGCAATGCTCAGTTGGCCCCACATGGAGGTCGAGTTGAACGAAAAACTAGCCCCTTGGTACAGCACCGTAGCAAGCTCTACCCATTTTCGCCCGTATCAGGCTAAGGATAAGCCGTTGCCGCTACATCTTGTCGATATCTGTGAACGTTGCGATGAAATCTATCAGGAATTATATCAATTTCGACTTTCTTAGCTCGACTTTATCCATTTGATGGACAGAGAGTGTAGCAAGCAGGATAGACTAGCAATCCTGTCCTAAGGATTCAAAATGCGTTCGTTGCCCATTGAGTTCGTTACTGTGATTATGGCGTTTGCTCCGTTGTTCTCTAAACGAGTATGGCAGTCGGCACAAGTGCTGCTAGTTGGAGCGATTCTGACACCTGGGAGACGAACAGTGAGTGCGGTGTTGTGAGTCATGGAGTTGAGTGAGGAGCCACACTTCCAAACTATCATCGAGTTCTCAATCGTGCAGTTTGGTCAAGTCGTGCTGTTAGCCAAGTCTTGTTGCGACAGCTGGTGGCAGTGTTTGCGCCAACAGGGGGGTCGGCAGTTGCCCGAATTTCTAGAATTTTCTAGAAATTTTGATGAATTTCTAGATTTTTTAGGCATTGTGCTGCGCGTTGCAACTGCCCAAGCCTCGTCGTAACTTTGAAAGAGAACGGTACGATAATAAAGATACGTCCTGAGATAGATATGCTAATCACTCACAGGGCTGTAGCTTTAAAACTAATATATACCTACTAAGACGTTGTTGTATGTCCACGCTCACCTACTGTAAGGGACTCCCAACACCAGCGAACGAAATGGAGCGAAGCGGCCCCTCTTAGGGGCTACGCTCTCGGTCTCACCCAAGAGGGAGAGCCCTTTTTGCCATGCCAATGGAGTTATAAGCCTAGCCATTGGTGCTTACGATTCAGCCAAAGAATGCCGTGCAAATCACATCAAAACACTGAAAGGTAAATTAAAGTCTATTGAGGCATGGATTAAGAAAGAAGAAACAAAATTTTAAAATGCCCAGAAGTTCTACAAAAAGAAGAAGTGGGAGAACAGCAAGACAGGTTGTAACTTTCCTTTATCTTATTCACTGCAATACCGCAATACCAACTGGCAATACCTCCGGTTTAAGATACATAACAAGAAGCAAGTAATTTGGTCATTGGTCATGCGCAACGCCCTCTATCACTGTCGAGTACGGGCGGGTTTGGACTTATGCGTAAGCCGACAATATTTCGAGCCTACCCGATTAAACCCGCCCCTACGGGAATCCCTGGTCAAACAAACAGCTGAGGTACGGGCGAAGGAAACGGCAGAGATTCTTGGGTTTTATGAGAGGATTTGTTGCCGTTTCCTTCGCCCCTACGCTGCAAGTAAGCGAAAGCGCTAGGGATGATTTCTTTGGAACCACACCGCCCTGTTCCTACTACAGATTTATCTAGGTTTATCTAGATTTCTCTAGGTTTTTAGAAGCGGTTTACCCAGGGTAATAAGCGAAGATGAGTCAGCCCAATTATGGCATTTTGATGAAAAATGCGTTGAACGAGATAAATAGCCTACGAGCACAATTAGCTGCGGTAGAAGCCCAAAAGAATGAGCCTATCGCCATTGTTGGTATGAGTTGCCGTTTTCCGGGCGGGGCCACCACTCCAGAGCGTTTTTGGGTATTACTGCGCGAGGGTATATCAGCCGTCACAGAAATCCCTGCCGATCGCTGGGATGTCGATGAATATTATGATGCCGACCCCACATCGGTCGGGAAAATGCATACTCGTTACGGCGGGTTTTTGGATGAGGTCGATACATTTGAGCCATCATTCTTTAACATTTCTGCGCGTGAAGCCGTTAGCATGGACCCACAGCAACGCTTACTGCTTGAAGTCAGTTGGGAAGCTCTTGAATCGGCCAATATCGTTCCCGCAACCCTTTTTGATAGTTCGACTGGTGTATTTATCGGTATTGGTGGCAGCAACTACAAATCTTTAATGATCGAAAACAGGAGCCGGATTGGGAAAGCCGATTTGTATGACTTAAGTGGCACTGATGTGAGCGTCGCTGCGGGCAGGATATCCTATATCCTTGGTTTGATAGGCCCCAGTTTTGTGGTCGATACAGCTTGTTCATCTTCTTTGGTCTCTGTTCATCAAGCCTGTCAGAGTCTGCGTCAGCGAGAATGCGATCTAGCACTAGCTGGCGGAGTCGGTTTACTCATCGATCCAGATGAGATGATTGGCCTTTCTCAGGGGGGGATGCTGGCACCTGATGGCAGTTGTAAAACATTTGATGCAAATGCAAATGGCTATGTGCGAGGCGAAGGCTGCGGGATGATTGCTCTGAAGCGTCTCTCGGATGCAACGGCCGAGGGGGATAATATTCTTGCAATCATTCGTGGGTCGATGATTAATCATGATGGTCATAGCAGCGGTTTAACGGCTCCAAGAGGCCCCTCACAAGTCTCTGTCATTAAGCAAGCCTTGCATAGAGCAGGTATTGCGCCAGATGCCGTGAGTTATATAGAAGCGCATGGCACAGGCACCCCCCTTGGTGACCCTATTGAGATGGATTCATTGAACGAAGTGTTTGGTCAGCGAACGGAACCCCTTTGGGTCGGCTCGGTTAAGACAAATATTGGTCATTTAGAAGCCGCCGCAGGCATTGCAGGGCTCATCAAGGTTGTCTTGATGCTAGAAAACAAGCAGATTCCCCCTCACTTGCATTTCAAGACGCCAAATCCATATATTGATTGGAAAAATCTCCCCGTCAAAATTCCGACCACGCTTCATGCTTGGCTTGACAAGACATCGAAGGACAGAAAGCGGATTGCAGGCGTTAGTGCTTTTAGCTTCAGTGGCACCAACGCCCACATTGTGTTGTCTGAAGCCCCATCTAGCGAACCAATCACGAGCGATCGCGCGCCAGTGGAAAGACCATGTCACTTGCTGACCCTTAGTGCCAAGAATTCTGAAGCGTTGGCTAACTTGGTTGGGCGCTATCAAGCGTTTTGTCGCACTACTGATGCAAGTCTTGCTGATATATGCTATACTGCCAATACGGGACGCACCCATTTTGCTCATCGCCTTGCTCTATCGGCCACTTCACGCAGCCAAATGCAGGCTCATTTGGCCGCTTTAAACGAAGGGTCGGTGAGTTTGGGCGTAAATCTTGGTTACGTCCCTTCAAACATTCGTGCGCCGAAGGTCGCTTTTCTCTTTACAGGTCAAGGTTCGCAGTACGTGCAGATGGCTCGAGAACTTTATGAGACCCAGCCTACCTTCCATGATTGTTTAGATCGCTGTGCCGAAATCTTGCAATCCATCCTTTCATCGAGAAACAGCCCGTGGGGAAACCCACTGCTTTCGGTGTTATATCCGGACCATGAGTCAAACGAAATTGACCAGACGGCTTATACCCAACCTGCCCTTTTTACCGTAGAATACGCGCTTGCGCAGCTGTGGCGTTCGTGGGGAATCGAGCCTTCAGTGGTAATGGGCCATAGCATAGGTGAATATGTGGCAGCTTGTGTGGCGGGTATCTTTTCCCTGGAGGATGGTCTCAAACTGGCTGCCGAAAGAGGCCGTTTGATGCAGGCACTACCGCAAGATGGCGAGATGGTTGCTATATCGGCCCCCCTTAAGGAAGTTAGGTCGGCTATTCAATCTTACCACCGAGTCGTGATAGCAGCGGTGAATGGACCACGAAGCGTCGTCATTTCGGGCGAACGCCAAGCCGTGCAAGTCTTCACCAACACGCTAGAACGTCAAGGAATCCGGTGCAAGAGATTGTCCGTTTCACACGCTTTCCACTCTCCATTGATGGAACCAATGCAGCAGGAGTTCGCACAGGTGGCGAGGGAAATCAACTATAGCCCTCCAAAAATAGCTCTTGTCAGTAACCTAACAGGCGACTTGATTTCCGATGAGTCTTCTCTTGAGGAAGGAGGGATCGCTTCCCCTGCTTACTGGGTAAATCATGTGTGCAATCCTGTGCTTTTTGCTGATGGTGTTGCGACTATGCAAGCGCAGGATGTCAGAGTCTTCCTCGAAGTTGGCCCAAAACCGACCTTGTCAGGACTAGTGCAACAATGTTTTGACGAGGCGGCTACACCCGATCGCCCTGTCACTATTCCCACGTTGCGCCCCAACCAACCCAACTGGCAGACACTGTTGGAGAGTTTGGGCCAACTGTATGCGCTTGGTGTCCAGGTAGATTGGGCAGGCTTTGATGGGGATTACGCCAGACGCCAGGTACGCCTGCCGACCTACGCCTGGAAGCGTCAACGTTATTGGATAGAGAAACAGGCCGCTCCACTTTTAGAAACAACAGAAGTCCGTTGCACGACTGCCATTGTGGAGCATCTCGAACAAGGCAATGTGCAGCAAATCGTAGACCTGTTGGTGGCGACGGATGTACTTTCAGGCGACGCACGGGAAGTCCTACCCAGCATCGTTGAACTGTTGGTTGCACAACAGCGTGAGGAAGCGACACAGGTGCAAATCTACGATTGGCTTTATGAAGTGGTTTGGCAACCGCAGTTGCTTCCGCTATCTACAATACCAGTCAAAGCACCTGCCGTGGCAACAGAGGGCAGACAATGGCTCATCTTTGCCGATGCTAGCGGCCTAGGCGTTGCACTTGCGGCTCAATTACGCAAGCTTGGGGATATAACTACGCTCGTCTATGCTGGTCTTGAATATCACTCGGCTAACAATGAACAAAATACCGAGGGGGACACCCCATATTTTCGGATTGATCCGACGCAAGGGGAGGATTATGAAAGGTTGTTGGCTGTTCTCCCTCGCTTTTACGGTATCGTTCATCTTTGGAGCTTAGATATCCCCAGCTTGGATAGAGTATCTGACCTAATCGAGAATGTACAATTAGGTAGTGGCACTCTGTTACATTTGCTACAGGCAGTCGTGCAACTTGAGACGCCCACCCCTAGCTTGTGGCTCGTGACAAGCAACGCGCAAGCTGTGCGTAAAGACGACAGCGTAGTCGGAGTGCTTCAGTCACCCTTATGGGGCATGGGCAAGGTGATAGCCTTAGAACACCCTGAACTCAACTGTGTGTCGATTGACCTTGATGGCGAAGGGCTTCCAGATGAACAGGCAAAGTTTCTGGCGGCTGAACTCCGCGCCGCCCCGGAGGTAGGACATACCACCATACCACATGAAAGTCAAGTTGCTTGGCGCAATAGGAATCGCTATGTGGCACGTTTCAAGCGTTATCAGAAGCATCCCGCGACATCACCAAAAATGCTTATTCGACCAGATGCCACTTATCTGATCACGGGTGGCAATGGTAGTTTGGGCTTGCTTGTGGCGCGTTGGATGGCCGAACAGGGGGCTACTCATCTAGTGCTGATGGGACGCAGCCAACCCAAACCAGCCGCCCAACAACAACTGCAAGAGATAGCCGCGCTGGGTGCAACGGTGACGGTGGCGCAAGCCGATGTTGGGATACGCTCCCAAGTGGCTGATGTGTTTGCACAGATTGACAAGGCATATCCTTTAGCTGGTATTATTCATACTGCTGGTGTATTGGACGACGGGATCTTGTTGCAGCAAAATTGGGCGCGTTTTGGCAAGGTGTTAACCCCCAAACTAGAGGGAGCTTGGCATCTACATACACTGACTGAAGAGATGCCGCTTGATTTCTTTGTTTGTTTCTCCTCAATAGCAGGATTGCTGGGCAATGGTGGACAAGCTAACTATGCTGCCGCCAATGCCTTTCTGGATGCCTTTGCTCATCATCGGCGAATAAAAGGCTTGCCAGCGCTCTCGATTAACTGGGACGCTTGGTCTGAAGTGGGAATGGCCGCACGTCTCAAACAAGCTTATTCACAAAGCGCCGCAGTTGGACAAGATAGTAGCACTTTGGAAATTTCACCAAAACAGGGATTGCAACTCTTTGCCTATCTCTTGCAACAACCATCCGCCCAAATTGCGGCCATTTCCACGGATGGGCTTCGCACCATGTACGACACACGCTCGGCCTTTTTTGCTTTGCTCGATCGAGACAAGTCCTCCTCCACCGCCCAAGAGCAATCTACACCTCGTCATGAAGTTGGCCTTACCTTGCTCGAACAATTGCAGCAAGCTCGGCCAAAAGAGCGAGAGAAAATGTTGCTGCGCCATCTACAGACGCAAGTTGCTGCGGTCTTGCGTAGTCCCGAATCTCCCGCAATCCACCAACCCTTCACTGAGTTGGGGATGGATTCGTTGATGTCAATTGAATTGAGGCGGCGTTTGGAAGAAAGTCTGCAAATTCAGATGCCTGCAACGCTTGCATTCGATTATCCTATGGTGGACCGTTTGGCTAAGTTTTTATTGACTCAAATCGACATACAGTCTGAGCCAGACACCTCAGCAATTCTCACACCAGATGAAAATGCGGAGGACGAAGACAGTGAGAAAGACAGCGATAAGGACAGAAGTACCAGCGCTTCTGTCGAACCAAGTATTACTTCCGTAACAGAAGATTTATTCGCACTTGAATCCTTACTGAATGAGATGAAAGGAGATCGACAATGAAAGTAACGATAACAGCAAATGAAGATACAGCTACATTACTTCAGCGTGTTGGGCTGGCCCTACAGTCAGCACGCCAACAACTTGAAACGATGCAACGCCGGACGCACGAACCGATAGCGATTGTGGGGCTGGGGCTGCGTTTTCCGGGCGCGGATTCGCCACAGGCATTCTGGAAACTACTTCAGAGTGGTGTTGATATGGTCACCGAAATCCCCGCCGATCGCTGGGCAGTCGATGACTACTATGATCCCAAACCTGGGCGGCCAGGCAAAATGTATATTCGTGAAGCCGCATTTGTTGATGCGGTGGATAAATTCGATGCCTCGTTTTTTGATATTTCGCCACGTGAAGCGGCCAGTATAGATCCCCAGCATAGAATGCTTCTCGAGGTGGCTTGGGAGGCATTCGAGAGGGCTGGAATTGCTCCAAGCCAATTGATGGATAGCCAAACGGGGGTCTTTGTCGGGATGAGCGAAAATGATTATTATGCTCACCTAAAAAATACCGGGGATCATTATAATGTCTATGCTGTAACGGGCAATAGCAATTATTATGCTCTGGGGCGTTTATCCTATCTGTTGGGGCTTCAGGGCCCTAACATGGTTGTTGATAGCGCCTGTTCCTCCTCCTTAGTGGCTGTACATCTTGCCTGTCATAGTTTGCGGCTAGGGGAATGCGATCTGGCGCTGGCTGGTGGCGTTCAGCTCATGTTAATGCCAGACCCTATGATTGGGACTGCCCAGTTAAATGCCTTTGCTCCAGATGGTCGCAGTAAAACATTTGACGCTGCCGCCGATGGCTATGGACGGGGCGAGGGTTGTGGCGTGATTGTGCTCAAACGGATCAGCGACGCTCTAGCGGCAGGCGATCCGATTTTAGCCGTGCTACGGGGTAGTGCAGTCAATCATGGCGGGCGCAGCAGTGGCTTAACTGCTCCCAACAAGCTGGCTCAAGAAGCCGTGCTGCGTCAGGCGCTACAAAACGCCAAGGTTCAGCCTGAAGCGGTCAGTTACATCGAAGCGCATGGCACCGGGACACAACTGGGCGACCCAATTGAGGTGGGAGCATTGACGACCGTCTTTGGATCCTCTCGTTCAGAACCCTTGTGGATTGGCTCTGTCAAGACCAATATTGGACACCTAGAACCGGCCTCTGGTATTGCGGGGTTGATAAAAGTCGTTTTATCATTACAAGAAAAACAGATTCCTCCCAGTCTCCATTTCAAAACCCCTAATCCCTTCATTGATTGGGACGCTTCGCCAGTTCGAGTGCCGACACAATGTGTACCCTGGTCTGCGAAAGAGCGCATCGCTGGGGTTAGCTCGTTTGGTATGAGCGGGACAAACTGTCATCTAGTCGTCGCAGAAGCACCTGTATGCCAAAACGAAAAATTAAAAAATGGACCTGAACGTCCTTGGCACATTCTGACGCTTTCAGCCAAAACCGAAGCGGCGCTCGACGCCTTGGTAGCCCGTTATGTGGCATTTCTAAGCGTTGCACCCGCCATATCTCTAGCCGATCTTTGTTATAGCGCAAATGTAGGACGTAATCATTTTGGCCATCGATTAAGCATTATCTCCGAGAACGTCGCGCAGTTAGCAGAACAATTAAAACACTACCCACAGCGGCCCTCAATGCAAATGCAACATAATGTTGTGCCAGATAATCAACTAAGCCCTCAAATCGCTTTTCTGTTTACTGGCCAAGGGTCGCAGTACATCAACATGGGGCGATCGCTTTATGAAACTCAGCCCACCTTCCGTCGTACTATGGACGACTGTGACGGCATTCTGCGTCCGTTGCTGGGTGAATCGATTCTGAACATACTCTACACTTCGCGTAGCACGACGAAAAGCTACTCGGAAGATTCGCCACTCGATCAAACCGTTTATACCCAACCTGCCCTTTTTGCTTTTGAATATGCCCTAGCAAAACTATGGATATCATGGGGCATTGAACCTGATGTCGTGCTGGGACACAGCGTGGGTGAATATGTGGCCGCAAGTCTTGCGGGTGTCTTCAGCTTAGAAGATGGGCTAAAACTTGTTGCGGCGCGTGGACGTTTGATGCAAGCCTTACCGCATGGGAAAATGCTTAGTATCAGAAGCTCGGAGATGCGAGTGGAAGCGATCGTCGCGCCTTACCGCGCAGACGTGTCGATTGCGGCAATTAATGGACCGCAAAGCGTGGTGATCTCTGGCAAAGATGAAATTATACACAAGCTAGCAGCACAGTTCGCCTCGGAAGGCATCAAAACACACCTGCTCACCGTCTCTCACGCTTTCCACTCGCCAATGATGACTCCCATACTGAACGCATTCCGAGACGTTGCTAGAGCCATCAGCTATACGTCACCCAGCTTGTCACTGATTTCTAACGTTACAGGGCAATTGGCAACCGACGAGGTCGCCACACCTGATTATTGGGTGCGTCATGTCCACTCTGCCGTCCGTTTTGCCGATGGTATTGCCACATTGCAAGAACAGAATACTGACATCTTCCTAGAAGTGGGACCCAAACCAACATTGTTGGGCATGGCAAAGCAGGTTCATAGTGAAAACGGTTCAGCTAGTCATCCGCTCATGCTACCCAGTTTGCGCGAAGAGGGCAACGATTGGCAGCAGATGCTTTCTACGTGTGGCCAACTCGTAGTCAATGGAGTCGAGATTGACTGGGCGGGCTTTGACAAGGATTATCCGCGACACAAAATATTGTTGCCCACCTATCCATTTCAGAGAGAACGACATTGGGTCGAAAGTGCCCTCAAAAAGCCCCAACAACAAGGGTTGCGCCCAATGTTGGATAAGATGATTCGGCTGCCATCAGAGAAAAAGGTGGTGTTTGAAACCGAGTTTGGCGTGCGACAGATGCCTCATATCTACGATCATCAGATTTACGGTGAAGTCATTGTACCGGGGGCAGTATTAGCCTCCTTAATCTTCAATGCAGCGCAGGTTTTATACCCAGACTATCGGCATGAGTTAACCGATATTGCTTTTTACCAGCCAATTATCTTTCACGACGATGATACGGTCATCGTGCAGGCGATTTTCACACCTGATACGTCACACGAGAATCAAAGCAATCAAACATTCCCACCCATGACCTTCCAGATTATTAGCTTCATGCCGGATGGTCGCTTAGAGAACGAACCGAAAATCCATGCAACAGGGCGTCTTAGTATGTTGCGCGATGCCCAACCGCCAACACTCTCCCTTAATGACATACATCAGCGTTGTCCACACACCATGAGTGGTCATGACTGGTACAACGGCTTAGTCAATCTAAAATTTGAAATGGGACCCTCCTTTAGGTGGGTACAGCAACTTTGGCATGGAGAAGATGAAGCATTGACCTGTCTGCGGATGCCAGAGGTTGTCGGTTCCGTATCGGGGCACCAACTTCACGGTATATTGCTCGATAGTGCGCTCTCGACCACCGCTGTTATGGAGTATGGGGACTCCGTGAGCAGAGTGCCTTTGTCATTTGCTTCTCTGCAACTTTACAACCCCACCACGGGAACAGAGTGGTGGTGTTACGCGAGGAAGGTTGGGGAATTCAAATATGACTTCCAGATTATGAATGAAGCCGGAGAAACCTTTGCCAAAGCAATTGGCTTTGTACTTCGTGAAGCCTCTCCCGAAAAATTCCTCGGAACAACATACATACACAACTGGCTCGTAGACATTGAGTGGCAAGCTCAATCAACTGATTCGATAGTCCCTTCTGATGGTGCTATCTCTGGCAGTTGCTTGGTTTTATCAGATAAAAGCGGAACAGGGGCTGCATTGGCGGAACGGTTGGGCACTGCTGGGGTACCAGTGACCACGATACAGGCGGAGCATATACTGGCCAACTACGAGCTGATATTCCGTACCTTGCCAGATTTACAACAAGTCGTCTATTTATGGGGGTTGGATCAAAAAGAGGATTGTCACCCCATGAAGCAAGCACAAGATAACTGCACAGCGGTGCTACACCTTGTGCAAGCCTTGCTCAACACGTACCCAACCCCGCCAGCCCTCCTTATTGTCACCTGTGATGCACAAGCTGTGGTTGAACAGGATCGAGTAAATGGTTTCGCGCAATCATCTTTATGGGGGCTTGCCAAAGTCATCATGCTAGAACACCCAGAATTGTCCTGTGTCTGCATGGATGTAGGAGCTGGATATTCACGGGAAGAGGTGGCGAATACGATATTTACACAGCTAAAAAGAAGCCATCTATCAAACGACCGACAAGAGAGTCAGTTGGCTTGGCGCAATGGTCAAGCATACCTGGCACGTCTCAGTCGATACAAAACTAAATCCGAACAACCACTTGAGATCCGCAACGATAGCAGCTATTTGATCACTGGAGGACGGGGCGGTGTCGGATTACAAGTCGCACGGTGGTTGGTGGAACGGGGGGCAAAACATCTCGTTTTACTGGGGCGCAGTCAGCCCAGTCCCGAAGTACGTCTAGTGTTGGATGAACTAGAAGAAGCGGGGGCGCAAATCATCGCGGCTCAAGCCGATATTAGCGATGAGAACGCATTGGCACAGATTTTGACCAATCTGACCGTACCTCTGCGTGGTGTGATCCACGCCGCAGGAGTGCTCGATGATGCGAGTCTGCTCCAACAAACCCCAGCAAAACTCAAAAAGGTCTTGTTGCCAAAAGTACAGGGGGCTTGGACTCTGCATAAGCTGACCCTTGAGCAGCCACTAGACTTCTTTGTTCTCTTTTCTTCTGCCAGCTCTCTGTTGGGCGCGCCAGGGCAGGCGAACTATGCGGCAGCCAATGCGTTCCTAGATGGTTTGGCTGCCTATCGGCGAGGGCTAGGGCTCCCCAGCCTGTCCATCAGCTGGGGAGCATGGGATAAAGTCGGCATGGCGGCACGACAAGGGCTACTGGACAAATTGCCACAAAGAGGCGAAGAGGCTATCCCGTTACAGAAAGGCTTAGACCTCTTCGGCAAATTACTGAACGAGCCAGCCGCTCAAATTGGTGTCATACCAATTCAATGGACTCGCTTCTTGGACCATCAAAAAGGCAATTCACCTTTTTATGAGAAGTTTTCTAAGTCTAGCCGGAAAGCGCAGAGTTCGTCCGATTCGATGGCAGTCAGCCACACAGAAGATATTCAGAGGAAACTGAAGCAAGCTGCCGTGCAAGATCGACCTAAATTGTTAGAAGCTCACCTTCGCTCTCAAGTCGCTCAACTGTTAGGAATAAACGCGGCGGAGCTACCAAGCGAAGAAGGAGTCGGTTTTGTCACATTAGGTCTTGACTCGCTCACCTCTATCGAACTGCGTAACAGTTTACAACGCACGTTAGATTGCTCATTGCCTGTCACCTTTGCCTTTGACTACCCAACCATAGAAATAGCGGTTGAGTACCTAGCACAAATTGTACTCACGCCGATGGAAAGCGCAACATCGCAGCAAGCAGACTCGTTGTCAAAGATTCTCGCAGACACGTCGCAGACGAGTTCCCAGCACCGACATCCTTCGTCTCTCGGAACAAGCCTTGACAACAAAACAGATGTGCAAGAGTGCGCGATGCAAAATGATGAAGATGAATCTTTGTCTACACTTCTGCAAAAATTATCGACACACCTAGATTAGGAGCGAGCGGTAATCACACGTAGCGATCGTGAGTATATCAGTAAAGGACCAATCAATGAATGCTTTGCCAGAGAATCAGGTAACTTCTATAGTCAAGAAGGCATTGAAAAAAATAGAGGAGCTACAAGCCGAACTTGACCGTTTAAAATACGCGCAACGGGAACCGATTGCCATCATTGGGATGGGCTGTCGCTTTCCTGGTGCAGACACACCTGAAGCTTTTTGGAAACTATTGCACAATGGGGTTGATGCTATCCAAGAGATACCAAAAAGCCGTTGGAATATTGACGACTATTACGATCCCACGCCAGCGACACCCGGCAAAATGTATACACGTTTTGGTGGTTTTCTCGACCAAATAGCAGCCTTCAACCCTGATTTCTTTCGCATTTCTACCCGTGAGGCAATCAGCTTGGACCCCCAACAGCGGTTGCTTCTTGAAGTGGTTTGGGAAGCGTTAGAATGCGCTGGGCTGACAGGCAATAGCCTTAGTACACAGACAGGGGTCTTTGTTGGCATCAGTGAAAGCGATTATCGTGATTTGATTATGCGTAATGGTTCCGAACTAGATGTCTATTCTGGTTCCGGTAACTGCCATAGTACAGCCAGCGGGCGTCTATCCTATTATTTGGGACTCACTGGCCCCAATCTGGCTCTTGATACCGCCTGTTCATCCTCTTTGGTTTCTGTTGCATTGGCCGTCAAGAGCCTACGTCAACAGGAGTGTGATTTGGCCTTGGCGGGTGGTGTACAGACACAATTGACACCAGATGGCTTTATCAAAGCCTCCCAATCGCGTATGTTGTCGCCTGATGGACGCTGTAAAACATTTGATGTGCGGGCAGATGGTTATGTCCGTGCTGAGGGGTGTGGTATGGTGGTTCTCAAACGCCTATCCGATGCCATTACCGACCAGGACAATATCCTGGCCTTGATTCGTGGTGTCGCGGTCAATCATGATGGCTACACGAGTGGCTTAACCGTGCCCAGCGGTCCCTCACAACAGGCGGTTATCAGGCAGGCATTAGCGGATGGTGGGCTACACCCAGATCAAATCAGCTACATCGAGGCACATGGCACAGGTACGTCATTAGGCGATCCCATCGAAATGGGTGCGCTTCAGCAAGTCTTTGGTCAACGCTCACAGCCGCTTGTCGTCGGTTCGGTCAAGACCAATATCGGTCATGCTGAGGCTGCTGCTGGCATTGCTGGCCTCATCAAGGTTGTACTCTCAATGCAGCACGGTGAAATCCCACCAAACCTACACTTCCATCAGCCCAATCCTTACATTAACTGGGATCAATTACCAGTCAGCATCCCAACAGAAACAACACCTTGGTCTACCAGCAATCGTTTTGCAGGAGTCAGTAGCTTTGGCTTCAGTGGCACAAACTCTCATATCGTACTAGAGGAAGCCCCAAACATAGAGCAACCTACTAATGATATTAATCAAACGCAGCATATTTTGACCTTATCTGCAAAAACTCCCGTTGCCCTGCAAGAACTGGCTCAGCGTTATGCGGCTCAGATAGAGACCTATCCCGATGTTCGTCTGGCGGACATTTGTTTCACGGCGCACACAGGGCGCAAACATTTTAAACATAGGTTTGCGGTAGTGACGGAATCTAAAGAGCAACTGCGTTTGCAATTGGAAGCGTTTGCGCAATCAGGGGGTGGGGGGCGAGAAGTCAAATCGTTACCAAAGATCGCCTTTCTTTTTACAGGTCAAGGCTCACAGTATGTGGGAATGGGTCGCCAACTTTACGAAAGGCAACCTACGTTCCGAGAAGCACTCGACCATTGTGACGACATCTTGCGTGCTGGCGCATATTTCGACCAGTCACTACTTTCGATTCTCTACCCAGAGGGAAAATCAGAAGCCATTCACCAAACCGCTTATACTCAGCCCGCGCTTTTCGCTCTCGAGTATGCGCTGGCGCAGTTGTGGCGATCGTGGGGCATCAAACCAGATGTGGTGATGGGGCATAGTGTGGGTGAATATGTGGCCGCTTGTGTGGCGGGCGTCTTTTCTTTAGAGGATGGCCTTAAACTCATCGCTACCCGTGGTCGTCTGATGCAAGCCCTACCTCAAGACGGAGCGATGGTTTCTTTCTTGGCAGATGAAGCTCGTATACAGGAAGCTATTACGCCTTACCGAGACGACGTGTCAATTGCAGCGATCAATGGGCCAGAAAGCGTGGTTGTCTCTGGCAAACGCATTTCTGTGATGGCAATTGCTGAACAACTCGCAACCGTTGGCATCAAGACACGCCAACTGACGGTTTCCCATGCCTTCCACTCACCACTCATGGCACCCATGTTGGATGAGTTCCGCCAGGTGGCAGCCAGCATCACCTATCACAAGCCCAAGTTGCTGCTTGTCTCCAACGTCACAGGGAAAGTGGCGAACACTGAAATCACCAGACCAGATTACTGGGTACGGCATGTGCGTGAGGCGGTGCGCTTTGCCGATGGGGTGAGGACGCTCCGTGAACTTGGTATCAATATCTTTCTCGAAATCGGTTCCACAGCCACCCTGCTGGGCATGGCACTGCAGTGCACCGAGGAAGAGTCAACTGCCCCAGAAGGGACTTCCTCTTGCTACCTGCCCAGTTTGCGCGAAAGCCAGAACGACTGGCAGCAGATGCTCACCAGTCTGGGTGAGTTGTACGTGCATGGAGCTGAGATTGATTGGGATGCATTTAATCGGGGATATCAACGACGCAAGGTGGTATTGCCAACCTATCCGTTTCAGCGACAACGTTATTGGCTTCCCGACTCTAAGTTGGCACAAAACCAGTCGGCACAAAGCTTCGAGCTGTCCAGTGCATCAGATACCCAACGACTAGCTCAGGGCACCGCATCGCCACAAAATCGTGGCGCGGTGTCCACTTCGCTGATGGAATATTTGCAAGAGGGTGATGTCCACTCTTTGGTTGCGCTTTTGGACGATGAGTGTAAACTCTCTCCTGCTGAACGAATTGCACTACCCAGTATTTTGGAGCATTTGGTAGAGGAACAGCAGCGACAGGCAAACTCGACCACAACTCGTCAAACAGTTTTACAAAAAATAAGTCAAACTTCGCATGAGGAACGATATGAGATATTGAAGAACCTTATCAAATCTGAAATCGAACCGATTATAAGAAGTGTCCCCTCTGACGAACAAAGGTTCTCTGATTTAGGAATTGATTCGTTGATGGCGATCGAACTGCGTAATAAGCTACGTTCTGCTACAGGGTTGGAACTGCCAGTGGCAGCGGTGTTTGACCATCCCACGATTAAGCAGCTAGCCAGCTTCCTACTCGACAGAATTGTGCCACAGGCAGACCAAGAGGACGTTCTCATCGAATCCTTGGTTACGTCCAAACAGGATGCGTTGGTTGAGGTGCAGTCTTTTGCACTCACCAAGCTAGGCTTGTCCCCTGCTTCCCACCCCCTGCATCTTCCTCCCTGGACGGTTCGACCCGCAGTAATAGCAGATGTAACAAAACTAAGCCAGCTTGAAAGGGAGGCGTATGGCTGGATCTCAGAAGAGGCTATCGCGCCTCCCAAGCTCATTGCCGATCGGATCGATTTGCTCAACCGTGGTGATATGCCGTGGTTCTGGGTAATGGAGCGATCGGGAGAGTTGGGCGCGTGGCAGGTGCTACAACCGACATCTGTTGATCCATATACTTATGGAAGTTGGGACGAAGTGACTGACCAAGGTAGACTGCAAGCAACGTTCGACCCGAGTGGCCGCAATGTGTATATTGTCGCGGGTGGGTCTTGCAACCTCCCCACAGTAGCCAGCCACCTAATGACGCTTCAGACTTTGTTGATGCTGCGGGAAACTGGTCGTGACACAATCTTTGTCTGCCTGGCAATGCCAGGTTATGCCAAATACCACAGTCAAACAGGGAAATCACCCGAAGAGTACATTGCGCTGACTGACTCCGATGGCATACCCATTGACGAGTTTATTGCACTTTCTGTCTACGACTGGCCTGCGACCCCATCGTTTCGTGTTCTGCGAGATGGTTATCCACCTGACCGAGATTCTGGTGGTCACGGGGTTAGCACGGTTTTCAAGCTAAATGATTTCGATGCAGCAATCGTTGAAACATATCGTCGCATTATCCGCCATGCCGATGTGCTTGGTCTCGAAAGAGCAATAGAGTGTTAATATAGTCGAACGAGGTTCTTATGACTAAAAAACAGGTAGACACATTAGTAATACACGCTCATCTCTTTACGATGCAGGGAACTGGCGTGGGATATATTGCCGATGGGGCACTTGCGGTTGACGGTAGCCGTATTGTAGCAGTTGATTCGACAGAGGCGTTGCTGAGTCGTTTTGAAGGCCACAAAACGATCTCAGCCGTAAATTGTGCGGTGTTGCCTGGACTGATTGATGCTCACATACACACGACTTGTTCTCTTCTGCGTGGGGTGGCACAAGATGTAACCAATTGGCTGATGGACGCGACAATGCCTTATGCACTTCAGATGACGCCCGCAATGAACATAGCCGCGACGCGCTTGAGTGTGTTGGAAGGGCTGAAGGCAGGCACAACGACATTCGGCGATTCTGAGTCTCCTTACCCCCTCTGGGGAGAGTTTTTCGATGAAATTGGGGTACGTGCCATTCTGGCCCCCGCGTTTAACGCACTCCCACGAGAGTGGTCCCAATGGAAGGAGGGAGACCTCTATCCCTTCGATGTTTTGGCGGGGCGGCGTGCGATGGAAGAGGCTGTGGACTTTGCCTGTTCATGGAATGGAGCGGCAGAGGGACGTATCACCACTATGTTGGGGCTGCAGGCGTCGGATATGGTGCCGCTTGAGATGCTACACTCAGCTAAAGAGATTGCGCAACGGGAAAGCTTAATGCTGCATATTCATACGGCGCAGGGAGATCGGGAAACAGAGCAAATCGTTAAACGATATGGTAAGCGTCCCATCGCTTTTCTGGCTGAGATTGGCTACTTGGACGAACAGTTGCTGGCGGTTCACCTGACAGATGCCACAGATGAAGAAGTGATACAAGTGGCCAAAAGTGGCGCTCGCATGGCACTGTGTTCGGGCGCTATTGGCATCATCGACGGTCTCGTGCCGCCCGCACATGTCTTTCGGCAGGCAGGCGGCCCCGTTGCGCTCGGTTCTGATCAAGCCTGCGGCAACAACTGTTGTAACATCTTCAATGAGATGAAGCTGACCGCCTTATTCAACAAAATAAAATATCACGATCCAACCATCATGCCAGCTTGGGAAGTCTTACGCATGGCTACCATCGAAGGGGCGCGGGCGATTGGCTTGGATCACAAGATTGGCTCGCTTGAAGTTGGCAAAGAAGCCGACCTGATCTTAGTGGACCTCAGTGCCCCTAACCTCTCGCCCACCCTGCTCAACCCCATTCGTAACCTCGTGCCTAACTTCGTGTACGCTGCTTCAGGACATGAAGTTAAAAGCGTGATGGTTGCGGGCAAGCTCTTAATGGAGGACTACCAAGTCCTCACTGTAGATGAATCCGCCATCGTTGCCGACGCGCAAGCGCAAGCCCAACAGCTTGCGCAACGTGTGACCGCTGATCCCATTCACCCAAAACTGGTGTTGATGGAAGCGATGGCAGGCGGTAACCTGTAGCATGTATACTTATCTTCAACAACATTTCTGCATCAAACATTAAGGATAAACCAATGACCGTACATGAAAATAAGCTGGGTAGTTATAAGAAAAAGCAAGATACCATAATATCTGCGAAAGATCTCGAAGAATGGCATTTAATTGGACTGCTAGACCATTCAATAGATGCGGTAATAGTACCGAATTATTTTATTGAGCAAGAGTGTATGAGAATTTCAGAGAGAATAAAAAAGAGTAAATATTTTAGCGCTTATCCCGATCGCCCATCAGTTAGTCGATTAGGACAAGAGTTGTTTGAATGCGAAAGTGAGCTTGAATTAGCAAAGCATCAAGAAGACGCACCCACATTGATTAAAGAAATGCGGAGGCTGGTACATCCGTACATAAGTCCAATTGATAGGCTTAGGGTTGAACTTGATGATATTTGGAGTTATGGCTGTAATTTAGCAAAACTTGGTGATAAAAAAGTGTTTGCTGGGATAGTTAGAGAGTATAAAGAAGACAACCCTGGCGAACCACATTGTGACGTAATGGCATGGAGTTTTCTCGAACATTATAAAGATAAACCGAATATCATAAATCAAATCGCGGCAAATGTATATTTAAAAACATCTGAATCAGGAGGAGAAATACTGCTTTGGGATGAATGGCCAACTCAAAGCGAATATAATATGGCACGCAACACAGATGATCCAGCTAGTTTCGGTCTTGATAGCAAAAAAATCACACAACCAAAACTTGAGATCAGACCGAACCCGGGAGATTTAATTCTTTTCAATTCAATGAGAATTCATTCGGTAAAACAGATAAAAACGGGTGTACGTATGACATGGGGATGTTTTATTGGATACTCTGGAACTGATGACCCGCTTGTTATTTGGACTTAATATTTAATTTCGGTAGTGATATGGAAGTAGTGGTGAGGTAGAACCTTTTCTCAAAAGCATCAGTGCCAGACAGATGTTTACCAGATTTCCAGACATCCGTCAGCAGCTATGGGGTGGGGAGTTTTGGAGTGATGGTGGCTACATTGGCACGGTTGGGGATGGCGTCAACACAGAGATAGTCAAAAGGTATATTCAAGAGCACAACAGATGAAGTTATTTCCGCTTTAGATACCCCGCAGCTTGCGGAGGCTGGGTCATTCATTAATGTGTTTTTTTGCACTTTCAGGCGGTATTCTATTTTTTTAATCGTTAGTTGGCAACTTAGCTTATTTAATCGTTAGTTGGCAACTTAGCTTACTAGATAACTCAAGACTATTCCTACAATTGACCCCTCGCCATCGCCTCCATCAGCACTATTTTTTTGTGGATGGGATCAGCCGCCACACGTTGGGAGAGTCGTTGAGCTTGTACTTGCGCGTCGGCAACGATGGCGGATTCATCTACAGTGAGGACTTGGTAGTCCTCCATTAAGAGCTTGCCCGCAACCATGATACTTTTGACTTCGTGTCCCGAGGCGGCATAGACGAGGTTGGGCACGAGGTTACGAATGGGGTTGAGCAAGGTAGGCGAGAGGTTAGGGGCACTGAGGTCCACTAAGATCAGGTCAGCTTCTTTGCCAACTTCGAGTGAGCCAATCTTGTGATCCAAGCCAATGGCCCGTGCCCCTTCGATGGTAGCCATGCGTAAGACTTCCCAGGCTGGCATGATGGTTGGATCGTGATATTTTATTTTGTTGAATAAGGCGGTCAGCTTCATCTCATTGAAGATATTATTGTAGCTGCTGCCGAGCGCAACGGGGCCACCTGCCTGCCGAAAGACGTGTGCGGGCGGCACGAGACCGTCGATGATGCCAATCATGCCCGAACAGAGCACCATGCCAGCACCACTTTTGGCCACTTGTATCACTTCTTCATCTGTGGCATCTGTCAGGTGAACCGCCAGCAACTGTTCATCCAAGTAGCCAATCTCAGCCAGAAAAGCGATGGGACGCTTACCATATCGTTTAACGATTTGCTCTGTTTCCCGATCTCCCTGCGCCACATGAAAATGCAGCATTAAGCCTTCCCGTTGCGCAATCTCTTTGGCTGAGCGTAGCATCTCAAGCGGCACCATATCTGGCGAATACATCCCTAACATGGTGGTGATACGTCCCTCTGCCGCTCCATTCCATGCACAGGCAAAGTCCACAGCCTCTTCCATCGCACGCCGTCCCGCCTTTATATCGAAGGGATAAAGATCCCCCTCCTGAAGCGGTGGCAACTCCAGTGGGAGTGCGTCGAACATAGGGGCCAGACTAGCCCGTACTCCAATTTCATCAAAAAATTCCCCCCAGAGGGGGCCAAAAACTTTATTATCGCAGAATGTTGTTGTGCCTGCCTTCAACTCTTCCACCACTCTCAAGCGTGTTGCAGCCATGCTCGCTACGGGTGTCATATGGGCGAAATAAGGCATTGTCGCGTCCATCAGCCAATTGGTTACATCTTGTGCCGCCCCACGCATAAGCACCAAACTTGTATCTACGTGAGCATTAATCAGCCCAGGCAAGACGGCACAATTCGCGGCCTCAATAACCTTTCTGCCCTCAAAATGACTCAGCAACGCCTCCGTCGAATCAACTGCTACAATACGGCTACCCTCAACCGCAATTGCCCCATCGGCAATATATCCCACGCCAGTTCCCTGCATGGTAAAGAGATGAGCGTGTATCACTAATGTATCTACCTGTTTTTTTGTCATGAGATTCATGTTCGCTTCAGAAGAACGTAAACTTGAGATGAAAGAGTAGTCAGCAAAACGGAGTAAAACGAAGTAAAACGTAGTAAATCCGAAATGCCTCACTTTGTCAGCTCCTCTGTAGTCGGCACCTCCTAGTTTGGGGAGTCGTAGACTCAACCGAGAGGGCGTAGTTTAGTAGGAACTTTTTGGCAGGTCTACCCGATCCAAGTACAATCTGATATAGGCGTCGCTTCCTATTTACCAGCCAGATTGCACACCTAAAGTGTTACCACTTCAGGCTTTTCGGTTGGCAGTGTTTCTTAGCCTTGACCTTACTCGGTTGCCTCGATAACACTGCCCCAGACTTATGGCGGAGGATGGCTTTCATTCCAACGTTACGTGCGGCATTTAACCCGCTATGCGCTCGGTAGCCGTTTACCGTTCCTACCCAGTCAGCACCGGGTTGGTATTCCAGGTAATCGAGCAGGTTGGTTGGAAATTCCGACCTGCGCCATACCTCATTTCCCCACGGATCTAGGCGGCTGGTATTGCGCGGATTTACCCTCGTTGTCAAGATTCCATAGTCTTGATACGCTATGCGATTCACATTTAGGTAAATTTTAGACTTTAGCCAATAAGCACGTTTTTGATTGGAACGTCTGGAATATTTCCCTCGGCAAGGAGTTAGGTTACTCAGATGCTCGAAAGCAATAACTTTGCACCCATATCCTTTTGCAAGATTTACGATAACTCTTGCAATGGCGCGTCCCATATCAACCTCACGGTTGTGTAGGCGTTCCCACCACTTGCTACAGAAACCCTTGTGAATTATTCCAGTTTCATTCATCCTCACTGCGATCTGTCCGAGATTCCGCTTCCTACACTTTACCGATGCCGGTTGTTTAATGAAGTGTCTTGCGACTTCAACCGTCTCACCCCTAGCGTTGGTTTCCAAGACAGTACAAATAGCTGCATTTTTATCTAAATCCATGTCAATTCCCAAAACTCTTACAGAGTCCTGAGCCATGACACCTTTCACGCCTCCTGTTGCTGGGACGTATTTCTCTACAGGGAAAGTCAGATATGCTTTATTTCCCTTCAAAACCACGACTGGTGAGCCTTTCACCCATCCAGAACTAATCTGGTAACTCTGATATGTAAATTTCACCCATATCCATTGCCCGTCCCTACGGATTTTAAGCATAATGGACTGGCCATCATCTTCTTTCCACATTTGAGAATCAAAAGATGGAGAGAAATTAAACTTTCTTGGTGGAACTGGTGGGCGATGTTTGCGCAGCATGCGCAGCGCTTTAAGCGCGTGGCGTTGCTTGTGTCTTTTCGAGCGTTTCTGCCACTTGAGATAATTAGTACGCCAAGATTTGAACGCACCTATTGCTTTGCGTATAGCAGAACGCCTAAACACGGATGGGCAGTCAAATGGCAGTGGATATTGTGCGTTGTCTCCAGTGGTTAGCAACTCATAGTATCGCCAGCCTCCATTCTCCTTTACGGGGACATCTACCCCTTCAGGATGGGTACTTATGAGAATATAGTAATATTCAACAACTTCGTTGAAGGCGGTCTTGGTTTCCGTCAAGTCAATACCACCACGCTCCAATTTACAGCGTAGTGATTTTGTCACAATGGCGTAACCCTTTACATTTACGAGTGCCAACCGATATCACCTCCTAGTTTTCCGTTAGAGTATACAGAATTAATAAACCTTTTCCGATTAATTTAGCAATTACTACCTTGTCTAAACATCTGCCTTTTGATAGGCTGGCATACTTACGGGTAGAATTATTTGTACACCTGTAGTCGGCTAGTACTAAATTCCGATTTACTCCGATTTACCCCATTTTACTCCGATTTATCGCTATCTGGTAAAACGACTGAAACTAACGGGACAAAAACTGCGTTTTAAGCCCAAACAAAGCCCAACCTGGCTTTGTGTGAGGCAAATACATCGCTGTTTTCTTGGAGCCAACGTACAAAACGATTTTTGATATACTTCTACATCTAATGGCAGACTTTTTACTCCATCATATAAATGTGAGGAATGGTGATGGGTCATGGGTCATGGGTGATTGGGAAGAATTACTGACAATGACCAATGACCGATGACCAATGACCAATGACCAATGACCGAACTTTCTCCTAATAACCCGCCAAGATAGTGCCTAAATCCCGTTTTTTGCGCTTTATGAGTAAAAACATCGTCGAAACGGCTACACCATCGCTCGAAGCATGGGGGCATGGCACTTGGAGTTGTTTCCTATGGCTGACGCCACGCTTCGCTATCACGGTCGGGGCCTCAACGTAAAATCCTTCCCTGTGCTGAATTATAGCATACTTACTTCTAAAGTATAGTTTAAGTCCCGTTAATAACTTTATATTGATAAAAAGAGAGGTTAAGTACAGCACTAAATCGCTAGTACACTTACTGTGTCAAGATTACAGTCTTAGCGGACGTTTTCGTTCCATTGCTGATACTGTTGGCTAACTTCAAAATAGATTCTCAAGCCAAATAAATTTGTTAAAAACTGCTTGCCTGAAATAACCTTTTTTCATAGTTTAAGGCTCAAATATTAAGTTAACCAACAGAATCCATTGCTACTCAAAGGCGATATTGAGTGCTTGTGCCAGCATTCGCGCAATGTCATCCACGCTTTCGTTATCATCTATTTTGGATTCTATTGATATGCTGTGTGCTGTCTGTGCTGTTGGTTGTGCCATTTGCTCTGCCTTTTGCATAGAGGCATCATCATCAAACATTTTTGCGACTAGGTAACCATGCAATGAATCAAGTGTTGGGCAATTAAAGAGCAGAGTGGCTGGCAGAGGGCATTCCAAACTACGTGTCAAGAGATTTCTAACTTCAACCGCCATCAAAGAGTCCAGTCCCATATTCATCAATCCCTGATTGGGATCAATTTTTTGATTAGATGCCAAACCGAGAACTTTGACCGAGGTTTTTTCAAGATGTTCCATCAAAAGGGCATCGCGGTCTGTCTCAGGGAGTGTTTGAAGCTGTTGCCGCAGACTGACTTTCTCTGAGGTGCTGCCTGCTGTTTGCCGCAACTTGGCTTCTTCTGAGTTACGCAAGTGGTGCGCAAAATATTCATAAAATGGCATGTTCATGCCAACATGGGATAGATATTCAGCCCAATTGGTCGGTTGTACAGCAACTTGGGGGATTGTATGCTTATTAAGTTTTTGAATAAGTTCGACGAGAACATGCCTCCCTTGCTTTGGAGGAATTGCCGCGATTCCCCGTTGTTCGAATGATAAATTGGCTGCCATGCCCACTTCTGCCCAAGCCCCCCAGTTGATACTCAAGCTATTGGAGCCCCTTACGTGACGATAATGCATTAATGAATCCAAAAACGCATTGGCAGCGGCGTAATTGGCTTGTCCCGGCTCTTCTATGAGCGACGCAACAGACGAAAACGCGACAAAGAAATCTAGGTCGAGGGTTTGGCTCTGTTGGTCTAGATGCCAAGCTCCGCGCACCTTGGCCGCCATCACTTTTTCAAAACGCTCTCGATTTTGTTGGAGCAGGATGCCATCATCCAAGACGCCCGCCGCATGGACAATCCCTCGAAGAGAGGTCTTGCGCTGACTTTCTACTAAGAGTCGTTCGCTATCTGCCGCGATCGAAACATCTGCAGCAATCAAATCAACCCTAACATCCTCTTGGCGTAGTCGGTCGATAATCGACTGGGCTTCTTTCGAGACCTTGCCACGGCGACTGTTGAGAATCAAGTGCCTTGCCCCAGCATCCGCAAGCGCGAGTGCCACCTGCAATCCCAGACCGCCTAATCCACCTGTGATCAAATAGCCGCCATCGGGACGGATTTCTGTTTGAATCAGCGCGTGACGTTCTGATTGATAACGAATCAGCCGTGCAACATAGCGTATTTCTTGGCGGTAAGCAATTTGAGATTCACGTTCTGTGGCTTGCAGCTCGTTCAATAAGAGTGGTGCCCCATTTGAGAGCGTATCAAAATCCAAACAACGGCAATCAAATTCAGGGTGTTCGGCGCGGATGGTTCGACTCAATGCCCATAAGGGGGCTTGTTCGATCTGTAAATTCGCTAAGTCACCACCAACTGCTTGACTATTTTGTGTAATTAGCCATAGTTTGGGTGCCCACCCCATGTCGCTGAGGGCTTGTACCAAATGAAGAAGACTAGCACATAAGTTTAGGACGATATCTGGCACACTTAAGTCTGTCAGATGATTAGAAGCATTTGTTAAATCATGACGATTCCACAGATAGAGTATATGTTGACAAGGTAATCCACTGTCCGTCAGGGTTGACAAAAAATATTTATAGTCATTAAGAGAAGCAGGATTGAGCGTGACAATTTTTGTCAGTGTCGTCACACCATCGAGGGCAGCATCATCAAGATGTCCAGTGTGTGCAATGTGTTGCTCGGTCACTGTATACTCACTCCCAGGTACTACAAAAACACAGCGCTTTCTTTGGCTCTGCAAATGTGCTGCCAAGTCCGCCCCTATTCCTTCTGGTTGTGCAAAAATAAGCCATGTTTCTGCACCTGTTTTATTAATATCCAGCCCCTCAGGGATTCGTAGAGGTTGTGGTTGCCAATCGACGGTATAGAGCCAGTTATGCCAAAAGTCTACCCCTAGCATGGCTTCGGGCATAGCAACACGATCTTCTAACCCTATGAATTCCGCAATGACTTGCCCGCTCTCATCAAACAGAGAAACATCCCATGTGTATCTATCTTTTTCTGTTGCATGAACCCACCAGGTTTGTCCGCTTGCAGGCTGATAACAACGTAGTTCATTCAGCGCAAAGGGCACCGTCGTTTCTGATTTTCCATTTTCATCGCCAGACGAAATAGCAAATGGCACTTGTGTACACGCATCCAACAAACCGGGATGAATCACATATCCGTTGAACGATTCAATGCTTTCCGGTTTTTGCAGACGCGCCAATGCTTCTCCATTGCCTATCCATACTTTTTCTAACCAGCGAAAACGAGGGCCAAAAACAAGACCTTTGTCTGTGAATGTTTGGTAGAACGGGTTGCGCTCAATTTCCTGCGGGCAACGTGCTTGTATTTCTTCTAGCTCCACTCTAGGAGGCGCTGTATCTTCAAGCTTAAATTGCCCGTTGGCATGGGTAACGGGTGTCTCAAAATCAGCATCTGTACTGCTGATCTCAGGTACATCCTCAGCAAAGCTGAACAATTCAAACTGCGTCTCGTCGCCACGATTGCGTGGCGCAGCATAAGAGGGAGAACAAGCGACTTGCACCGTGCGACTCGCTTCATCAGGGATCACAAGAGGTACAGGGAAGGTCACATTTTTTAGCAAATAGGTGGTTTGCTTTGCACTATTCCCTCCATTTAAATGACCATTTGCATATGACTCGGCAATACTCAGTATCATTGATAGATAGCTTGCACCTGGCGACCATACTGAACCATAAATGCGATAGTCATCAAGAAAGGGCAATGTCTCTAGACTAAATTCTTTCTCAAAGATTGTTTCGTTATGACGCGGCAGTTTCATGCACCTGTCGAGTAGAGGCGGGTGCAGGCTTTTAGCGGCGTGCCTCTGTTGGGCTGATTCTACCCAGTAACGCTGCCGCTGCCATGTGTATGTCGGCAGGACAACTTTATGTCGCACATAGTCTTTATCAAAACCGATCCAGTCAATCTCAACGCCATGTACATAGAGTTGACTCAAGCTCTCCAACATCTGCTGCCAGTCGCTACGATTCTCACGCAAACTGGGCATCATCATTGGCGCAGAGGATGAATTCTCAGAACCTTGTAACTCAACCATGCCAAGCAGTGTGGGTTTGGGACCGATTTCGATCATGAAATTGACATTCTGTTCGTGTAACACCTTAACCCCATCCGCAAAACGGACAGCCTCTTGCACATGTCTCACCCAATAATCGGGAGTGGCGATTTCTTCATAGACCCGTCGGCCTGTGACATTCGAGATAAGGTTGAGCTGCGGTCGCTGATAGGTGATGGTGTTGGCAACTCGGCGGAATTGACCTAACATTGGCTCCATCAATGGCGAGTGAAAGGCGTGAGAGACCGTCAGTTGGCGTGTCTTGATGCCTTCGGCAACCAGCTGTTGGGTAATCTGTTGTAATGTCTCCCTTTTACCAGAGATAACCACACTCTCTGGGCCATTGATGGCCGCAATAGAAACCTCTCGGCTGACAGGTTCAATCACTTGCTCTATGCGCGATTTATTGGCCATGACCGACACCATCGCCCCATCGCGAGGCAATTCTTGCATCAGACGGCCTCTTTCAGCAATCAGTTTGAGACCATCCTCTAAAGAAAAGACACCCGCCACACAAGCGGCCACATATTCTCCCACACTATGCCCCATCACCACATCAGGCTCAACGCCCCACGAGCGCCATAACTGCGCCAGTGCATATTCGAGAGCGAAAAGAGCGGGTTGAGTATAAGCGGTTTCATCAATTTTGGATGGCGTGTCCAGTCCCATCTCTTGGCTGGGATAGAGTATTGAGAGGATCGACTTACCCAACAGTGAATGCAGAATCTCATCACAGCGGTCAATCGTTTGCCGGAAGGTGGGTTGGATCTCATAAAGTTCTTGCCCCATTCCCACATACTGTGAGCCTTGACCTGTAAAGAGAAAAGCTATTTTTGAGAGAGAGGTCGCCTCACCCTGCCCCTGTCCTGATTGGGCAAACGTTTCCAATTGCTGGCGCAACTGCGTTTTAGACTCTGCTACTGCTGCAAAGCGATGTCTAAAGTGTTTGCGCCCTGTGTTGGCTGTAAAGCAAATATCCGCCAGACTCTCCTGCAAGTGTTCGGTGAGATAAGTCACATAACGCCGAGTAAGTTCCTGTAGTGCAAGAGGAGTCTCTGCTGATAAGGTAAGAACATACTGCTTTGAATGAATCTCTAAAGTAGACGGCTCTATTTTTGGGGCTTCCTCTAATACGACATGAGAATTGGTGCCACTAAAACCGAAAGAACTGATCCCTGCGAATCGACCGCCAGCAGGCCAAGCTGTTCGTTCTGTTGGGATGCTGATTGGCAATCGATCCCAGTTAATGCGAGGATTGGGCTGGTGAAAGTGTAAATTAGGCGGAATTTCCCCATACTGCATGGCAAGGACGACTTTAATCAGTCCAGCAATCCCTGCGGCGGCTTCTAGATGCCCAATATTTGTTTTGACTGAACCAATAATTAAAGGCTGCGAGCGTTGATTAAAGATCGTTCCCAACGCGCCGACCTCAATCGGGTCTCCTAAGGAAGTGCCTGTGCCATGAGCTTCTACATAGTTAACTTGTTCTGGTGTTATTCCGCTATTGGCGATCGCTTGGCGAATCACGGCGGCTTGTTGGGGACCATTCGGAACGGTCAAGCCACTCGTGCGACCGTCTTGGTTTATGGCTGACCCGCGAATCAACGCCAAGATGTTGTCCCCATCGGCTTGTGCGTCCGACAAGCGCTTGAGCACGATCATGCCACATCCTTCGGCTCGGACATACCCGTTTGCCGACGCATCAAAGACTTTGCAACGACCATCGGGAGACAACATATGGGCTTTTGCTAACGAGACACTTTCCTCTGGGGCTATCAGCCGATAGACTCCCCCAACCAACGCTAAGTCACATTCTCGCTGGCGCAGACTCATCAGTGACTGATGTACAGCGACCAACGACGAAGAACAAGCCGTATCTATCGAGAGACAGGGGCCTGTCAGACCTAGAAAGTAGGACAAGCGACCACTGGCTGTGCTATGAGCATTACCCGAAGCCAAATAAATATCAATTGCTCCTTGCTTCAAGAGTATTTCACGATAATCAAGGTTACTAATACCGACGAATACGCCCGTTGCCGAAGGTGGTATCACCGCTGCGTTTTCCAGCGCTTCCCAACTCACCTCCAATAGCAAACGTTGCTGAGGGTCAAGAGAAACCGCTTCTCGCGGTGATATGCCAAAGAATTGGGCGTCAAACTCCTCAAGTTGCTCGACAAACCCACCAAAGCGAATTGACATCTTGTCTGCGCTCTCCAGATTTCCGTCTACGTAGGCATCAACATCCCATCGGTCTTTTGGTACCTCACGAATAGCATCAACCCCATCACACAACAACTGCCAGAACGCTTCTGGACTATTCGCACCCGGAAATCGACAGCCCATGCCAACGATCGCGATGGGTTCACGTTGGGTCTCCTTCAACCTGTTAATTTCAGCTTCCAGAGCCTCTATCTTGTGATAGGATTGCTTGACTAATCGTTCGTATGTTCTTAGTTTTTGATCCATGCGCTTAAAGTTCCATCTGCTACATTAAACTGACACAAAACGGAAATTTCGGGAAAACCGGAAATCCATCCTGATGTTTACTTCCTGCTTCATCACGGACTGTCGGCAGCACCCGCCCCACATCAAATAAGTCGACTTTCGACTTATTCGATGTAGCCTTGCGACTTTTAGAGAAGCTTTCTTGTAATTGTGAGAGCCATAGACTTTACGAATCGCGTCACGCTGGAGTCTCGTTAGCTTCTTCAAAGCCTTACGCAGTGGCTTAGGATTAGGAAAACTCTTGCCAGTGCTAAGTGTAGCTAGTGCGTTCACTCCCAAGTCAACCCCAACAACTTCAATTGCCTTCTGAGCTTGTTTTTCATCAGGTAACTCAATCGTAAAGCTAAGATACCAATCTCCGGCTTGACGACTAATAGTTACCTTTTTGACGCTACACGTCGGTAATTGTTCAAAAGTGTTTACCCATCCAATAAAGGGTAACTTATGACGAAATCCACCTATTGTAATGGGTTTTGCTTTGCCTCCTCCATTATCAAGTGTAAAGCTGTCGTGGTGGTATTTCTTCTTGAACTTAGGATATTTTGCCAGTCCCTTAAAGAATCGGTCAAAAGCGCCACATCTAATAAGTCGAAAGTCGAAAGTCGAAAGTCGAAAGTTTAAGAAAAACAACTGTTTTGTCAGGCAGAGAATAAGTCTCAAGTAAGACTTACTCAATACTATACTACTCTTTCTCATTACTATACTACTCTTTCTCATTTACAAACCCACTCAATGAAAGCTCGCTCGACTTGATTTCTTCTTCACTTTCGACTTTCGACTTTCGACTTTCGACTTTCGACTTATTCATGCCCAGTTGTACACCCATCTAGCGAAACCTGCGTGTTGCGCCATCAAGGTACGTTGCTGGTTGTTTAGGTCTAGTTTAGTCCGGTCAGCGTGGTACATGGGCAGTAACCAACCATCTACAGTTTTAACTATAGACTATATTCTTGGCTTCTGTCAAGTTAAAAATGGGGAATCGTAGATAAGTTTTCCGAAAACTACCGTATTTTCCACTTTATACGGCAAAACTGCGACTAGATACTCACTCTAGTTTCGCGGCAAGCAACTGCGCTATCTCATCTATTGACAACATCTCATCTTCTTCATCAGATTCAGGCTTTTGTAGCTGATCGGGTGTTCCGAGCAATTCGTCAGATAGGAACTTCGCAAGAGCCTGTTGCGTTGGATAGTCAAAAGCCAAAGTGGAAGAAAGAGAGCAGCCCAAACTGGCTTGTAACCTGTTTCTTAACTCGAGAGAGGCCAGCGAATCCATTCCGAGGGTAAAGAAGCCCACGTCTTGCTCTGCCAGTAGAGTCTTCGCGTCTATTCCCAAAACTAGGGCCACCTGCTCCCGAACATGAGCCTGCAAGAGAGTCAGACCCTCTTTGGGCGGAGCGTTCTCTAATCGCTCTCGAATATTATGATGCCCGAAAGCTCGGGGGCGAGAGTCCCTCTCCTGCAAAGTTAGTTTACCTACGGAGGTGTCAATACTCTTCATGGCATCGCTGAAGAACGGCGGCGGAGTCAATTGCCTTGCTAAGAATTGTGGCCAGTCGATAGGCATGACACCCACTTGATGCACCGCACTCTCGTCTTTGAGCAACTGCTCAAGAATTTGCAAGCCCTGTCCAAGTGTAATGGTTCCCTCTCCCTGTTTGCTGGACAACTTATCTAGTCCAAGTCGAGCCGCAATTCCCACTTCGCTCCATGTGCCCCAATTAATCGAGAGGCTCGGTAGCCCTAAGTGGCGACGATAAGAGGCGAACGCATCAAGAAAAGCATTTGCTGCAGCGTGATTGGCTTGCCCAGCGTTACCTAGCAAAGAGGTGGCGGAAGAGAACAAGACAAAGAAGTCTAAAGGCTGATTTTTGGTCAGTGTATGTAGGTTCCACGCACCTGCTACCTTGGGAGCCATCACTTCTTCAAAGGCTTGCCAACTTTGCTGCTGTAGAATCCCATCATTCAATGTACCTGCCGCGTGAATAACACCCCGTAATGGTGGGTACGTTGCTGCTGCAAGTGCTTGGGCTAGTTGTTCGGCATCGGCAATATCGGCTTGCACGACTTTCACAGAAGCCCCGAGTTGCTCTAGTTCGCTTAATTGAGCTTGCTGCTCCTCCCTCGCACCACGTCGTCCGACCAGCACAAGGTGCCTGGCTCCATGCGTAACCAGAAAACGAGCCACCAGTAACCCCAGTCCGCCTAAACCACCAGCAATCAAATAGCTGCCATCGTCACGGAACGTGAGAGGCTCTTGTTTGCCTTCCCCTCTAGAATTGGGGCGAGAATCGGGCGAAAGTCGTGCCACATACCGCGTTTGCTCACGAAATGCTATTTGCTTTTCACGAGGTCGCGTTTGAAGCTCAGGCGCAGATGTTGCTGATGCAGGCTCAACGATCGCGAGAAGTTCGCCCTTAAGCGCTTCTACTTGCGCCTCAACTGTCGCATTGGGGTCTAAATCCACTTGCACCACATGTAGCTCTGGGTGTTCGATCGCAATTACTTTTCCCATCCCCCAGAGGGCCGATCCAACTACATTTTGAACATGATGTTCGTTGACGGCTTGTGCGCCTAGCGTGACAAGTGACAAGCGAGGAGTTTCTGGATAGCTTGCAAGCGATTGAATCAAGTACAGCGTACTGCGGCAATTTAAAAGAGTGTCCGCGTACAAGTCAGTCGAAACCATGCTCCAACAATGTACGATTTCTTGTATGTTTGGCACCCGCTTCAACAACTGTTTCCACTCTTTAAGGCTCGCAGGATTGATTGTAAACGTTTGCGAGTCTCTCTCTGCGTACTTTTCCCCTGGCAAGAGGAGCGTACAATCCTCTCCTTCTCCACGCAACCGTTTAGCTAGTAGCCCACCAATCTCCTCATCAGCCAAGAGCAGCCATCTTCGCCGTGTTCTGATTGCTGGTTCCTTACGCGCCACAATCACCGCCTCGCGTGGCAATTTATGCGGACC
>Ga0136638_10000004_pt1 | contig 30714 bp, 21 predicted proteins | sample AntDrymUQ8582206_2_FD_104671 | JGI IMG/M metagenome (GOLD analysis project Ga0136638, IMG submission 104671) | Polar desert sand microbial communities from Dry Valleys, Antarctica - metaG UQ858 (22.06) | ecosystem: Environmental > Terrestrial > Soil > Desert | place: Antarctica: Dry Valley...
CTCTCGGGACCTTATTTGGGCACCTTCACCTGGCTCGATGGCGACGACGTCATCACCATCCCCAAGGCTGGCCAGGCGTTCGCGGTGGAAGCCATTATCGACATCGACCTCTCGACGGCGAGAATGCACGAGTTTACCCGCAATCCCCGACCTGTGGCGGAATGCGAGCCGGACCGCCTCTTCGTGGACGCGACCGTGTCGTTCGTGCGGCTCGACGACGGCGAGGTCGAACTCTCCGTTCCGTTCACCATCTACCGCGACACGCCGCGGTCGTTTTATCGTGGCGAGGCCGAGTTCATGCCCGTCCGCGACTTCGCGCCCGGGTTGGATCCCGCGACAAATCACGATGTGGAGGCCATCTTCTCGGCGCTCTCCTGGAAAGGTCCGGATACCCCGTTTCACGCCGAATTTGTCTACGCCGGCCAGACCCATGACTCCCCGACGACTGGGTTTGGCAACCGCAAACCTCTCGCCGAGTTCGTCGTGTCCGACTAAGGCCCGCGCAGCGTCTGCCCTGACGATGGACCCCGCGCGCCCGCGATGCCCGGACGATGTCGCGGTCGATCACGTGGCGTCGGCCGAGCGCGGCGAGACGTCGACCTCGCCGCGTGCGGACCCGTGAGATCTACGGGCCCCCACCCGGGGTCGGGACGCCTGCCTGACCTCCGGGGTCTCCACGGGTCGCCACCACGCGAGGGACGCGGCCACCAGCTCGACGACGCGCTTCCGCGTGAGGACGGCGACGCTTCTTCCCGGTGGCCCAGTCCAGGAGCCGCCCGAACGGGCGCGGCACCTCCGGGTCACCGACCGTTGCACGTCGGCTGCGCGTCAATCGCGCGGCATCCCGCGATGCCTGCCGGCCAGGGTGCCGGCCTCTCGCACAATTTGATGGCGCCGGCCCTTCAAATGGCCCAAAAGTGGCCTCCATGGCGAGCGTGCAAGACCCCTTCAACACCTTGCGAGAGTTCCACTTCGCCGGCGGGACCGGCCGCCTGTTCTCCTTGCCGGCGCTCGAGAAGGCCGGCCTCGGCAAGATCTCGCGGCTGCCGCGGAGCATCCGGGTCGTGCTCGAGTCGGTGCTACGCAACCTCGACGGTCTGCGGATCCGCGAGGAGGACGTGCGCGCGCTGGCGAAGTGGTCGGCGAAGGCCGAGCGCACCGAGGAGGTCCCGTTCGTGGTCGGCCGCATCGTCCTGCAGGACTTCACCGGCGTGCCCTTGCTGGTCGACCTCGCGGCGATGCGCTCGACCGCCGCGCGCCTCGGTCGTGACCCGGCGATCATCGAGCCGCTGGTCCCCGTCGACCTCGTCATCGACCACTCCGTGCAGGTCGACTACTACGGCCAGGCCGACGCGCTCGAGCGCAACATGGAGATCGAGTTTCGCCGCAACCGCGAGCGCTACGAGTTCCTCAAGTGGGGCACCGCCGCGTTCCAGGGCTTCAACGTCGTGCCCCCGGGCATCGGCATCGTGCATCAGGTCAACCTCGAGCACCTCGCCCGCGGCGTGCTCAATCAGGACGACATCTACTACCCCGACTCGCTCGTCGGCACCGACTCGCACACCACGATGATCAACGGCCTCGGCATCGTCGGCTGGGGCGTCGGTGGCATCGAGGCCGAGGCCGGCATGCTCGGCCAGCCGGTCTACTTCCTCACCCCCGATGTCGTCGGCATGCACCTCAAGGGCGCCCTGCCCGCCGGCACCACCGCCACCGACCTCGTGCTCACCGTCACCGAGCTCCTGCGCAAGCACAAGGTCGTCGGCAAGTTCGTCGAGTTCTTCGGCGAGGGCGCCGCGTCGCTCTCCGTCACCGACCGTGCCACTCTGGGCAACATGGCCCCCGAGTACGGCGCCACCATGGGCTTCTTCCCGGTCGACGAGAAGACCTGCGCCTACATGCGCGACACCGGCCGCAGCGAGGCCCAGGTCGACGCCGTGCGCCAGTATCACATCGCCCAGGACATGTTCGGCATGCCGGCCGACGGCGAGCTCGACTACAGCGCCCGCGTCGAGCTCGACCTCTCGACGATCGAGCCCAGTGTCGCGGGCCCCAAGCGCCCGCAGGACCGCATCGCCCTCAAGAGCCTCGGCGCCAAGTTCACGGAGCTCCTGCACAGCCCCAAGGAGTACGCGCGCCCCGAGGCCGAGTCCCGCCGTCGCCTCCAGGTCATCACCGGCTCCGGTAGCGGCATCATCAGCGGCGGCGGTTCGCAGCACCCCACGACCCTGCCCGAGCAGGTCAACGCCGCGACCACCGCGAACAACACCAACCCGCTGACCGAGCTGGAGATGATGCACAACCGGCCGACGCCGGATCGTGTGCAGGACAGCGAGCCCGCGCCCGAGCGCGTGGTTCTACGCCACGGCGACGTCGTCATCGCCGCGATCACCAGCTGCACCAACACCTCGAACCCCAGCGTCATGCTCGCCGCCGGCCTGCTCGCCAAGAAGGCCGTCGAGCGCGGCCTCAAGGTCCGCAGCGCCGTCAAGACCTCGCTCGCGCCGGGGTCGAGGGTCGTCACCGCGTATCTGCAAGCGACCGGCCTGCAGCCCTTCCTCGACAAGCTCGGGTTCCAGACCGTCGGTTACGGCTGCACCACCTGCATCGGCAACTCCGGCCCGCTCGACCCGCAGCTCGAGGCCGCGATCCAGGACCACGATGTCGTGGTCGCCAGCGTGCTCTCCGGCAACCGCAACTTCGAGGCCCGGATCCATCAGAGCATCCGCGCCAACTTCCTCATGAGCCCGCCGCTGGTCGTCGCCTTCGCGCTCGCCGGCCGCGTCGACATCGACCTCGACAGCGACCCGCTCGGCACCGACAACGCCGGCAAGCCGGTGTACCTGCGCGAGCTGTGGCCGACCAGCGAGGAGATCGGCGAGCTGCTGGCCAGCGCGACCAACCCCGAGGTCTACCGCGAGATCTACGGTGATACCGCCGCGCTCAGCCCGATGTGGGCCGAGATCCCCGCGAGCACCGGCAAGGTCTACCCGTGGGACGACGCCTCGACGTACATCCAGGAGCCGCCCTACTTCGAGAAGTTCAGCGTCGACCCGACCCCGCCGAAGATCATCGCCGGCGCCCGCCCCCTGGCGATCTTCGGCGACAGCGTCACCACCGACCACATCAGCCCGGCCGGCAGCATTCAACCCTCGTCCCCCGCCGGCAAGCTGCTGATCGAGCGTGGTGTCTCCGCCGAGAACTTCAACTCGTACGGAGCCCGCCGCGGCAACGACCGCGTCATGGTCCGCGGCACCTTCGCCAACGTCCGCATCCGCAACCTCATGGTCGCGGGCGTCGAGGGCGGCGTCACGCTGCACCAGCCGACCGGCGAGCGCATGGCGATCTACGACGCCTCGATGCGCTACCAGGCCGCCGGCATCCCGCTGATCATCTTCGCCGGCTCCGAGTACGGCACCGGCTCCTCGCGTGACTGGGCGGCCAAGGGTACGCGCCTGCTCGGCGTGCGCGCCGTGGTGGCCACCTCCTTCGAGCGCATCCATCGCAGCAACCTCGTCGGCATGGGCGTGCTGCCGTGCCAGTTCGAGTCCGGCACCGACGCCCAGAGCCTCGGCATCGACGGCAGCGAGACCTTCGACCTCACCGGCCTCGACGTCGTCACCCCGCGCGAGACCCTGACCCTGAAGATCCACCGCGCCAGCGGCAAGGTCGACGACGTGCCCGTCACCCTGCGCATCGACACCCCGATCGAGGTCGAGTACTACCTGCACGGCGGCATCCTCCCGTACGTGCTGCGCCAGCGGGTCGCCAGCCCCGTCGCCGCGGTCTAAAAGACCCAGGGGGCGACCGCGACGGCGAGGGCTCCCCTCGCCGTTTTTCGTTGTCAGTCGTTCGGGCAGCGCACGCGCGCGTCGATGTCGCCCGAGGCGCGAAAGTCCAGGCAGGCCTGGCCGCACAGCTCGATGCCGAGGTGCGTCTCATCGACCCAGCGCCAGCCGTCGAGCTCCGTGCACTCGACGCCCGACGCCTTCCCGTACGGCACATCGTTCACGGTCAGCTCGAGGAACTCGAACAGCGGCAACTCGAAGTTGAGGAACAGCGTGCAGGGGATCAACCCGTCGGCGATCTCCGCCAGCGCCGCCGCCATCTCGGTGTCGGTCTTCACATTATAAAATTTATCGGCGCCGTCGCGCGCGACCCCGCCAGCGACCGCCAGCGTGTTGAGCCGCTCATACGCGTTGGTGTCGTCGGGATAACCGTCCTTGGTCTGGTCGGAGGTCACGTCTGCGATCTCGAGGCCGATCACGTGCGTCGAGATGCCCTGCGCATGCGCCCCGGCGACCACCTGTTCGAGCAAGGGGTCACTGGACTCGAACAATGTCTCGGCGTCCGGCGCCTCCGCGGCGCAGTTCCCCGCCCCGTCGGTCAACACGATCATCCGCTGGATCGCCGGGAACGGAATACCCTGTAGCTCGGTGACCGCCGCCTCGATCCCGCGCCGCGCCGGTGAGGCGCCCTTGAGGTTGCTCGCCTCCGCGGGCGGCAGCGTCATCAAGATCTGCGTGGCCGATGACCCGACCGGCGCCTCGACCATCGCATTCGTGATGCATGCCCCCTCGTCGTACATCTGGGTCGCCTCCATCGACGGGAACAGCGCCGCACCAATATGTAGCGCCCCCTCGCGCGCGGACAGGAACTCCGTCAGCACGTCGATCGTGCTCTGCCATCGCGTACGTCTCGGCGTGGCCGGGCTGGCATCGTCGGCGTCCTGCAGGCCATCGTCGTCGGCGTCGTCCTCATCGTGGTCCCACGGCTTGCTGACCATCGAGCTCGACTTGTCGATGACCAGCATGACCTGCGGGCGCTCGAAATTGAGATCGATGAAAGGCGCTTCCGGACACTCTCCCTCGCCGAACGTCGACTCTCCGGAGCCGCCGGTCGTCGTGGAGGTGCTCGTGGTGCCAGGGTCGGAGGACTGCGTCGTCGGCTCCGCATCACCGGTCGAGACCATCGACGTCGAGTCCTGCGGGTCGCCACCCGTCGTCGACGCGTCGGTCGTCGACTCGCCGAGCGGTCGCTCGCTGCAGGCCGCCAACGTGAGGAGCAGAGAGACCGGCCAGCGATACATCCACCGCACTCTATCACCGCGGATTTGTGAACCGGAGCGCCTCGCCATCCCGCTCACAACGCCCAGGTCCAGCTGCCGGTCTGTCCGCGCCTTGACACCCGGTTGGCCCCAGGAGAACCGCGAACCGCCCGCGAACCGACGCCGAGCGTGATGCCCGCCTTACCGGCCTCGTTCGCTGCGAGGTCGTCTCACGGCGGAGCAACCTGATCATCCTTGCATACCGACGGAGCCATACCATCGCACCACACGAACTTGAAATTACAAAACTCCCCAAGCGGCTCTGCGCATACCAAATTGGGCAGAAATCCCGTAGTCAAGGTCGGTTTTCCACTGTCTGGATGATATTCTAAAATCATCGTGACATCATCACACCCTTCGCCCGGCATCAGCGTCACAGCTGTCACAGGGTCTGCCCAAAATTTGAAGGTTCCGTCCTTCGAGAATTCTTCCGGGATGACTTGCAACTGACTATCCCCGAGGTTCGTCCAGGTAAATTCCTGTACCTCAGGGTCGCCATCGCAGACCTGCCGATACGTCACGAGCGTCCCGTCGGCATCGATCTGCACCCTGCCCCAAAAATAGAGCGTTCCCATTGGGTTGACGTCGCCAACCTTGATATCGTCCGAAACAAACGTGCCGATCATGCGTCGCGAGACTTCCTGCGCATCCCCGGTAGAGCTCGCGGAGGCCGTAGTCTCGTCGGACCCACCAGTATCGTCGTCGATATGTCGGGCGGCCTGACAACCGGGCGCGATCGCCAGGAGGACAGCAAGCGCCGCGGAAACACGGCCCCGACGACGTCGACCCGAACCATCGCATCGGGACCGAAGAGGGTATCTGCCGGTATCTCTGCGTGAAATGGAGGATCCAGAGCGCACCTGCGTTGTTACGAAAGTCGGAATGGAGTGCTAATCCTAGGTCCAAAGACGTGACAGTAAATCCACCTCGGTAAGGTGTGACTTGATTGGCTCGGGAGCCGGATCGAGCGCGATAAGAAGCGATAGGACAATTGGTGATACTTCGATCCATCATCGCCTTCTTTGTTGGAGCTGTCAATTCCATGCCTCCGGTCCCATTTGGCTAGGCGGCATCGGTTCGGCCCTTGGCGTCGAGAGGGGGTCTCACCGATCTCACCCGCCCTGGCGCCGCTCGCGCGCTCAGCACACCGCGTCGGCCTCGATCTCGATGAGCATGTCCGGGTCGATCAGCCTCACTACCTCGACCATCGACGTCGCCGGCCGGTGCTCGCCGAAGAACTCCGCGTGGGCCTTACCAAACTCCTCCCACCGCGAGATATCGGTGACGAACATCCGCGTGCGCACGATCCGGCTGCGATCGATCCCGAAGCCGGCGATCGCACGCTCGATCAATTCGAGGCAGCGCTGGCCCTGCGCGTACGCATCCCCGACCGCGTGCACGCCGGCGCCGCTCTCGTCGACCGGCGCCGTCCCTGTCACGAACACCAGCTGTCCTGCTTTCAGCGCGCGGCAGTAACCGACGCGGTCCTCCCAGATCGCCCGCGAGGACACGCGCTCGAAGACAATGCGTTCATGGCTCATGCCCGCGAGCTTAACATCGCTCGCGGAAACCCGGCTGCATGAGAGGTCGACCTGCTCGAGGTCCACCGTACGCCCGCGAAGCTCACCCAGCGGCGTCGGCAGCGGAAGTGGCTCGCGCACGCCGGACTAGAAGCGGACGACCCCGCCGACGATCGCACCGCCGCCGCGCAGCGGCATCGCGCCGAGCGTCAGGCCGTGCTTCTGCAGCTTGGCGACGCCGGGCTTGTCGCGGTGCACGAACAACAGCGTCGTGAACACCACCGTCGAGGCCGCGAAGATCCCGGTGGCGATGAAGCCCGCCGTCGCGGCGGTCGCCAGGCCGTCGGCCTTGTTACAGATCTTCGTCATCTCCCCGTTCTTGACCCCGCCCGCGACCTCCGTGCGCGCCTCGACGCACAGGTCGTTGTTGCTATACGGGTTGATGTCGTTGCCCGGGTTATCGTCCATCGGGCTGCGCTCGGCCGCCGCGACGAGGTCCTTCTTGAGCTTGCCGCCCGGGCGAATGACCATATAAGTCCCGATCGCCACGCCGAGCGAGACCACCGTCAGCGCCGCGGAGGCGGCCAGGCCGGCCTTCTTCCACTTCGCCGCGTCGTGGCGACCCCACACCAGCTTGCTCTTCTCGTCCTTCGGCGCCTCGACCACCGGCTCCGGCTCCGGCTCCACCGTCGCTTGCTTCTCCGGACCCATCACCTGCGTGACGATGTCCTTGGCCGTCGACCGCACGTTGGCGTCGCTGACCGCGTCGGCGCTCAGCTCGGTGTTCACCGACTGCGACACCGTCGAGCTGCTGACCTCCATCACGCTCAGCTTCAGCGCGAACGCCCCCGTCTTGGTCTTCGTCAGCGACCCGTAGAGCATGCTGTCGAGGCCCAGCGTCTTGCCGCCGCTCGCCAGACACGCCAGCGAGGGCGGCTCGTCGCAGCCCATCGTCAGCTTGAGCTCCGCCAGCGACATCTCGCGCCCGCCACCGACCCCACGCGCCGCGAACTCGGCCTCCAGCGCCTTGCTCAGCGCCTGCGCCCGGGCCATGTCGTCGCCCTCGAGCGTCAGCACCGACGCCTTCCCCGACGGCGGACCCGCGGCCTGCACCGGGTTGACCCAGCCGACCAGCAGCGACAGCGCGGTCGCGCCGGCGAGCAGGGACGAGGACGGACGGCTCGGCTTCGACGACTTCGACGACTTCGACATGGTCGCCACAACGTTCGCACGCCCCGCGGCCCCGCGGAAGGGGGCAGGGCAAAACGCGGCGCCCCACGCCTGAATGACTCCCCGGCCCTCCGGGCCTGAATGTCCCTCGGAGAACCACCCCCGCGTCGCCGCTGGCCCCCGGCGGTGCGATCCCGGGACCGACCGATGTACCATCGCGGCGCGTGGACGCCGTCACACCGCCCCCGGGCCCGCCGCTGGCTCCGCTGCGCCTGCGCCACAGCCTCGCCGCCCGCATCATCGCGCTCGTCGTGCTCGTCCTGGTCGCCACCGGCGGCGCCGCCTACCTCATCGTCGCCCAGCTGCGCGCGCTCCAGGCCAGCTTTGACCTCCTCACGATCGTCTACGTCAAGTTCAACAAGGACCTCACCGTCGCCTATCGCCAGTCGACCCGCGTCGCCACCCGCATCGAGTTCACGACGGAGCGCCGCGGCGAGGGCCAAAAGCCGCTCAGCCCCGCCGAGGAGGCCAACTTCGTCGAGGCCCTCGAGGAGCGCCTCGCCCAGGTCCAGCGCTCGCGCGCCGTGCTCGACGACGCCTTCGCCAACCTCGACCGCGTCGGCGGCCAGGAGTCCCTCGGCCCCCTGCGCGCTCTCCAGACCTCGCTCGCCACCCTCGAGGAGCTCGTCACGCAGCCGACCACCATGGCCCCCGCCGACGTGCTCGGCGACGCCCGCGGCCAGAACGCCATCAACGACGCGTTTCGCCGGCTCGACGACCAGGTCAGCCGCGACGTCGTCGAGCTCGGCAACAAGGTGCGCGATACCGAACGCGACACCGAACGCATGATCGTCCTGCTCACCCTCGTGATCGCCCTGCTCGGCATGATCGCCGCGCTCGGCGTCATCTGGACCGTGCGCCCGCTGCGACGCCTCGCGCTCGGCGTCCGCGAGCTCGGCCGCGGCGACTGGGCCCAGCGCGTCGCCGTCGACAGCCCCGCCCGCGGCGACGAGGTCAGCCAGCTCGCCCGCGAGTTCAACCAGATGGCCGCCGCCCTGCAGGAGCGCGAGCGCCGGCTGATCTTCGGCGAGCGCCTCGCCGCCGTCGGCCAGCTCGCCGCGCAGGTCACCCACGAGATCAGAAACCCCCTGTCGAGCGTCGCCCTCAACGTCGAGCTGCTCGCCGACGAGATCCAGGACACCTCCCCCGAGGCCCATCAACTGCTCGGCAAGATCACCCAGGAGATCGACCGCCTCACCTCGATCACCGAGGACTACCTCGGCTTCGTCCGCCGCAAGAACCCCGAGCGCGTGCGCCTCGACCTCGCCGCCGAGCTCCAGAGCCTGCTCGACTTCATGGCCGAGGAGCTGGCCGCCGCCGGCATCCGCGTCGTCCGCCAGCTGCGGCCCGCCTGGGTCCTCGGCGACGCCGGCCAGCTGCGCCAGGCCTTCATGAACCTGCTGCGCAACGCCCGGGAGGCCCTCACCGACGGCCCCGCGCCCCCGCCGAACCCGATCGGTGACCTGCTCGATGACCAGCCAGACCAGCCAGACCAGCCCGGCGAGCCCGCCGACTCGTCCATCGGCGAACCCTCCGGCGATCGACTCCCGGACCGCGCTCAGCCCGCAGACGCCCCGGGCCAGCGCCACCCCTGCGTGACCGTCCGCGTCGAACGCATCGGCGACCGGGTGCGCGCCCTCATCGCCGACAACGGCCCCGGTCTGGCGGTCGCCGCCGACGAGGCGGAGCACATCTTCGAGGCCTTCTTCACCCGCAAGCCGCAGGGCACCGGCCTCGGCCTCTCGATCGTCCAGCAGATCGTCCAGGACCACGAGGGCGGGGTCCGCGTGGCCTCCACCGGCCCCGGAGGCACCGCGTTCGAGATCGTGCTTCCGGCTTGCGATCCCCCTGCGGCCTCCGTATCCTCGCCAGGCCTCTTATGACCTCGTTCCGCGCCAGACTCCTCTCCTGCCCATCCACTGGCTCGCTCTTGAGGCTCATGCTGGTGTCGCTGTTCGCCTCCGCCGGCTGCAACTTCATCCTCAACCCGGCCAACTCGGACGACGTCATCCGCTGCAAGAACACCACCGAGTGCGAGAAGGAGGCCTTCTTCATCGAGGAGCTCCGCAAGGGCCGCACCGACGCCGCCTGCGGCTCCCCCGGCAGCGGTGGTGGTGGCTTCACCACCTCGAAGACCAACCAGGTCTGCTCGATCGTCGACAAGGTCAGCGTCTCGTGTGGCACCGTGTCGCTGCCCGCCGGTGACTTCGCCAGCGCCGTCGATGCCGTGGGTCCCATGCCCGGGACGCTCTACACCCCGTGCGTCGGCGACCAGCGCGGCACCCTCGGCTGCGCGCCGCTCAACAACGGCACCTGCGCGGCCGGCCTCACGGTCAACGACTACGGCGCCTGCGACGACAACATGGGCCAGCCGGTGATCGAGCCGAACGGCGATCTCGCCCTTCAGGACATCAAGGACCAGCACTGCCGCTCGTACTTCTGCGACGAGACCTTCGTCTGCAACAGCAAGACCAGCAAGTGCGTGCGCTGCGACGACGACCTCGGCGCCGACGGCCTCGGCCAGGGCGCCTGCGGCGAGCTGGCGTTCAACGGCAAGCGCTCGACCGTCTACCTCCCGCAGGATCAGCTCGTGGACGAGTGCCCCGACACCTCGAAGTTCGAGGAGACCAAGTTCGGTCCGGTCGTGACCGTGGCGCCCTGAGCCGATCCCCTCCAGGCTCCGGCCATGCTCCGTATCCTCCGCAACGCCGAGGTCTACGCCCCCGAGCGCCTCGGCAAGCGTGACCTGCTGATCGCCGATCGCCGGATCGCCGCGATCGCCGAGTCCCTGCCCAGGCTCCCGAAGGACCTCGAACACGAGGAGCTCGACCTCGGCGGCCGCCGGCTCACCCCCGGCCTCATCGACGCTCACGTCCACCTCATCGGCGGCGGCGGCGAGTCCGGCCCAGCGACCCGCGTGCCTCCGGTGCACCTCTCCCAGCTCAGCACCGCCGGCATCACCACCGTCGTCGGCGTGCTCGGCACGGACGGCACCACGCGCACCGTCGGCGACCTGGTCGCGCGCACCCTCGGCCTGCGCGAGGAGGGCCTCAGCGCCCACTGTTACACCGGTAGCTACCAAATTCCCGTGCCCACGCTGACGGGATCAGTGCGCGGCGACATCGTCTACATCGACCCGATCCTCGGCGTCGGCGAGCTCGCCCTGTCCGACCACCGCTCGTCCCAGCCCACCCTCGACGAGCTGCTCCGGGTCGCCTCCGACGCCCACGTCGCCGGCATGATCTCCGGCAAGGCCGGCATCGTGCATTTGCACATGGGGGACGGTGACCGCGGCCTCGACCTCGTGCGCCGCGCCCTCGAGCACAGCGAGATCCCGGCGCGGGTCCTCCAGCCGACGCACATCAACCGCAAGCGCAAGCTGTTCGACGAGGCCTGCGCCCTCGCCAGCCGCGGCGGCTTCCTCGATGTCACCGCCTTCCCCGAGGAGGAGGACGCCGGCGACATGATGTACGCCGCCGAGGCCATCGCCCGCTGGCTGCACGCCGACCTGCCGGCCGACCGCCTGACCTGCTCCTCCGACGGCCTCGGCTGCATGCCCGTCTTCGACGGCCACGGCCACATCTGCGCCATGGACGTCGGCCGGCCGGCCACGCTCCTCCAGGCCATAGCCAAGCTACTGGCTGAGAGGCTGCCGCTCGAGCGCTTCCTCCCGGTCTTCACCCGCAACGTCGCCGAGTTGCTGCGCTGGCCGCACAAGGGCCGGATTACGGTCGGCGCCGATGCGGATCTCCTCGTGATGTCACATACCGGTCAGCTGGACGCAGTGCTTGCGCGCGGTACGTGGCTGGTGAGAGACGGGCAACCGGTGGTATTCGGGCGCTTCGAGAGGTCAAGCGCTTGAGCCCAGCGAAAGTCGACGAGTCCCGTACACGCGGATGGATCGTGCCGGTCGGCGGTGCGGAGGACAAAGAGCAGGACGCGGTGATCCTCCGCCGCTTCCTCGAGGTCTCGGGCGGCTCTGCCGCGCGCGTCGTCATCATCCCCACCGCCTCACGTCTGCCCGAGACCGGCCCGCGTTACGAACGCATCTTCCGGCACCTCGGCGCGCACTCGGCCCACAGCATCCCCTTCGAGACTCGCGCCGACGCCGAGCGTGAAGACATGCTCGACCGCCTCGAGCAGGCGACCTGCGTGTTCCTGACCGGCGGAAACCAGCTCCAGCTGTCGACGATCCTCGGAGGTACGCCCGTCGCCCGCGCGATCCGCCGGCTCAACGCGCGCGGCGTCACCGTCGGCGGCACCTCGGCCGGCGCGGCGATCCTCTCGGAGCATATGATCGCCTTCGGTCAGGGCGGCGCCACACCGATCGCCGGCCTCGCCTCGCTCGCGCCCGGCTTCGGCCTCACCAACCGCGTCGTCATCGACCAGCACTTCCGCCAGCGTGACCGCCTCGGCCGCCTGCTCTCCGTGCTCGCCTTCAACCCCTTCGCCGTCGGCATCGGCCTCGACGAGGACACCGCCGCCTTCATCGACCCATACGACGTGCTCCACGTCGAGGGCGTCGGCGCCATCACCGTCGTCGACGTCTCGCGCCTCGAGCACTCCTCGATGGGCCACGCCAAGACCGGCCAGGCCATCTGCCTCACCGGCATCCAGCTGCATATCCTGACGCGCCACGGCTCGTTCAATCTCCACACCCGCCACGCCAAGCCGCCCCCGGCCCAGCCTGGCGACCCGGATTGATCGGCGACTCCGTCGCAGCATCATCGCCAGCTCGCCTCGCCGCTCTCGAAGGTCCCGGTGGTGGCCGCCATGATAGCTTCGCTGCCGTGCTCCCTCTCGCCCCCGCGCGACCGATGCCCAGCCGCAGGCTGCTGGTGCTGCTCACGGTCCTGGCGCTCGCCTCACGCGTGATCTGGGTGCTGTGGATCCATCCACCGATGGATTTCGACTTCAAGGACATGCACAGCTATCTCGTGCATGCCCGGTACCTGATCGAGCATGGCTTCGCCCCCTCGCGCGCCATGGCCTTTCAGGCGTGGGGCACCCACACGCTGCTCGCCGCACTGCTGGCGCTGTTCGGCGCCGATAACCTCGTGCCGGCCGCGCTGCTGTGGGCCGTCATGGGCGCGGCCGCCGTACCGCTGACGTATCTCCTGGCCTGTCGCGTGTGCACACGGCCCGGGGTCGCGGCCGCGGTCGGCATCGCCGCGCTTCTTTGGTACCCGAACCTCGCATACACGGGGCTGTTCCTCTCCGAAACTCCCCTGTTGTGCTTCCTGGTCGCCGCGACTTGGCGGCTCGTCGTGCTGATCCAGGATGGCCGCGGCGCGCTCGGCTGCGGGATCTTGTGTGCGATCTGCTTCGCGCTGCGCCCCGAGGTCGCGCTGGCGTTCGTGCTGCTCGCGGGCCTGTGGATCCGGCTGCGCAAGGACTGCCCGGCCGCCGGCTGGTCTCACGTCGGGCTCGTCGCCATGCCGCTCGCGCTGGTGTTCGTATTCTCGCTGTGGCACTTCCATCGCCACACCGGTCGATGGGGCGGCATCGCCGAATCGGCGCGCGCCAACCTCACGCCCGCTCGCTGCCATCACCCCTGGGTCGAGACCTTTCCGTCCGCGACGAACTTCCGGCCCGGCACACGCATGAAAGGCGGACGCGTCTACGGCGTGGTCTTTTTCTATGAAAAACTAGAGCGCGGCCCCTCGGGCCTGCTCGCGGTGCGTCCCGTGTTCGGGACCGACGCAGCGCGCCTCGACCTGCCCACGCCGGCCGGGCCGATCCCGCTCGGCATCTCCGACGGCGGGGTCAGCCTCCAGTTCGTCGGCCACCGCTCTTCCCCTGATATCCACGCTGCGATCCAGCGGGCCTGCATTGACCGTTCGGGCTGGCGCGAACAGCTGCGCATCAGCCTCGTCAACCTGTCCGGCCTGTGGTTCTTCGACAGTCAGTGGCCCGATACCACCCACGGCGGCAAGCCGTTTTTGCCGTGGTCCACCGCCTTCATCACGATCTTTCAATGGCTCGTGTGGTTGCCGTCGCTGATCGGCATGCGCCTCGGATTGCGCGACGCGCGGAGCAATCCGGGGCTGGCCGTCTGCGCGATCCCTCTGATCGCCATGATGATCGTCTCCGCCGTGTGGTTCGGATCGATCCGCCTGCGCACGCCCTACGATCCGCTGGCCCTGATCCTCGCAGCCGCCACCTGGGCCCAGGTCGCCGCCCGTATCCGCGACGCCTCCGCCGCGTCGACTGCACGCTGACCCGGCGAGCCCGGAGCTGGTGCCTGTCCCATGGGACAGCCGGGAGCGGCGCCCCCGGCACCGTCATCGCCCGGACTGTGGGCGCTGGACCACGGGTATCGAAAGAGCTCGAGCCACGAACCTGGCGACGTCCACTGCGCACGCCGTCAGTCGAGGACAGTGCATCTGCATCGGACGGCCCGGCGGTGAAGGCGCTCCTCCAGACCCGTGCACTTGCACGCAAATGTAGATCCTGTTTTTCCGGCCGTTCATGACGTGTGCCGCGGTTCGCGGCAACGTCGCGCGAGTTTTTGCATATATCTGTGGCTCACGGAAGCGAGTGAACATGCATCGAAATATTTTGCGACGAAGTGCGGGCCTGATGGTGAGTCTGCTGGTGGCCCAGGGCTGTGGGGCCGACGGCACCACGACGACCGAGGGCGCGAGCACCAGCACCACCGGCGACGACGCGACCACCGGCTCGAACCCGACGACGACCCCGAACCCGACCACGGCGACCGAGCCGACCTCAGGGGATCCAACGACGGGCGGGCCCCCGGTCACCACCACGACCACCGGCGACACGACCGGCACCCCGGACTCGACGACCACGACCGACGGCTCGACGACCGGGCAGATCGGCGACACCGAGCACGTCGACGAGTCCGGCTCCTCGACCGAGCCCGCGCCGACCTGCGACGACGGCCTGCTCAACCAGGACGAGTCCGACATCGACTGTGGTGGCATGATCTGCAACCCCTGCGCGGATGGAGCCGCGTGCGCGCAGAACAGCGACTGTGACCTCAACAGCTGCATCAACAACCTGTGCGCCGCCCCGTCGTGCAGCGACAGCCAGAAGAATGGCGACGAGACCGACGTCGACTGCGGCGGCACCTGCCCGGCCTGCGACGACAACCTCGCCTGCCTCGTCGCCGAGGACTGTGGCAGCCTCGTCTGCACCGAAGGCGTCTGCAGCCCGGCCAACTGCGGCGACACCGTGCTCAACGGCGCCGAGTCGGACGTCGACTGCGGCGGCGACATGTGTGACGGCTGCATCGGCGGTGGCGAGTGCGAGCTCGACGACGACTGTCTCTCGGAGACCTGCACCGACGGCGTGTGTGACGCGACCGAGTGTCTCGTCGACGCCGACTGCGACTCCTTCGATGGCGAGTGTACCGAGGGCGACTGCTTGATGCCCGGCTTCATCTGCCAGGCGAAGCCGGTCAACGACGGTCAGGCGTGCGAGGACAACAACCTCTGCGTCATGGGCACCGTCTGCGGCGCCGGCACCTGTGGCGGCGGCGCGCCGGTCGACTGCAGCGCCATGACCGACCAGTGCAACATCGGCAGTTGCGACCCGGACAACGGCCAGTGCATCACCAACCAAGTCCCGGCCAACACCGCCTGCTTCCAGAGCACCTGCTCGTCGAACAACGTGTGCGAGGAGGGCGCCTGCGGCGACCCGGACACCCAGCCCTTCGAGTTCTACGAGGACTTCTCTGACAACAGCGCCGGCTGGATGCTCGACCCCGAGTGGGCGATCGGCGTCACCACGACCTCGAACTGCGGCGGCCTCACCGACCCGGCCAGCGATCACACCCCGACGACCGACAACAAGGTCGCCGGCGTCGTGCTCGGCGGCTGCTACACGGCCACGATCCACGATTACTACTGCCTGACCAGCCCGAAGATCGACACCTCGGGCATCGCCGGCACCGCCTACCTGTCGTACTGGCGCTGGCTCAACAGCGACTACGCGAACTACGCGATCAACAAGATCGACGTGTTCGACGGCAATACCAAGCAGTGGGTCAACCTGTTCCTCACCGGCGGCTTCCCCGGCGTCGAGGACACCTCCTGGAAGTTCTTCAGCCACGACATCACCGCGTACAAGCACGCCGACTTCCAGGCCCGGTGGTGCTTCAAGATCGGCTCGGGCGTGTTCCTGCGCTCCAGCTGGAACGTCGACGACGTCGTCGTCGGCCCGAACACCTGCGGACCGTGAGCGCCCGCCGCCGGTGCGTGTGAACCACGCACCGGCGTCGACCCGACGACTCTGCCACCCGCCTCGACCTCACGGTCGCGGCGGTCGGCGGTCCAGCAGCAGCTCGCGCAGGCGGGCCGCCGCGGGCGGCAGGCGCTCGACCCCACGATGCACGAGGTTGAGCGGCCGCAAGATCGGCGTCGCCGGATGTGGCACCGCGACCAATCTTCCCGAGGCCAGGTCGTGCGCCGCCGCGGAGCGACTGATGAGCGCCACGCCGATGCCCGCGCGCACGTTGCCCTTGACCGAGGCGATGCTGCCGAGCTCCATCACCACCTCGGCGCCCGGGAAGTGGCGCTCGAACAGGTCCCGCGACGTCGAGCCGCGCGCGAAGGCCACGAACGGCGCGCGCTCGGGGTGCGGCAGCTCGGGCGCCGCGACGACGATCAGCTCGTCGTCGAACCACGGCTCGCCGCGGTCCGTCGTGATCACGCCGAGGTCGAGGTCGCCCGCGTGCAGCGCGTCGAGCACCTCGTTGGTGGTCGCCTCGCGCAGCAGGAAGTGCACGCCCGGGTGCTCGGCGCGAAACGCCGCGAGCGCGGCCGGCAGCAGATACGTACACGCCGTCGCGCCGGCGCCGACGCGGACCATGCCGGCGTGCAGGCCCTCGATCTCGGCGACCGCACGGCTCGCGTCCGCCAGCGCCGCCAGCACCGCCCGGGCCCGCGGCACCAGGGCCGCACCGGCGGCCGTCGGCGTCGCCCCGCCGGTGCCGCGGGTCAGCAGACGCGCGCCCATATATGTCTCGAGCCGATGGATCGATGCGGTCAGGGCCGGCTGCGACAGATGGGCGTGCCGCGCCGCCTCGGTGAAGGTGCCCCGCTCGACAATTAATAAAAAGTGCCGCAGCTCGTCGATCATCCGTCCCAGTTATAGCCATGTTCCAAACAATCGAATGGACCGCTGTTCACCCGCGACCTACATCAACCTCGTGGATCTCACGACGATGTCGCTGCTGGTGCTGCTGCCGCTCGGCCTGCTCGCTGGCTGCCTGACGACCCTCGCGGGCCTCGGCGGCGGCGTGCTGCTGGTCCTGGCCCTCTCCCTCGCCCACAGCCCCGCCGAGGCGCTGGCGATGACCTCCCCGGCCCTGCTGGTGGGCAACCTGCACCGCCTCGCGCTCGGCCGCCGCGATGTCGACCGCCCGGTCGCCCGCGCCTTCGCGCTCGGCGCCGTGCCCGGCAGCGCGCTCGGCGGCGCGCTCGCGGTCACGCTCCCGCACGCGCTCCTGCAGGCGCTGCTGCTCGTGACCACCGCGCTCGCGCTGGCCCGCGCCGCCGGCTGGCTGCACTTCCGGCCCGGCGCCGGCGCGCTGGTCCCGGCCGGCTTCGGCGTCGGCGCGATCGCTGCGACCACTGGCAGCGGCGGCCTGCTCGTCAGCCCCCTGCTGCTCGCCACCGGCCTGACCGGCGCGCGCTACATCGCCACCGCCGCGGCCGCGGCCGTCGCCATCCACGTCGGCCGGATCGCCGGCTACGGCGCGGGCGGCCTGGTCACCCGCACCACCCTCGTCGCCTCGCTCGTGCTCGCGCTCGCCATCCTGCTCGGCAACGCACTCGGCCAGCACCTGCGCCCCACCATCCCCCCGCGCGCCGGGACCCGCCTCGAGCTCGGCGTACTGCTCGTCTGCGTCGCCCTCGCCCTCGCAGGCCTGGCCTGAATCTCCCGGCCCGGACAACGGCCGTCCTCGGAGCAGCATGCAGCGTCAACGATGGCACACGGCGCTGCTCCACGGAGCTGCTCGCTGACCTCAATGCCGGCGTCACCTGAGGGGAGCGCTTCGCTCAGCGCAGTCGGTCATTGGTGTCGATGAGCGCGTCGTCGGCGATGCAGTAGCCCACCTGTTCGAGGCACACCGGGGTCTCGAGCCCAAAGCCGCCGAAGTACTCGAGGCAATGCGAGCCCTCCGGGCAGTCCGGGGCCGAGAGGTCGCACAAGGGGGTGCAGCAGTTTTGCGCGTCATCCTTGCAGCCGCCGGGCACATAGCCGCCGAACTCGCACGAGTCGACGGGGAGTGTGACGGGGATGTCTGCGACGCTTTCGACGACGGGAGCGACTGCCTCGGCGACTGAGCGCCCGGGCGCACGCGCACGTGCCCACTGTCCAGGCGAGCAAGCGGCCGCTGTCCTGGGAGCGCGATGGGCGCATCTGAAACGGTTCCAGTTGGGCCCGCCCAAGACCGTCTTAAAGGCAGCTGCAACGCAGTGCGGCGCGAGATTCTTGGTGATGTGGTGCGCGTGGTCCATCAGGGTGCCCTACGAGCCCGAATTCAGCGGTTTGTCTCGAGACAGGCCCGGATCGCGACAATATCGGGACAGGATCGGGCCGGAACGTCGATCGCCTTGGCCTTGAATGCCTTGAGGAAGTAGCGGCGCACGTACATGAAACACCCGACGCGAATCGCCAGCGCGGGGCCGCCGGTGAGCGCGTCGTAGCCCTTGGCCCAGTTGTTCCCTGCCGCCGACCCGGCGTTGTAATCTACCCGTGCATGCCCGAGCGCCCGCGTCGGCGCGGGCGCTCGGGTGCCGGCGCGTCCCACTCGCCGCAGGTCGGACACCAAGCACCGGACTTCACGGCCATCCCGGTTGCGGTGAAATCGTGTCCACGCGCGCAGGTGAAGCGAAGCTGGTCGTTGTGGTTCTGGTAGGCGCGCGAGCGGCACTTGCCCCCTCGCTCGACCGCGAGGGCGCGCATGCCGTCGATGGTCCCGCGATGGAGACGGGCGCATCTCGGACACCACACGCCGGAGCGGATCGCCCTCGGCATCGCGTCCCATTCATGCCCGTTATGGCACAGCCACCGCAACTTGGTGCCGGTGTTCACGTAAAACTCGGAGAGGCAGCGCCCGCCGCGGCTCGCGGCGACCTCCTGCATGTCGACGATCGAGAGCCGCTGGTACACTGGACGACCCCGTGATGACGCGATCCAGCACTCGCGACACCAGCGGCCGCCGATCAGGCCCGTCGGGCTCGCGCTCCACTCGTGGCCTTCCTGGCAGCGCACGCGGACCGCGGTCGAGCTGCCGTGATACGCGTCGGCGAGGAGGACGCCGCCGCGGCGCTCCACGGCCCGTTGCAGCCGCTCCAGCGTGCCGGGGGGCACGTAGCGGCAGCGCTGGCACCAACCGTCTTGCCGTAGGCGGTGGGTCGTCGTCGCGAACACGTGGCCGACGCGGCAGCGGAAGCGGAGCGGATCGAAGACGGACTTGATGGTGGTCGACAGACATACGCCACCGCGCTCGGCCGCCATCGCCTGGACGTCGGCGATGGTCTTCCGCGCCACCCCGGAGCAATGCGAGCACCATGCGCCTGCCGAGATGTTGGCCGGCTTCGTCTCCCACTCGTGACCCTCGGCGCATCGCCAGCGCATCGGGGTGCGGGAATTCACGTACTCGGTGGCGAGGCAGAGCCCGCCGCGGGCGTGCGCGAACTCGTGCATGTCGTCGATCGTCAGCACCATGCCGGCGCAGCGTGGACACCAGGTCCCGCTGGAGATGCTCCCGGGGACCGCCTCCCACTCGTGACCCTCGGCGCAGCGCCAGCGAAGGTGGGTCGTGGCATTCACATACTTGGTGGAGAGGCAGCGCCCGCCCCTGGTGCGAGCGATCGTCTTGACGTGGGTGAAAGACTTCTCGCCGACGTGGCGGGTCGCGTCGTAGCAGGCTGGGCACCAGGTCCCTCGCCGGACCGAGTTCGCCGTGGCGTCCCACTCGTGGCCCTCGGCGCAGCGCCAACGTAGCTTGACGTGGGCGTGTCGGTACTCACTCGACAGGCACTCTCCACCGAGTGACCGCGCGTGCGCGCGGTGGTGCTCGAGCCACTCGCGCTGGCGTTGGTTCATCGACCCGGGGCGCGGAGCGATGCTCGGGCGCTGTGGTCTTCGCCGTTTCTCGGCTGACACACAAGAAAACTAGCGCTGACCGGTGCAAGGGGTCAAGCTGGAGCGGGAGAGGATCCAGGATGACGTCCGGCCGAGTCGCTCGAGCCGTCCCTCGGCCCGCGCCGTCGAGGCTCGCCTGCGTGTAGTCGGGCCCGAAGGATAGTGTGTGGCTGGACGTGTTTGGTAGCGTGCGAACCATCGTCCCGGCCGTCGGCCACGAGCACTCGGAGAGCGGGCGGTGGACCACCCCGTCCAGCGTGACGCTCGCGTCCCCGTCCTCCTCGCCGAGGCTGATGTTTAAATCGGCGCCGAGGGTTGCACCGACTCCGTGGGCGGAGACGGCGCCGGAGGATGCTGGCCAGGCGGCGATGGGACCAAGGTCGCGGCTGGGGGCTCGCAGAGCGGGCGCAGGTCGATCCAGTCCCAACTGAGCGAAGCGGCCCACACTTTGTCTCCGCGGCGCACGACGGCCGCGCCGAGGTAGAGCGGGTCGCGGAGAAACCGCTTGTCGACGGCGACGAGCTCGCCCCGCGCGTCGACGTCCAGTCGCATCGTGAACGTATTGCACGCGTCGACGAGGATGCTGATGCGGTCGGGCGAACGGAGACCTGCGGCCCGTCCAACAACCCAAGGACGAAAAGAGACCATGATGGGCACCCCCTCTTGGGCGCGGACTTTCATACGTCTGAGCGCCATCTCTTGACTCCTTCAGTGCAGCCGAGGCTGCATTGTCGAGCCAAGTGCCCCCCTCGCTCGCTCATGTCTACCACTCATCCGAAATCCAGGCCTCGAGTGTCGTTGTCGCTCTTACCCCCAAGGGACTAAGGCTTATGCCGTCGGAGGGAGACGACATAATATCGGACCAAGAAAATGGTCACGGATTAGTGGGGGGAGGGCCTGAATTTACGCATGTAGCAATTGATAGAGCAGTTCTGGTTCAAGAGGTAATATTCGCGCTGTTTGAAACTCTCGAACTTGAAAGCGGCATCAGGGTTGCCTTTCTTGTTCAAGAAGGGCCTGCCCTTGGAGCGATTCAGATCTCTACCTACAACGGAGTTGGCCGCCTTCAAGGCAGGCAGGGGGTCGGCGGCCCCGACCAAGGTCTCGACGATGGCATCGCGGCGAGCCGCAGAGGGGTGTTGGCTCCCAGCGGCCGATATGATCGGCGATCTCGATCTGCCAGGACTTGGTTGCGAGGCGGCGAAGGCGGGCATGCGCAAGTTGCTCGTCGGGCTCGCCGGATTCGATGGTGAGGAGCGCGGCGCGGCGGCGGACCCGTCAGGCGATCGCTGCGGAGCCGGGCGATGCTGCCGTGGACCCGCAGCAGTTCCGCATGCAGGACGACTCGGTCGTGGTCTACGTGGCTGCGTGTTCAAGGTAAGCGTCGCCTCGGCGCCGTTCGTCGCCGTCAATTGCGCTGCGATCCCCGAGCAACTTCTCGAGAGCGAGCTGTTCGGCCACACGCGTGGCGCCTTCACCGGCGCCACGCAGGCGAACCCCGGGCTGTTCGCGGAGGCCGACAACGGCACCCTGTTCCTCGACGAGATCGGCGAGCTGCAACCCGCGCTGCAGGCCAAGCTATTGCACGTGATCGAGCGCGGCATGATCCGACCGAGCGGCGGGACCCGCGAGCGCCGCGTCAACACGCGGATCCTCGCGGCCACCAACCTCGACCTCGCCGCCGCCGTGCGTGCCGGCGACTTCCGCGAGGATCTCTACTATCGTCTCGCCCTCGTCGTGCTCGAGATCCCGCCGCTCCGCGACCGCCGCGAGGACATCCCGCTGCTCGTGGACCAGTGCCTCGAGTCCGCGCGCCGCCGCTATCCGACCGCGGCGCCGCGCCGCATCGGCGACGACGCGATGGTCGTGTTCCTCACCTACCGCTGGCCCGGGAACGTCCGCGAGCTGTCGCACCTGATCGAGCGCCTCGTGCTGCTCTCACGCAACGAGGTGATCGAACCGGCGGACCTCCCCCGCGGCTTCGGCAGCAAAGATCCCGACGCAGCCGAGGACGGCCCCGGCCCGTTCGGCGACAGCGTGCTGCCGTTGCGTGAGATCCAGCGCCGATATGCGCGCTGGGCACTCGCGCAGAACGGCGGCGTCAAGGCCACGCCGCCCGCGCGCTCGGCGTCGACATCAAGACCCTGATGAAGCTGCTCAGCGAGTGACCTCGTCCATTCCGTCCTCACATCACCATCGCCACACGTCATCGCGGCGTGAAGGTGTCAGCCGTCACAGATCGCGCCCCGCGCGCATGGCACGTAGCCAGCCCCTCTGGTATTCCGGGGCCGCAGGAGACGCAGCACGATGGACCTCAGCAAGCGCCACAACATCCACGTGATCGGTCGCGGCGAGACGACCATGATCTTCGCGCACGGCTACGGATGCGACCAGAACATGTGGCGGCTGGTCACGCCGGCGTTCGAGGATCGCTATCGCATCATCCTGTACGACCTCGTCGGCTCGGGCGGCTCCGACCTCACCGCCTACGACCGCCAGAAGTACGGCACGCTCGCAGGCCACGCGAAGGACGTCGTCGAGATCGTCAGCGAGCTGTCGACGGGCCCCGTGATCTTCGTCGGCCACTCCGTGAGCGCGATGATCGGCCTGCTCGCCACCATCCCCGCGCCGGAGCGCTTCGTCTCGCAGGTCATGATCGGGCCGTCGCCCTGCTACATCAACGACGGCGACTATGTCGGCGGCTTCACGCGGGCCGACATCGACTCGCTGCTCGACACACTCGACAGCAACTACCTCGGCTGGGCCAGCGCGATGGCGCCGACGATCATGGGCGCGCCCGACAAGCCCGAGCTCGGCCAGGAGCTCAAGAACAGCTTTTGCCGGACCGACCCGGAGATCGCCAAGCACTTCGCTCGCGTCACCTTCCTCAGCGACAACCGGGCCGATCTCGCGAAGTCCACGATCCCCTCGCTCATCTTGCAATGCACGGACGACATGATCGCCCCGCGCAGCGTCGGTGATTATCTACAGCGGACGCTGCCCAGCAGCGCGTTGCGGCTGGTCGAGAATATCGGCCATTGTCCCCACCTCAGCGCGCCCGACGAGATCGTCGCCGCCATCCGCGACTTCATCGCTTAAACTCGAGAAGTGTCGCCGCCCGTCAACACCCCGGAGACCGACGCCTCCGACCCCTACGAGTCGGCCGCCTGCGGGCTGCTGACGACCGCGCGTGACGGCACCATTCGCCGGGCCAACGCGACCTTCCGCGCCTGGACCGGATACAGCCCAACCGAGCTGCTGTCCCGGCGCTTCCAGGACCTGCTGACGATCGGCAGCAAGCTGTTTCATCAGACCCAGTGGATGCCGCTGCTGCAGATGCAGGGCTCCGTCGCCGAGGTCCAGCTCGAGATGGTGCACCGCGACGGGCGCGTGCTCGCCGTGCTCGTCAACGCCGCGCAGCGGCAAACTTCGGCCGATCGCACCGTCGATATCGCGGTGTTCATCGCCACCGACCGCCGCAAATACGAACGCGAGCTGCTCGTCGCGCGCAGGCGGGCCGAGCAGCTGCTCGACAGCGAGCGCGAGGCCCAGGCCGCGCGTGTGCTCGCCGAGGCGCGCCTGCGTCTCGCCCTCGAGTCGGCCCACCTGCGCGTCTGGACCGTCGACCTGCTCCACGGCGTGCGTCACTACGAGCCCGCGGTCGCCTCGCTGATCGGCGCACCGGAGCTCACCGAGGTCAACGCCGACGCCTATCTCGCGTGCATCCACCCTGACGACCGCGCCGGTGAGGCGCGCGCGTACGCGGCGGCGATCGACCCGGGCGTGCGTGCCTCGTACTCGATCGAGTATCGCCTGCTCGGCCGCGACGGCGTCGAGCGCATCGTGCGTTCGACCGGGCGCGCCTTCTTCGGGCCCGACGACGTCGCGATCCAATTCTCCGGCATCCTCGAGAACGTCACCCGCCGCCGCCGCGCCCACGAGAAGCTGCTGCAGCAAGAACGCGACGCCGCGCAGCGGGCGTTGTTCGCCGAGCAGCTGATCGGCATCGTCAGCCACGACCTGCGTAACCCGCTCAGCGCCGTGCTGCTCGGCACCCAGCTGCTCGGTTCGGCCGACCCCGCGGTCCAGAGTCGGACCAAGCTCCGGATCGCCTCGGCGGCGCAACGCGCGACTCGCCTCGTCAACGACCTCCTCGACTTCACCCAGGCCAAGCTCGGCGGCGGACTGCGGGTCAATCCTCGGGAGATCCAGCTCCACACCGTCATCAGCGACTACCTCGAGGAGGTCAAGCTCGCGTGGCCGGGTCGCACGCTCGAGCACCACCGCGTCGGCGACGGCGTCGCCAGCGTCGATCCCGATCGGCTCGCGCAGATTATCACCAACCTCGGCAACAACGCCCTCACCTACGGCGCCCCCGAAACACCGATCACGTTCACGTCGGTGCTCGGCGACGAGTTCGCCGAGCTCCACGTCCACAACGCCGGCCAGCCGATCCCGCGTGAAATCCAGGCCCACATCTTCGAGCCGATGCGCCGCGGCGAGGAGCACGCGCAGCCCGGCTCGCGCAGCGTCGGGCTCGGGCTGTACATCGTCGGCGAGATCGCAGCGGCGCACGGCGGCCGCGTCCGTGTGCGGTCGGAGGTCGGTGAGGGCACGACCTTCATCGTCACGCTGCCGCGGCATGGACAGCAGCGCCGCGGATAGATGCTCAATATGAAGCCCATCAAGCTCGCCACCTTCAACATCAACGGCGTCCGTAAGCGCGTGGACATCCTCGTCGAATGGCTGACGAAGGAGTCGCCGGACATCGTCTGCCTGCAGGAGCTCAAGGCCACCGACGCCGCCTTCCCGATCGCGGAGATCCGCGCCGCCGGTTACGGCGCCCGCTGGCACGGTCAACAGTCCTGGAACGGCGTGGCGATCCTCGCCAAGGGTATGGAACCCCTCGAGCGCCGCCGTGGTCTGCCCGGCGACCCCACGGACGACCAGAGCCGTTACCTCGAGGCCGCCGCCCACGGCCTGCTCGTCGGCTGCCTATATCTCCCGAATGGCAACCCGCAGCCAGGCCCCAAGTTCGACTACAAACTCGCCTGGTTCGAGCGCTTTATTAACCACGCCAGTGGCCTGTGCAGCGGCGAGTTCCCGGCGATCTTGGCCGGCGATTACAACGTCGTGCCGACCGACTTCGATATCTACGATACACGCTCCTGGAAGAAGGACGCGCTGTTGCAACCCGAGAGCCGCGAATGTTACCAGCGCCTGCTCGCGCAGGGCTGGACCGACGCGCTACGCAGCGCCCATCCCGACGAGCAGATCTTCACCTTCTGGGACTATTTCCGCCAGCACTGGCAGCGCAACTCCGGCCTGCGCATCGATCACCTGCTGCTGAGCCCCGACCTCGCGCCGCGCCTCGTCGACGCTGGCGTCGACACCTGGGTGCGTGGCCTCGAGGGTGCCAGCGACCACGCCCCCACGTGGATCACCCTCGACATGGACCAGGCCAAACCTGCCAGACCCACCCGGGCCGAACCGCCGAGCGCCAGCAAGCAGGCGTCCGCCAAAAAGACCACCAAGAAGGCCACCAAGGCCACCGCCAAGAAGACCGCCAAGAAGGCCACGGGAAAGACCACCGGTGCGTCGGCGAAGAAGTCCGCGTCGCGCAAGTCGACGTGAGCGGACGCAAGGTCCGGGGCCGCTCGCTGGCGAGCCGCGTGGTAAAAGTCTCCGGCTCCGACGAGCCCGACTTCGCCAATGCAGATCCTCGAGCGTCGTACTTACCGCGGTCCCAACGTCTACGCCCACTTCCCGGTGATCCGCCTGAGCGTCGATCTCGGCGAGCTCGAGCAGCACCCCTCGGCCATGATCCCGGGCTTCGTCGAGGGCCTGCTCGCCGCGCTCCCCAGCCTCGAGCAGCACACCTGCTCGTATGGCAGCGCGGGTGGGTTCATCCGCCGGCTGCGCGAGGACGGCGGCACCTGGCTCGGGCACGTGCTCGAGCACGTCGCCATCGAGGTCCAGGTTCTCACCGGCGCCAAGGTCTCGTTCGGCAAGACCCGCGGCGCCGGCAACCCGGGGCAATACCTCGTCGTCTACGAATACGAGGAGGAGCGCGTCGGGGACGCCGCTGGCAACCTCGCGCTCGACCTGCTGCACTCGCTGCTCCCCGACATGCCGGCCTTCGCCGTCGCGCGCGCGCAGGTGCCCGCGGACTTCGACTTCCGCGAGCGCCTCGACGAGCTGATCGCCTTCGCCCAGCGCCGCCAGCTCGGGCCCTCGACCGGCTCGCTCGTCCGCGCCGCCGAGAAGCGCGACATCCCGTGGATCCGCCTCAATGACCAGTCGCTCGTGCAGTTCGGCCACGGGCGCTATCAGAAGCGCATTCAGGCGACGATCACCTCCGAGACCCGCTACATCGCCGTCGGCATCGCCTCCGACAAGGAGGAGACCAACAAGATCCTCGGCGACCTCGGCCTGCCCGTGCCGCGCCAGCAGATCGTCCGCAACGCCGAGCGTGCTGTCATCGCCGCCGAGCGCCTCGGATATCCCGTCGTCGTCAAGCCGCTCGACGCCAACCACGGCCGCGGCGTCTCGATCAACCTCGAGACCGCCGAGGCCGTCACCGCCGCGTTCTCCAAGGCGGAGGAGCACTCGAGCTCCGTCATCGTCGAGAACTACATCCCCGGCTTCGACCACCGCATCCTCGTCATCGGCGGCCGCGTGATCGCCGTCGCCAAGCGCGTACCGGGCCACGTCGTCGGCGACGGCGAGCGCACGATCGCGCAGCTGATCGACCAGGTCAACAGTGACCCGCGCCGCGGCATCGGCCACGAGAAGGTGCTGACGCGCATCGAGGTCGATTATCAGGCCCGCCGCCTGCTCGAGCTCATTGGCTACACCACCGAAACCGTGCCCACCGCCGGCGAGGTCGTGTATCTCCGATCGACCGGCAATCTCAGCACCGGCGGCACCGCGATCGACCTCACCGACGCCATCCACCCCGACAACCGCGAGATGGCGACCCGCGCCGCGAACGCGATCGGCCTCGATGTCGCCGGCATCGACTTCATCACCCCCGACATCTCCAAGTCGTACCGCGAGCACGGCGGCGGCATCTGTGAGGTCAACGCCGCGCCCGGCTTTCGCATGCACGTCGCCCCGACCGAGGGCACCCCGCGCGACCCCGCCGGCCCGGTCATGGACATGCTGTTCCCGCCGGGCACCCCGACGCGCATCCCGATCGCCGCGGTCACCGGCACCAACGGCAAGACCACCGTCGCCCGCATGGTCGCGCACATCCACAAGATGTCCGGCGCCACCGTCGGCCTGTGCACCACCGACGGCGTCTACATCGACGGCGAGCGCACCGTCACCGGCGACATGACCGGGCCGATGGCCGCGCAGATGATCCTGCGTGACCCGTCCGTCGACCTCGCGGTGCTGGAGACCGCCCGCGGCGGCCTCGTGCGCGCCGGTATGGGCTACCGCGCCTGCAACGTCGGCGCCGTCCTCAACATCACCGCCGACCACCTCGGCCTCGGCGGCATCCATGACCTCGACCAGCTCGCCGAGCTCAAGCGCATCGTCGTCGAGGTCGCCCGCGACTGCGCCGTGCTCAACGCCGACGACGACCGCTGCCTCAAGATGGCCGACTACACCGAGGCCGCGCGCATCGGCTACGTCACGATGAACGCCCGCCACGACCTCGTCCGCAAGCACATCCGCGCCGGTGGTCTCGCGGCCGTGCTCGAGGAGGGCATCAACGGCGACATGATCACCATCTACGACCGCGGGACCCACATCCCGCTGCTGTGGACCCACCTCATCCCCGCCACGATCGAGGGCAAGGCGATGCACAACGTGCAAAACGCCATGTTCGCCGTATTGATGAGCTATGCGATGGGCGTCAAGGTCGAGAACATCCGCCAGGGCCTTCGCACCTTCGATACCACCTACTTCCAGGCCCCCGGCCGCCTCAACGTCTACGACGAGCTGCCATTCAAGGTCATCCTCGATTATGGCCACAACCCCGCCGCCGTGCGGGCCATGTCGGAGCTGGTCCAGCGCCTCGACGTCAAGGGCAAGCGATACTGCGTGCTCTCGGCCCCCGGCGACCGCCGCGACGAGGACATCCAGGAGATCGCACGCGCCGCCGCCGCCGCCTTCGACCACTTCATCCTGCGCGAGGACGACGGCCTGCGCGGCCGGGCCTCCGGCGAAATCGCCAAGATCATCGGCGAGGAGCTGCGCGCCCGCGGCATCGCCGACGCACGCATCACCACGATCCTCGACGAGCAGAAGGCGATCGACGCCGCGCTCGCCCGCTGCGCCACGGGAGACTTGCTGCTGATCTTCGGCGACAGCATCGCCCGCTCATGGAAGCAGATCGTCCGCTTCCGCGAGGTCACCCAGTCCGGACCCACCCGCGGCAATGCGCACTCCATGGTCGGCAGCCTCGCCGCCGACCTCCACCCTATCCCCGCACAGGACGTGCCCGTCGCCAGCCCGCGCGAACCCTCCGCCCCGCAGCGCGTCGCTCCGACCCCGGTCGAGGACCTCACCCGACACCCCAACCTCACCATGGCCACCGACGGCGTCGTCGCCGACACCCGCGGCGTCCGCCTCGCCCGGCCGCAAGAGCAGGAAGACTAAGACCACCTTCGCTAAATGAACAGCGCCCGCCCCCGCGAGGGGACGGGCGCTGTTTCATTGCACCGCGGCCTTCAGGGCACGGTGTACGCGAGAGCCACGGACTCCGCGTTGAGCACGTCGATCATCGCGGCCTCGATGACATTGTTGTTGCCAGTGAGCGCGAGCACTCCGTCGTAGCGAAGCACCTTCGAGTTGGACTTCTCGGCGACGTACAGGTTGACGCCGTCGAACGCGACGTCGACCGGGTTACCGAGCTTGGTCTGGTCGCCGCCGATCTGCGCCTGCACGACCACATTGCCCTCGGCCGTGCTGGCCTCGGCGATCACGAAGATCTGGCCGTCGGTGGTGATCATCGCGCTGCCGACATCGGACAGCAGCAGCGAGTTGCTCGCCGCGTCGTAGTGGATGCCGTGCAGGTTGACGCTGATCTTCGCGTCTTGATCGTTGGTCGGCGTGATGATGCGGACCGGCGCCGCACCGGGATTGGCGAGCACGTTCTCGAACACGCGCACCGTGCCGTCGACGCCCGCCGCGTACAGCATGTCGCTCGCGTCGTCGTAGTGCATGTCCCACACCGCGCCGCCGCCGAGGTCGTTGAGCTCGAACACCGGCGCGACGTCCGTGAGCACGCCGGCGGCGAACACCTTGATGTCCGCGGCGCCGGTATCGGCGACGAACAGGCGATCCCCCGCCGCGTTGAGCGCGACGCCCTTCGGCGTCAAGATCTTCGTCTTCGGGCCCCAGATACGCCCATTGAGCGTGCTGGCCACCCCGTCCATCGTGACGCCGGTCAGCGCCGGGACCACGAACACCCCGCCGCCCATCGGCAGCGGCCCGTCGAAGCTGACGTAACCGTCGCCCGAGGGCGCGAGCGCCACGCTCTCGACCGACGTGACACTGCCGAGATTATTGAAGGTCGCGTTGACAGACAGCTCACCGACCAGCGGCGCAGCCAGCAACACCGCCGCGTCGGTGTCGAGCCCGGCCGGGTTCGACGCGACCATGAGGCGGCTGTTGGGCACGATCGACACCGACTCGGGCTTGATGACCGCGAAGCTCTTGTTGAACTCGAGCAGGTTGGTCATCAGGCTCCTGGTGTAGACCAGGACCGCGTCGTTCGACTTCTCGGCGACGTACAGGTTGGCCGCAATCGCCGGGCGCAGCTCGATGTCGACCGGGTTCCCGAGCATGCCGCCCTGGATCCGCTGCGTGACGTCCTCGTTGCCGTCGAGCCCGCTCGCGCCGTCGATCGTGAAGATCTGGCCGTCCGTCGGGTTCATCGCGTCGCCGACGTCGCTCAGGTACAGCACGTTCGAGTCGACCGTGATGCCGTGGAGATTGATCGACACCTTGGTGTTGAGCACCGTCGGCACGATCGTGCGATCCGGCCCCGCCTGACCCATCCCGTCCTTGAAGTCCTCGTAGACCTGGACCTCACCGTTGGTGCCCGCCGCGTACAGCGTGTCCGCGTTGGCCACGTAATGGATGTCCCACACCGCCGCCGAGGTGCCGAGGTCCGTGATCGTGAACTGCGGCGCCACGTCACCGCTGTCGCTGAGCTTGAACACCTTGATGTCCGCCGCGCCCGTGTCGGCGATCACGAACAGGCCCGCAGGTCCGAGCAGCTCGATCCCCTTCGGCGCCACCAGCCCGGTCGCCGGTCCGCGGATCACCCGCGTGCCGAGCCCCAGCGGCCCGTTCACCGGCACACCGTCCGTCAGATCCTTGTACACCGCGATCCCGCCGGTCATGTTCGGCGCGTCGTACGTCACGTACGTGTCGCCGCCGCTGGTCACCCCGACGCTCTGGATGCTCACCGCGTCGCCCGCCACCGTCAGCGTCGCGTTCTTCGCGTCGAGCGCCGGCGTCATGCTCACCAGCGCGTCCGTCGCCAGCAACGGCGGGTTGGCCGTCGCCCACACACCCGTGAACTCCGTGACCCCGCCCGTCGTGCCGTCCGTCGTCGTGCCGTCCGTCGTCGTGCCGTCCGTCGTCGTGCCCGTCGTACCGTCCGTCGTCGTGCCGTCCGTCGTCGTGCCGGTCGTCCCGTCCGTCGTCGTCGTGCCCGTCGTGCCGGAAGTGGTCGCGTCCGTCGTCGTGCCGGAAGTGGTCGCGTCCGTCGTC
>Ga0136638_10000005_pt1 | contig 30087 bp, 31 predicted proteins | sample AntDrymUQ8582206_2_FD_104671 | JGI IMG/M metagenome (GOLD analysis project Ga0136638, IMG submission 104671) | Polar desert sand microbial communities from Dry Valleys, Antarctica - metaG UQ858 (22.06) | ecosystem: Environmental > Terrestrial > Soil > Desert | place: Antarctica: Dry Valley...
ACGACGTCGACGAAATGCCAGTACCAAGCGGCTGCCTCGAAGCCGAAATGCTGCTGCGGAGTGAAGTCGCCACGATTGGCGCGCAGCAGGCAGACGATCAGGAAAATCGTTCCGACGATAACGTGGAAGCCGTGAAAGCCCGTCGCCATGAAGAAGGTCGCGCCGTAGATATTGCCTCTGAAGGCGAAAGGCGCGTGAATATATTCGTAGGCCTGGATCGCCGTGAACAGCAGGCCGAGCCCGATCGTCAGCATCAGGCCGAGTTTTAGCCCCTTGCGATCGTCGTTGATGAGGCAGTGGTGCGCCCAGGTCACCGTGGTACCCGAACACAGCAGAATCATCGTGTTGAGCAGCGGGAACTGCATCGGGTTCAACACTTCGATGCCCACGGGCGGCCACACCCCACCGACGCTTTCGACGACTGGGGGGAAGAGCGAGGCGTTGAAATAGGCCCAGAACCAGGCGACAAAGAACATCACTTCGGACGCGATAAACAGGATCATTCCGTAACGCAGGTGGAGCTGCACGACCGGGGTATGATCGCCGGTGTTCGCTTCCTTGATGACGTTCGCCCACCAACTGTACATGGTGAACAAGACCGCGCTCAGGCCGGCGAAGAACACGAATCCGCCGAAGGGAATATCGTGCATCCACATGATTCCGCCCGCGGCCATCGCGAACGCGGAAAAGGCGCCGATCAGCGGCCAGATGTCGGGCGGGAGGATGTGATAGTCGTGGGTCTTGGCGCCGGCCATTGTTCGCGTTCCATCCAATCTCGTCATACGGCGGAGGCCGGTACCCAGTCTTTCCAACGTCTGGACCCCGGCCTTCGCCAAGGTGACGGGAAAGTGTCTAACTTTGCTTCTTGGCCGGGTCCACCGGGAAGAAGGTGTAGCTGAGCGTGATCTCGCTGATATCCCTCGTGCTGGGATCGTCGGCCATCTTGGGATCGACGTAAAACACTACCGGCATGCGCATTTCCTCGCCCGGCTGGAGGGTCTGCTCGGTAAAGCAGAAGCATTGGATCTTGGTGAAATATTGGCCCGCCTGCGCGGGCGTGACGTTGAAGGTCGCGGTCCCGGTCAGCGGTTCGTCGGACAGGTTCTTGGCAGTAAAGAAGGTCAGGTCGCGCGCGCCCAGGGCGACGCGATCGACCGGATGTTCGGGCTTGAACGCCCAGCGCAGCGCGGGTGAGGTATTGGCATCGAAGCGCACAGAAACGAAATCGCCCTGCACCGCGCCGGGGGCGGCCTCGGCGCGCCGCGGCGTCCCGGCAAAACCGGTAACCTGACAGAACAGGCGGTAGAGCGGCACCGAAGCGAAGGCCACCCCACCCATGCTCATCGCCATGACGCCGGCGATCAGCCCGGTGCGAAGATTGCGCGTCATCCCGCTCAGCCCATCGTCATCTTGACGATGCTGATCGCGTACATCAGCGCCGCGAACGCGCCCAGGCCGAGCGCCATCACCACCGCGCGGCTCTTTTGCCGGGTGCGCACCGGATCCTCCCCCGGGATCATAGCGCGGCGTCCAGGACGAGCGCCGAGAACAGCAGGAAGAGGTACAGGATCGAAAACCCGAACAGCCGTTTTTCGGGTTTCATTCGCGCGGTTTCGGTGGCGGTGTTGCGCAGCACGTCGATCGCCAGGATGGCGAAGGCCAGGCTGAGCGCAGTTGCGGCAATTCCGTAGACCGACCCGGCGAGGCCGAGCGGCCAAGGCGCGATCGCGGCGGCGGCCATCGGCAGCGTGTAGAGCGCGATACGGCGGCGGGTGACGAGATTGCCCGCCACTACGGGGAGCATCGGCACCCCCGCATTGGCATAATCGGTGCGCGCGAACAGCGACATCGCCCAGAAGTGCGGCGGGGTCCAAAGGAAGATGATCGCGAAAAGCAGGACGGGAAGCAGTGTCACGTCGCCTGTCGCGGCGGCCCAGCCGATCACTGGCGGAAAGGCGCCCGCCGCGCCGCCGATGACGATGTTCTGCGGCGTGCGGCGCTTCAGCCAGACGGTGTAGACGAGGACGTAGAAAAGGATCGAGACCGCCAGGATGGCGGATGCCAGCCAGTTCACCGCCAGGCCCATCAGCAGCACGGAGAAGGCGCCAAGCCCGACCCCGAAATGGAGCGCGGCCTCGCGCGGCATGCGGCCCGCGGGGAGCGGACGGCCGGCGGTGCGCTTCATGAGCGCGTCGAGATCGGCCTCGTACCACATGTTGAGCGCGCCCGCCGCGCCCGCGCCGAGCGCGATGCACAGGATCGCGGTGAAGGCGAGGACGGGGTGGATCGCATCGGGCGCCGCGAGCATTCCGCACAGCGCGGTGAACACGACCAGGCTCATCACCCGCGGCTTGGTCAGCGCAAGGAAATCGCGCCAGTCGGCGGGAAGGGACGGGGCAGAATTGAAGGTCGTCGCGCTCATAATCTATCCCGTCACTCCCGCGAAAGGGGGAGTCCAGCTTCTTTAATTGCACGCGCCTCATCGGGATTCCCGCTTTCGCGGGAATGACGGGCGCCTAGTCGATCTTCGGCAAGGTTTCGAACTGGTGGTATGGCGGCGGGCTCGACAGGGTCCATTCTAGTGTCGTCGCGCCTTCGCCCCATTGATTGTCCGGGGCCTTCTTGCCCGCCATCAGCGACCAGACGACGTTGACGAAGAAGAACAGCATCCCGAGCGCCATGATCCCGTAGCCCACGGTCGCGACGTTGTTCCAATAGGCGAAGGCATCCGGATAATCGTTGATGCGCCGCGGCATTCCGTCGAGCCCGAGGAAGTGCATCGGGAAGAACAGGATGTTGACGCCGATGAAGAACACCCAGAAATGCAGCTGGCCGAGCAGCTCGTTATACTGCCGCCCCCACATCTTTCCGAACCAGTAATACCAGCCCGCGAACAGCCCGAACACCGCGCCGAGGCTCAGCACATAATGGAAATGCGCAACGACATAATAGGTGTCGTGCATGTAATTATCGATGCCGCCATTGGCGAGCACGACCCCGGTCACCCCGCCGACGGTGAACATGAAGATGAAGCCAAGCGCCCACAGCATCGGCGTCTGGAACGACAGCGACCCGCCCCACATGGTCGCGATCCAGCTGAAGATCTTGACCCCGGTGGGAACTGCGATGACCATCGTCGCCGCCGTGAAATACATCTTGGTGTTCACGTCCATTCCGATCGTGAACATGTGGTGCGCCCACACGATGAAGCCGACCACGCCGATCGCGACCATCGCATAGGCCATTCCGAGATAGCCGAAGATCGGCTTGCGGCTGAAGGTCGCGATCACCTGGCTGACCATTCCGAAGCCGGGCAGGATCATGATGTAGACTTCGGGGTGGCCGAAGAACCAGAACAGATGCTGGTACAGGATCGGGTCGCCGCCGCCCGACGCGTCGAAGAAGGTTGTTCCGAAATTGCGGTCGGTGAGAAGCATGGTGATCGCGCCCGCCAGAACCGGCAGCGCGAGAAGCAGAAGAAAGGCAGTGACGAGGATCGACCACACGAACAGCGGCATCTTGTGCAGCGTCATTCCGGGCGCGCGCATGTTGAAGATGGTGGTGATGAAATTGATTGCGCCAAGGATCGACGACGCGCCCGCGAGGTGAAGCGAAAGGATTGCCATATCGACTGCGGGGCCTGCCGAACCCGAAGTCGAAAGCGGCGCGTAAACCGTCCAGCCGGTACCCGCGCCGTTGCCGGTGCCGCCGGGAACGAGGGTCGAGCCGAGCATCAATGTGAAGGCGGGGATCAGCAGCCAGAAACTGATATTGTTCATGCGAGGGAAGGCCATGTCGGGCGCGCCGATCATGATCGGCACGAACCAGTTGCCGAAGCCGCCGATCATGGCCGGCATGACCATGAAGAACACCATAATCAGGCCGTGCGCGGTGATCAGTACGTTCCACAGATGGAGCGCCTCGTCGGGATTGGTGCTGCCGCTCATCATCTGGGTCCAGGTCCCGAGGAACTGGACCCCGGGCGCGGCGAGTTCGGCACGCATCAGACCCGAAATCGCGCCTCCGATGATTCCCGCGACGATCGCGAAGATCAGGTAGAGAGTGCCGATGTCCTTGTGATTGGTCGACATGAACCAGCGCACGAAGAAGCCCGGCTTGTGATCGGCATCGTGCGCGTCGTGCGCGGCCTCGTCGTGGGCGATGAAGTGGCTGGCCCTGGCGGTGCTGTCGGTCATACTAGTTGGTTCCGCCCCTGCGGCTGTTGGTCGCGCCCTGGCTCGATACGGCGGGGGTCTCGACCACGTCTATAACATTGGAGGCGCCGGGATTGGTCTGGAGGTCGTCGCCGGCAGTGACCCCCGGCTGTCCGACTCCGGCAGCGCCCGGATTGGTGATCGGCGACGCCGCCGTCGAATCCGGCGCGGCCGGCGCGCCCCCCGGCATGCTTCCGCCTTTGGCCGCGACCCAGGCCGCGAAGCGCGTGGGCGAAACGACTTCGATCGCGATCGGCATATAGGCGTGGCGCGCGCCGCACAGCTCGGAGCATTGCCCGAAATAGACGCCTGGCCGCTCGGCCTTGAACCAGGTTTCGTTGAGCCGGCCGGGAACCGCGTCCATCTTCTGCCAGAAGGCGGGCATCGCAAAGGCGTGGAGTACGTCGGCCGAAGTGACGATGACCTTCACCACCGCATTGACCGGGACCACCATTCGCTCGTCAACCGCGAGCAGCCTCGGGCCGTCGGCATCGGTCCGGGTGCGCTGTCCGGCGGGGGCGTCGCCCGGCTCCTTGAGCATGTTCGACACGAGCTCGAACCCGCCATGATCGGGATATTGATAGGTCCAATACCATTGGTTGCCGATCACCTTGACCGTGATGTCGGCCTTGGGAGGCGCATATTGGCGCGCGAGCAGCCCCAATGACGGAAAGGCGATGGCGACCAGGATGGCGACCGGAAGCACCGTCCAGATCACTTCGATTGTCGTGTTGTGCGACGTGCGCGAGGGGACCGGATTGGCGCTGCGGCGGTAGCGAACAATCACCCACAGCAAGAGAGCGAGCACGAACAGCGAGATCGCGGTGATGATCGGGATCAGCCAGATGTCGTGGAAATAAGCCGCGTCGCGCCCGACATCGGTGACTTGTTCCTGCAAGCCCATGCGCCCGTCGGGGACCCCGATGCCGGGAGTCGGGGCAATCACGGGGAGCGCGGGCGCGGCGCTTGGCGCGGGGTTTGCCGCGGCGCCTTGCGCGGCGGAACCATCGACGGACGGCGGGCCGGGGAGCGGTTCGATACCCGGAGGCGCGGCCGGAGCGGCGGCGGGCGGCGCGGCGCCCTCGATGCTTTGCGCGGCGCTCAAGGCCGGCGCACCGATCAGCGTCAGCGCGAGCAGCAGGGACTTCAAGAACGTCATCGTCACCCCGTCCGGGAGCGCCTCCATGCGAATGCGGCAGGCGCGAATACAAGCGCATATAGAACGGGGTCGGCGCGGCCTCAAGGCGCTCGCCGCTGAATTTGGACGCGGTTGTGCGGAGGCGGAGCGGGGCCTATTTCGGAACGATGATGACCCACGAGGAAGTGCTCGCAGTGTTTCGCGACGCGGGCGCGCTGCTCGAGGGGCATTTCATCCTGTCGTCGGGGCTGCGCTCGTCGGTATTCCTGCAAAAGATGCTGGTATTCCAGGATCCGGTGCGCACCGGGCGGCTTGGCAAGGCGCTAGCCGAGCGGATTTGCGAGCGTTTCGGGGAGGTGGACCTCATCGTCTCGCCCGCGGTCGGCGGGATCATTCCAGGCTACGAGACCGCCCGCGCTCTCGGCTGCAAGGCGGTGTTCGTTGAGCGCGAGAGCGGCACCTTCGCGCTGCGCCGCGGCTTCGAAATCTCTCCGGGCGCACGCGTCGTGATGGTCGAGGACATCGTCACTACCGGGCTTTCGTCGCGCGAGTGCGTCGCCGCCATCCGCGAGCATCCGGGCGAACTGCTCGGCGCGGCGTGCATCATCGATCGGTCGAACGGGACGGCGTACATCGGCGTGCCGCTAATCTCGCTCTGCACGCTCGATTTCCCAGCCTACCCGGCCGACGCTCTCCCGCCAGAACTTGCCTCGATCCCACCCGTGAAGCCGGGGAGCCGGGGACTGGCTGCATGAGACTTCGGCTCGGGGTCAATATCGATCACGTCGCAACCATCCGCAACGCACGCGGCGGCGATCACCCCGATCCGGTGCGCGCGGCGCTGGCCGCGGTCGCCGCGGGCGCCGACGGAATTACCGCGCATCTGCGCGAGGACCGGCGCCACATCCGCGACGACGACATCGCGCGGCTCAATAGGGAGGTGGACCTTCCGCTCAACCTCGAAATGGCTGCCACCCCGGAAATGCTCGAAATCGCGCTGCGCCATCGCCCACATGCCGCGTGCATCGTCCCAGAAAAGCGCGCAGAACGGACGACCGAGGGCGGGCTCGACGCCGCGGCTGGGGACAATCATCTGGGTCCGTTTGTACGTCGCCTCGCCGATGCGGGAATCCGTGTAAGTTTGTTCATCGAAGCCGATCCCCGGCAGGTCGAAGCGGCGATCCGCCTGGGCGCGCCGGTGGTCGAATTCCACACCGGCCGCTACGCGCATCTGGACGGCGACCTTCGTAGGGCTGAATTGGCACGCATCGCCGATGCAGCGGCGCTCGCGGTCAAGAACGGCATCGAGCCGCACGCCGGACACGGGCTTACGTTCGACAATGTCGCTGCCGTCGCGGCCATCCCGCAACTTGCGGAGCTCAATATCGGCCATTTTCTGGTCGGAGAGGCGATCTTCGGCGGGCTCGACTCTAGCGTCCGCCGGATGCGCGCGCTGATGGACGCGGCACGTTGATTATCGGCATCGGCTCGGACCTGTGCAGCATCACGCGCATCGAGCGCTCGCTCGACCGCTTCGGGACGCGCTTCGTCAATCGCGTGTTCACCGATGCCGAGCGAATGCGCGCGGAGAGCCGGCCGCTAACCCGGGCCGGAAGCTACGCCAAGCGCTTCGCCGCCAAGGAGGCTTTTTCCAAGGCGGTTGGCACCGGCTTCCGCCAGGGGGTGTTCATGCGCGATATCGGGGTGATCAATCTGCCGAGCGGGGCGCCCACCCTCGCGCTAAGCGGCGGCGCGAAGGCGAGGCTTGACGATTTGGTGCCGCAAGGCCACGCGGCGAGGATATTCCTGACGATGACCGACGACCATCCGTTCGCGCAGGCTTTCGTCGTGATCGAGGGCGTCATCATCGCGGCCGAGCCGCTGGAGACTGTGAGTTGAACGAGCGTGATCCGGCAATCGCGATCCCCGACGCGCCGGCGGCCAAGGCCCAGCCGTCCGGAGGCAGCGCGGTGTGGCGCGAGATCAAGGGCTTTTTCTGGCTCGCGCTGGCGGTGCTGAGCTTCCACAGCTTCATCGCCAAACCCTTCTACATCCCCTCCGAATCAATGATGCCGGTGCTCTTGAAAGGCGACCGGCTGGTCGTGAGTAAATTCCCCTATGGCTGGTCGTGGGTGTCGGTGTCGTTCCACCTGTTCCCCGAAATGCCGGGCCGCGTCTTCGGCCGCCTGCCCGAGCGCGGCGACATCGTCATTCTTTCCCCCCCGGGCCGCAAGGAGGACTGGATCAAGCGCGTGATCGGCCTTCCCGGCGATCGTATTGAGGTGTCGGGCGGCCAGGTCATCCTCAATGGCAAGCCCATCCCCCGCATCGAACGGCCGGCCGCGCTGATTCCGGTCGATGCCAATACGCCGTGCGTCGGCAGCGGCTTCGAAGGCGCGCTCGTCGTGTCGGGCGGCCGTCAATATTGCCGCTATCCGATTTACCGCGAGACACTTCCAAACGGCCGCAGCTTCGATACCATCGACATGACCGACGAAGCGCCGGGAGATTACCGTAGCCCGATCTCCATCCCCTCCGGGACCGTTTTCGTGATGGGCGACAATCGCGACAACAGCGCCGACAGCCGCTTCCCGATCTCCGGCGGCGGTCTTGGCGGACCCGTGCCGTTCGAAAATATCGGCGGGCGCGCCGAACTCGTCACCTTCTCCTTCGACGGCACCGGCAGCTGGTGGAACCCGATCTCCTGGTTCGGCGCGCTGCGCAGCGGGCGGGCCGGCACCAGTCTGCATCCGGACCAGCAGTGAGCGACTGCGGACCCGCGCATATCGAGGAGCCCGGCCCGGCCGAGCTTCGCGACCCGCTCATTCGCCGGGAGCTAACACGCGCGGGAGTCTGGCTCGGGCTCGCGGTCGGGATCGTCCTGATCTGGTTTCTCGCGCAGCCGATCCTGCTCATCCTTGGCGGGGTCGTTTTCGCCTCGATGCTCGATGGCGGAACGCGGCTGCTGGGTCGGGTTCTCCCCATCGGGCGAGGCTGGCGGCTGGCGATCGTGTGCCTGGGCGTGCTGGCTTTTCTCATTTGGACGATGGTCTTCGCCGGAATGGAGCTTGCGGGTCAGGCGTCGACCCTGCGCACGGTGATTACCGAGCAGGTCAACCGCGTGCTGGGCTGGGCCGGCGACGTCGGCCTTGTCGCTGAGGGGGCCAGCGGCAATCTCGGCAATCAGCTAATGGGATCGCTCGGCAAGCTCACCAATGCGGTGGGGACCGCGGTCGGCGCGGTCACCAGCCTCGTCATGATGGTCGTCATCGGCGTCTTCGTCGCGGTCGATCCCCGACTTTACGACCGCGGCGTCGCCTGGATGATGCCGATGCGAAGCCGCTCGGGCTTCTACACGACCACCCGCCGCATGGCGTTCACCATGCGCCGGCTAATGGCCGGGCGATTGCTAGGAATGACGGTCGAGGGCTTCGGCACCTGGCTTATGTGCCTCGCCGCGGGAATTCCGATGGCGGCCCTGCTCGGCCTGCTGACCGGACTCCTCGCCTTCGTACCAAACGTCGGGGCGATCGTTTCGGGAGTTTTGCTGGTCGCTGTGGGTTTCAGCGCCGGGACCGAGACGGGCCTGTGGGCGATCGCCATCTATCTCGTCGTGCAGATGGTTGACGGCTATCTCATCGTGCCAATGGTGGCCAAGCGCACGGTGGACCTCGCGCCCGCGCTGGTGCTTGGCGCGCAATTGCTGTTCGGAGCGCTGTTTGGAATATTGGGACTGGCGCTGGCCGATCCGATCGTCGCGATGCTCAAAACCTGGCTCGAGCGCGCTTCGGAAGCGCAGCCGCTAAAGCCGATGGTGATGGACGACGCCGGCGATCTTCACCCCGCGATCAATTTGCTACCGCCCGGGGGGTAGCTGGCCCTGCATCGCGCTCATCGGCGCGAATTCGTGCAGGGTGACGTCGAATATCAGATCCGCATTGGCCGGGATCACGCCGCCTTGCGCCTGATCGCCGTAAGCGAGCCGAGACGGAATATAGAAACGGTAGCGCGCGCCCTTGTTCATCAGCTGCAGGCCCTCGGTGAAGCCGGGAATGGCGCCGCCGACGGGCATGACCTGCGGGCCGCCATGGCGTGCGCTTGCGTCGAAGATCGTGCCGTCGACGAGCCGCCCTTCATAGCCGATTAGCGCGACGTCGCTCGCGGTCGGGGTCGGTCCGCTGCCTTGCTTCAGAACCTCGTAGCGCAGGCCCGAGGCGGTGGCCGTCCCAGCGCTTCCGCGCGTGCCCGCGAAGGCGGCCGCAGCGGCCACCGCAAGCAGCAGCGCGATTCCGAGCCACAGCTTGAGGAGTGCACCCTTGGCGACAGGACGAATCGGAACCGCGGTCACCGGCATTGAAGCGGCTCAGGCGCGAGTCGTTGCAGCGACACCGCCGTCGCGCTCGGCGCGCTTGCGCTCGAGCTTGCGGGCGCGGCGAATTGCGGCGGCGCGTTGGCGGGCGCGCTTTTCGGACGGCTTTTCATAATGGCGGCGCAGCTTCATTTCGCGGTAAACGCCCTCACGCTGAAGCTTCTTCTTCAGCGCCCGAAGCGCTTGGTCGACATTGTTGTCGCGAACCATGATCTGCATAAAAAGTCGCCAGCTTCCTTTTTGAGAACCGGCCGCCCGATGGCGGAATCGGCACATAAATTGAATCACCGCAAAGCCCGTGGCCCGCAGCGCGTAGGCGCGCCGGTAGCAGCAGGCGCAGTCATATTCAACCATGTTGGCATGCCGGAACGCGCAATCGGCGGCGGTTCTTACGGAGTCGTCAGGGCGCGAGGTCGCCGAAACTGGGGGCCTCGCGCGCTTTTCGCGCGCGCATCGCCTCGCCCAAATCGGCGTTGGCCAGCGTCGCTGCGTTCCACAGCGCGGTGGCGCGAAGGCCTGCCTCGACGCTTTGCCCGCGCTGGTGATTGAGCGCGCGCTTGGTTCCCGCGGCCGCCATCGGCGACTTGGCGGCGATTGCCGCGGCGAGCTGCACGGCGGCATCGATCGCAGCATCGCGGCTCGGCAGCACGCGCGATACCAAGCCCCAGCGCAGCGCTTCGTCGGCCTCCATCTTGCGCCCCGTCAGCGCCAGCTCGCGAACGATTCCGCCCGGGATGATATGCGGCAGGCGTTGCAGCGTGCCGAGATCGGCCGTGATCCCAACGTCGATCTCGGCGATCTGGAAGAAGGCGTCGGCGGAGCAGATGCGTAGATCGCAGGCCGAGACGAGGTCCACGCCCGCCCCGATGCAGCCGCCATGCACCGCCGCAACGACCGGGGCACGCGCCTCTTCGACCGCATTAACCGCGGCTTGCAGCCAGCCGATGTCGCGAAGCTGCTTTTCCGACCAGCGGCCGGCGTCTGCCACACCGTCGCGAACGACCGGCGCGAACTGCCCCGCGGCCCAGCCGAGATCGAGTCCGGCAGTGAAATGCTTGCCGTGCGCGGACAGAACGATGACGCGCACTTGCGGATCGGCGGCAAGCCTTCGAAAAATATCACCGAGCGCTTCGAAGAATTCCCCGTCCATGGCGTTGAGCTTGGCGGGGCGCGCGAGATCGACATGCGCTATCCCGGCGGTGATCCGGCACGTGACCCTTTCGCTTTCCAAGCCCTGCTCCTATCAACCCCGCGATGAGCCGCTTTACCGTCAACGGCCAGGCCGTCCACTACCGGATGGACCCGCAAACCCCCCTGCTGTGGGCGCTTCGCGACGCGTCGAACCTGACCGGAACTAAATATGGCTGCGGCAATGGCGATTGCGGGGCGTGCACCGTGCATATCGACGGCAATGCCGTGCGCTCGTGCCTGGTCGCGATCGGCGGCATCGAGGGGAGCCTCGTCACCACCATCGAAGCGCTCTCGCCCGACAGGTCGCACCCGGTGCAGCAGGCCTTCGCCGCGGCCAATGTCCCGCAATGCGGCTTTTGCATCCCAGGGATGATCATGGCTGCCGCCGCCCTGATTGAACGCAACGCCAATCCGACCGACGCCGACATCGATGCCGCGATCATCAATCTTTGCCGCTGCGGAATCTATCCGCGGGTGCGCGGCGCGATCCGCCTCGCGGCGCGCGTGCGGTCCGGCGGCGAAGCAATCGCCGCCGCGCCGCCGCCGGGGGTCGACCGCGCCGATGCCGCGCGCACCGTGCCCGCGCTCAAGGACGTGCGGCCGGTGCGCGATCAGCAGCGCCCTTGAAAGCGGCCCCGTGCCGCAGCATCGTGCGGCCTGGGAGACAAATCGCATGATTCGCACTTTCGCTGCCATCGTCGCACTGCTGATGAGCGGAGCCGCCGCCGCGGAAACCGTCGTCGTGCACGCCGGACGGCTCATCACCGATGCGTCGCGGCCGGCGAGCGGGCCATCGACCGTCACCGTCGTCGACGGCAGGATCAGCGCGATCGCGAGCGGTTTGCGGCCCCCACCCGCGGGTGCCCACCTGATCGACATGTCGACCAAGACCGTTCTCCCGGGCCTGATCGATACGCACGTCCATTTGTCGGGCGATCCGAACGAGGATTTCCGCGATCAGGCGGTGACCACACCCGAATGGTCGGTAATCGTCGGCGCCCGCAACGCGCGCACGACGCTGCGCGCGGGCTTCACGACGGTTCGCGACGTAGGCTCGCCCAAGATGGTCGGTTTCGCGCTGCGCCGCGGCGCAAGCGAAGGCGCGATCGACGCGCCGCGCATTCAATCGTCCGGGCCTGCGCTGTCGATCATCGGCGGGCATGGCGACGTTTCGGGATTCAAGCCCGAAGTGAATGCCGCGCTGGCCCAAGACAATGTCTGCACCGGCGCCGAGGGGTGCGCGGCGCGTGTCCGCGAAGCCGCCCAGCGCGGCGCCGACCTTATCAAGATTACCGCCACAGGTGGAGTCCTCAGCCAGCAGGCGCGCGGGCTTGGCCAGCATTTCACCGATGCCGAAATGCGTGCCATCGTCGAGGCCGCGCACGGCCTGGGGCTTCGGGTCGCGGCCCATGCGCACGGCGCGCGTGGGATCGAGGCGGCAGCGCGCGCCGGGGTCGATTCGATCGATCACGGCACGTTCGCCGATGCCAAGGCGCTCGCCGCGATGAAGGCGAGCGGATCGGTGCTGGTGCCGACGCTGATGGCCTTCACCGGAATTCGCGAGCGGCTCGGCAAGGGCATCTATACCCTGCAGGTCGAAGCCAAGGTGCGCGAGACGCTAAGCCACGTCGGCAAGGCTGCGCGTGCAGCACGCGCGGTGGGCGTGCCCGTCATATTCGGTACCGATTCGGCGGTCTACGAACATGGCCGCAATGCCGAGGAGTTCGCGCTGCTCGTCGAACTTGCTGGCATGTCTCCCGCCGAAGCGATCGCAAGCGCCACCACCGGTGCGGCCAGGCTCATGGATCTGGACAAGGAAGTCGGGCGGATCGCACCTGGCTATTCGGCCGACATGATCGCGGTTTCGGGCGATCCCCTGCGCGATGTCCGGGCCTTGGAAAAAGTCGACTGGGTGATGGTCCGCGGCCGCGAAGCGCGGTAAGGGCTCCGCCGTGCTCGACCAGGCTCTTAAGTCGAAGATCGCGCTAATTGCCCATGGGCGCGCGGTCAACGCCAAGCTCGCGGTGACCCCCGGGGTGCGCAAGCTTCCGGCCGCGGGGCTCGACATTTACGTCGTTCCCGATTTTCTGACCGAAAAGCAGCGCCAGGAAATCATCGCGCGGAGCGACCGCACCTTGCAGCCGTCGGGCGTGCTCGGCGAGTTTCCCGACCCCGAATATCGCACCAGCCGCAGCGGTAATCTCGATCCGCACGATCCGTTCGTCATTTCGGTCGACAAACGGATCGCATCGCTGCTCGGCCTCGACCCTAAATATGGCGAGACGATCCAGGGCCAGCGCTACGATGTCGGCCAGCAATTCAAGGGTCACATGGACTATTTTCACGTCTCCGAAGCCTATTGGGAGCATCAGCGCGTGATCGGCGGGCAGCGCAGCTGGACCGCGATGGTGTTTTTGATGGAGCCCGAAGCGGGCGGCGAAACCTTCTTCCCCGACATCAACGTCAAGGTTCATCCGCGCGCCGGAACGCTTCTCACCTGGAACAATATGGATCCCAATGGCGAGCCCAATGCGCTGTCCAAGCACCAGGGGATGCCGGTGATGTCCGGCATCAAATATATCATCACCAAATGGTTTCGCGAGCGGCCGTGGGGGGTCTGGTTCGATCCGCTCGATCCGTCGCGCACCAATTTTGGCTGACGGCTGGGCGGCCGGGGGGCTGGGCGGCTGTATTACGTGGGCAACACAGTTTTTACTTGATGCCCTCGCTCGGTGCGCTCATATCGAAGCCATGTTCAACGTCGCCTCCGTCGCCATCGGCGTGATTGCCTTCATCGCTTCGCTCGTCGCTTTCCTGCCCCTGCTCGGCTGGGCGAACTGGTTCCTGATACCCGTGGCGCTGATCGGCCTCATTCTCGGGGTTATGTCGCGCTCGACCGCCGGGCGTAACCTCAACATCGTGGTCCTGATCATTTGCGCCTTGCGGCTGATGCTCGGCGGCGGGATCTTCTAGGGCGCTGGCTGACCGGCTTTCGCATTGCTGACGCCTTCGTTCGCGCATGGTTAAGCTTCATTTTGGCACAGGGCGAGTCGCGAGCGGCGCGCGTTCCCCAAGGCCGCTCCCCGAGGAGACGAGTCCATGCGTAAATTGATCATCCTGGGCCTGATGGCCGCAACCGCCCTCCCCGCCGCGGCAGCCGAGGCGCGCACCACCCGCAACGAGCTTCGCCGCGACCGCCAGGACGTCCGCGAGGAACGGCGCGAGCTTCGTCAGGCGATCCGTCACGGTGATCGCCGCGACGTTCGAGAGGAGCGCGGCGAATATCGCGACGCCCGTCGCGAACTTCGCGAGGACCGGCGCGACTTTCGCCAGCATCGCCGCGGCTACACTTACTACCAGGCGCCGTATCGCAGCTGGAGCTATCGCCCGGTCTATAGCGGCTATCATCTGCAGCCGAGCTTTTACGGGTCGCGCTACCATTATTCGGGCTACCGCCCGCAAGGCTATGCGCGCTGGATTCGCTACGGCGACGATCTGCTGCTCGTGAACACCCGCAACGGACGGGTGATCCAGGTGCGCCACAACTACTTCTGGTAGGCGGCGTCAAAAATTGGTGGCCCGGAAGTTTCGGCTTCCAGGCCGCTTTTCTTTTGTCGCACTACTTGCGATGGTGGCGAGAGCCGTGTTAGCTGGTTAATACACCTCGGGAGCCGCCAATGTCTCGCATCGCTATCCTGCTCGCCACCTCCATTCTCGCGGCCTGCGCAGCCCCCATGAGCGACGACGCAGAAATCGCGTCGGCCTCCAGCGCTGCCGCCGAACCAATCGAGGTGGTCGCACCGGCGCCAGCTCCGGCGCGCGATCAGGCGGCCGAACTCAAGGCCTTGTTCGCCAAGTCGGACGCCGATTCGCTCGATCGCAACCCTCTGCAGCGACTGTTCAGGGGCGATTACAGCCGCGCCGAACGGCTCGGCGATTTCATCACAGATGCCTATTTCGACGCTGAACGCAGCGCCGGAACGACCGAGCTCGCCGCGCTCCAGCGCATCGACCGTGGGGCGCTGTCGGCGACCGACCGCATTTCCTACGATGTCTTCGAGTGGCAGACCCGCACCGGCCTTCGCGGCCTCGGGCCTGAAATCCTGCCGCTGACCGTGGTCCGGCCGATCGACCATTTCTTCGGCTTCCACACATTCTTCCCAGACCTGTCTTCGGGCCAGGGCGTCGCCCCGTACAAGACCGCCGCGGATTATGACGCGAGCCTCAGCCGCTTCAAGGAATTCACGGTCGGGATGGACCGCGCGATCGACCGCTTCCGCGAAGGCATGGCGAGCGGGGTCGTCCAGCCCAAGCTGGTGGTCAACAACGTCATCGGCCAGCTCGACACGCTGATCGCCCAGGGGGTCGACAATTCGACCTATTATATGCCGGTCAAGAACATGCCCGCGACGATACCCGTAGCGGACAAGACGCGGCTGACCGCGGCCTATCGCGCCGCGATCAAGGATGACCTCATCCCGTCGATGGTGCGGCTTCGCGATTTCCTGAAGAACGAATACTTGCCAGTTGCGCGCGACAGCGTCGGGCTCGGCCAGATGAAGGGTGGCCCCGCGCTCTATCAGCATCTGATCGCATCGACGACGACACTGCCGCTGACCGCCGACTATGTCCACAATCTGGGCCTCAGCGAAGTCGCGCGCATTCGCGCCGAGATGGAGAAGATAAAGGCCGAAGTCGGCTTCAAGGGGACCCTCAAGCAATTCTTCGACGACATCCGCACCGATCCCAAGTTCAAGCCGAAATCGAAGGAAGCGCTGACCGCGGGCTATTATGAAATCGGCAAGCGCGTCGATGCTCGGGTCGGCGAGCTGTTCAGCCTGGTCCCCAAGACCAAGGTCGAAATCAGGCCGGTCCCCGCCTTCATCGAAAAGAACCAGGCGGGCGCTTATTATCAGCAGGGAACTCCGGACGGGGCGCGGCCCGGCGTCTTTTACTTCAACACCTACGACCTGCCTTCGCGCACGACCCCTGGGATGGAGACGCTCTATATCCACGAGGCAGTGCCCGGGCACCATTTCCAGATCAGCCTGGCGCAGGAAAATGCGGCGCTGCCCAACTTCATGCGCTTCGGCGGCAATACCGCCTATGTCGAAGGCTGGGCGCTTTACGCCGAGAAGCTCGGGCCCGAGCTCGGTCTCTACACCGATCCGTATCAGCGCTTCGGCCATTTCGACGACGAAATGCTGCGCGCGATGCGGCTGGTGGTCGATAGCGGGCTGCACGCCAAGGGCTGGAGCCGCGACCGGGCGATCGCCTACATGCTCGCCAACTCGGCGATGGGAAAGACCGACGCGACCAGCGAGGTCGAGCGCTACATCGCGATCCCGAGCCAGGCGCTCGCCTACAAGATTGGCCAGCTTAAAATTCTCGAGCTTCGCGCCCGCGCCCGCGCCGCGCTCGGCGACAGGTTCGACATCCGCGCCTTCCATGCGCAAGTGCTCGACACCGGCGCGCTGCCCTTGCCGGTACTCGAAAAGAAGATCGACGACTGGATCGCATCGCAAGTCTAGGGTCGGATCGGTACAGGGAGGCGGCAATGCGGATATGGGCGCTAGGAATGGCGATCGGCCTGTCGGCCTGCAGCGGCACGTCGCAAATGGAACCGGCCCGGGCGCCGGCGGCAACGTCCGCGCCCAAGCTGTCAGCATCGCAGCAGCTTACCGCCTTACTCACCGCGAGCGATGAGGCCAGCCTTCAACGCAATCCAGTGCAAGCGCTCGCACGCGGGGACCTGCGCTACGCGTCCCGCTACGGCGATTTCTTCAGCGAAGCCTATGATACCGCGGAGCGCGAGGCCGCCGCGAGCGAGCTTGCGTCGCTCGGTCGAATCGAACGCGATGCCCTGAGCCCCGCCGAACGCGTTTCGTACGACGTCTTCAAATGGCAGCGCGCTACCGATCTGCGCGGCCTCAGTAATCCCCTGCTCGCGACGTCGCGCGTCCTTCCGCTCAACCATTTCTACGGCTTCCACACCGGCTTTTCGGAGCTGGGCTCGGGCGAAGGCGTGGCGCCGTTCAAGACGCTCGACGACTACCGCAACGGGCTAAGCCGGGTCGACGACTTCGTGGGCGTCACCGATCGGTCGATCCTGCGCATGCGCGAAGGGCTCGCCGCGGGGGTCGTCCAGCCGAGGCTGGTGATGGCCAACGTGCTCGGACAGATCGACGCGATGCTGGCGGGAAGCGTCGAAGACAGCGCCTTCTATCGTCCCTTGACGACGTTCCCCGCGGATGTGCCCGCGGCGGAGCAGGCGGGGCTGAAGGCCGCTTACGCCGCCGCCATCGCCAACCGTATCCGCCTGGCACTGACCCGGCTGCGCGACTTCATCCGCGCCGAATATCTTCCCAAAACGCGCGACACGGTCGGCCTTGGCGAACTTCCCGGCGGCGCGGCGCTCTACGCGCACCGCGTCGCGGAAAGCACCACCACCGACCTTACCCCCGACGCGATCCACCGCATCGGCCTAAGCGAAGTGGCGCGTCTCCAAGGCGAGATGGAGGGGGTGAAGCGCCAGGTCGGATTTGTCGGCACGCTCAAGCAGTTTTTCGAGCACATCCGCACCGATCCCAAATTCAAGCCCAAGTCGCGCGAGGAAATGACGCAGCGTTATTACGCGATCGGCAAGCGCCTCGACGCGACGCTCCCCAAACTCTTCTCGACGTTTCCCAAGACCGCGCTCCAGATCAAGCCGACCCCCGCCTTGACCGAAAAGGGCGCCGCGCGCGGAGAATATCAGGCGGGAACCCCCGACGGGTCGCGGCCGGGCGTCTTCTATTTCAACGCCTATGACCTGCCGTCGCGAACGACCCCCGGAATGGAGACGCTCTATCTCCACGAAGGCGCGCCGGGACATCATTTCCAGATCGCGCTGGCGCAGGAAAACGTAACGCTCCCCAACTTCCAGCGCTTCGGCGGCAACAATGCCTATGTCGAAGGCTGGGGGCTGTACGCTGAAACGCTCGGCCGCGAACTCGGGGTGTACACCGACCCCTACCAATATTTCGGCTATCTCGACTCACAGTTGTTCCGCGCCATCCGGCTGGTGGTCGATACCGGCATTCATTCAAAAGGCTGGTCGCGCGACCGGACGATCCAGTACATCCTCGACAATTCGTCGCGCGGGCGCACCAACGCCACCGCCGAAACCGAGCGCTACGTTGCCATTCCGGGCCAGGCGCTCGCCTATAAGATCGGCCAGCTAAAGATCGCCGAGCTTCGCGCACGCTCCGAAAAGGCGCTTGGGCCGCGTTTCGACATTCGCGCTTTCCACGAACAAATTCTCGGCTCGGGGGCGCTGCCGCTGACAGTGCTGGAGCGCAAGATCGACGAGTGGATCGCCGCGCAGCGTGGTTAGGGCACTCGCCGCAGCGGCGGCACTCGCGCTGAGCGCCTGCGCGAGCGTTCCCGACGCGCCTTCGCCAGGCGCGATCGACCGGGTCGCGACATCGCTGATGCGCGAGACGGGAACCCAGGGCCTCGCGCTGGCGCTGATCGACGACGGCAAGATCGCCTATGTGAAAAGCTACGGCCTGCGCGACGTCGCCGCGGCCAAGGCGCTCACCACCGATACCGTGATGTACGGCGCGAGCCTCACCAAATTCCTGTTCTCGGCAATGGTCATGCAGCTGGTCGAGGAGGGCCGGCTGAGCCTAGACCAACCGATCGCGCAGCTACTCCCCAAGCCGCTTCCCGAATATGAATTCTATGCCGACCTGAAGAACGATCCGCGCTGGCAGAAGCTCACCATGCGCATGCTGCTTGGCCATTCGCCGGGCTTCGCCAATTTCCGCTACTGGCCGCCCGAGGGCGGCTACGTTCCCGAGGGCAAGCTCAAAATCTATTTCGAGCCCGGAACGCGCTACGCCTATTCCGGCGAAGGCTATTATCTGGCGCAGCATGTGCTCGAAGCCGGGCTCGGGATCGATGTCGGCAAGGAAATGCAGCGGCGCATTTTCGTCCCTGCCGGGATGGTGCGCACGAGCATGACTTGGCGCGAGGATTTCGCCGACAACAATTCGACGGGATACACCGCCGACGGCAAGACCGAAAAGCACGACCATCGCGACAATGTCCGCGCCGCCGGATCGATGGACACCACGATCGCCGACATGGCGCGATTCGCCGCGGCCTTTGCCCAAGGCCGGGTGATTAGCGAGGCGTCGCGTCGCGAAATGCTGCGGCCGACCATGGCAATCACATCGAAAAATCAGTTCCCGACGCTTCGCGAGACCGCCGATCCCCGCAATCGCGATGTCGAGCTGTCAAGCGCGGTCGGGGTGGTGACGTGGGACGGCATTGCCGGCCCCGGTTTCGCCAAGGGCGGCCACAACGACAGTACCGACAACCAGTTCGTCTGCCTCGAGCGAGGGCGCCGGTGCCTAGTGCTGCTTTCAAATGCGGCGAAGGGAGACAAGCTTTATCCGAAGCTGGTCGAGGCCTTGATCGGCCCGACCGGCCTGCCGTGGCGCTGGGAGTATAGCAACATCGAGGGCGACTAGGCCTTGGCCAGCGCCTCGGCGATCAGCTTGCGACTGCCATCGATCCCGTAAAGCGCGATGAAGCTTCCCATGCGCGGCCCTTGGGATGAGCCAAGCATGGTTTCGTAAAGCGCCTTGAACCAGTCGCGAAGCGGTTCGAAGCCGTGGCGCTTGCCGACCTCGAAGACGAGGTTTTGGATGTCGTCGCTGCCGGCATCCCTTGGCAGGCTTCCGAGCCCAGCGTCGAGATCGCGCAGCGCGGCGGCTTCGCGTTCGTCGGGCGCCCGATGAAAGAGCGAGCCGGCGATGAAATCGCGGAAATAGGCGAGCGCCTTGTCAAGCAGCGCATCGAGCGCGGGATGGCTGCCGGGGCCGGCCTGCGGCGCGTAGCGCCGGACGAAGCTCCACAACAAATCCTTGTCGTCGGTCAGCGTCACGCTGACCAGATTGAGAAGCAGAGCATAGCTCAGCGGCATGTCCGCAGGCCGCGGCTCGCCGGCGTGGACGTGATGGACGGGATTGCCGAGCTGCTTGTCGATCTCCTGCGCCGGATAGCCGGCGAGGAACTGCTGATATTCGTCGACCGCTTTGGGAATGACCGAAAATGAAAGCTGCTTGGCCTTGCGCGGCTCGCGGTAGAGATAGAAGCTCAGGCTTTCCTGCGTTCCGTAGCGCAGCCACTGGTCGATGGTGAGGCCGTTGCCCGCGGACTTGGAAATCTTGCGGCCCTCCTCGTCGAGAAACATCTCGTAGCTGAAACCTTCGGGCGGCCGCCCGCCGAGGATGCAGGCAATTTTCGAGGATTGGACCACCGATTCGATAAGGTCCTTGCCAGACATTTCGTAATCGACCCCGAGCGCGACCCAGCGCATCGCCCAATCGACCTTCCATTGCAGCTTGGCACCGCCCCTCAGGATCGATTGCTCGACTGTCTCGCCGCTCTCGTCGCGGTAACGAACGGACCCAGCGGCAGCGTCGCACGCGTCGATCGCCACTTGTAGCACCCTGCCCGTGGCCGGGCTGATGGGAAGGATCGGCGAATAGGTGCGCCGCCGCTCCGCGCCCAGGGTCGGCAGCATGACGTCCATGATCGCGCCGTAATTTTCGAGCACCGCGCGCAACGTGTCGTCGAAGCGGCCGGCGGCGTAGCAATCGGACGCCGCCATGAATTCATAGTCGAACCCGAAATCGTCGAGGAATTTGCGCAGCGCGGAATTGTTGTGCGCGGCGAAGCTTTCGTGGCAGCCGAACGGGTCGGGAACGCGGAACAGCGGCTTGTCGAGATTGGCTTCGAGCATATCGTGGTTGGGAAGGTTGGGCGGGATTTTTCGCATCCCGTCCATGTCGTCGGAAAAGGCGATCAGCTTGCTCGGCGCGTCCGACAGCTCGGCGAAGGCGTGCTGGACCCACAGCGTGCGCGCGACTTCCTGGAAGGTGCCGAGATGTGGCAGGCCGGATGGCCCGTAACCGGTTTCGAAGACGATTTCGCCGCCGCCGCCCGGCTTGGCTTCGGGATAGCGTTTGAGTAGCTTGCGCGCTTCTTCGTAGGGCCATGCCTTTGAGACCATCGCGGCGGCGCGAAGCTCGGCGGAGACGCTCACCTGTTGCCCTTTCGTTCCGATTGCCCCACGCATTCCAGATGGCGTCCCCTTCGCCCTATCCCACTCTCTACGCAAGCCACGCCGGCATCTGGATCGCCGACGCCGGGGGAGTGCGCGCGGTCGGGCGCGGCGAGGCGATCGCTGAGGCCGCTGGAACGCCGATGGTGATGCTCGGCGCGCCTTATGTTGGCCAGCGGCTGGGCTACCCCGAATTGTCGGGGCTCGACCTGCTCGAGCTTTTCGCCTTCGTCCATCCGGCGCGCTTCGCGGTTCCGACGCCGCACGGATTTGCGCGCGCGGTGGGGCTCGAGCCTCCCGCGGATGATGCCGGTGCGGCCGCGTTCCTGCGGCAGGCGTGCGAAAGGCTGCTCGCCGTCCTCGAAAGTCCCGCCTGGGCGGAGCGTGAGGGCGCGTGGACATCGGCACAGTCGTTGGCACGCTTGCGTTGGCCGTGGGCGGGGCTGGTCGGCGAGCGGATCGCTAAGCCCGAACGCGGCGAGCGCTGGCTGTTTTCGCGCCTTCCGCAATGGGAGGATGGCGCGCCGAGGCCTCAGCCGCGAACGGTGCGGATCGATGCGGACGATGCGGTCGGCCGGCTGACCGCCCTGGTCGGGGCTGGCGCCGAAATCCGCGAGGGGCAGCGCGCCTATGCCGCGGCAGCGGCCGCACCCTTCGCGCCGCGGCGCGTGGAGGGGCAGCCCAACATGCTGCTTGCGGAGGCGGGAACCGGCATCGGCAAGACCTTGGGCTATCTCGCCCCCGCCTCGCTCTGGGCGGAAAAAGCCGATGGCGCGGTGTGGGTGTCGACCTTCACCAAGGCATTGCAGCGCCAGCTCGACCGCGAGGGCGCGCGGCTTTTTCCCGACGCGGCGGAGCGCAAGGCGAAAATCGTGATCCGCAAAGGCCGCGAAAACTATCTCTGCCTGCTCAATCTCGAGGACGCCTTGCAAGGCGGTTTCGCTGGCCGTGCCGCGATCCTCGCCCAGCTGGTAGCGCGCTGGGCGGCCTATTCAAAAGACGGCGACATGGTCGGCGGCGACCTTCCGGGCTGGCTCGCCCCGCTGTTCCGCCGCGCGGGCGCGAACGCGCTCACCGACCGGCGCGGCGAGTGCGTCTATGCCGGCTGCCCGCACTACCGCAAATGCTTCATTGAGCGATCGGCGCGGGCGAGCGCCGGCGCCGATATCGTCATCGCCAACCACGCGCTTCTGATGATCAATGCGGCGCGCGGGCGCGACGGAGCGCTGCCACCGACCCGAATCGTCTTCGACGAGGGCCACCATCTTTTCGATGCCGCCGACTCGACCTTTGCAGCCGCACTGACGGGCGGCGAAACGATCGAGCTCAGGCGCTGGATCATGGGGCCCGAAAGCCGTGCGCGCGGCCGCAGGAGGGGGCTTGCGGCGCGGCTGATGGACGTCGCCTCGTACGATGAGGCGGGGAGCCGGGCGCTCCAAGCCGCGATCGCTGCGGCCGGCGCGCTACCGTCGGACGGCTGGCTCGGGCGGATCGCCGAAGGGCAGCCGTTCGGACCGATCGAGCATCTCCTCGCGGCCGTTCGTGCCACCGTTTACGCGCGCGCCACGGCACAGGACGCGGGCTATGGGCTCGAAACCGAACTTGCCGGGCTCGACGGTGAAATCGTTTCGGCCGCGATTCCTGCGCTCGAAGCGCTCGATTGTTTGCACCTTCCGCTCGTCGTGCTCGCCAGGCGCCTCGAGGCGGTGCTGGAAAACGCTCCCGACTGGCTCGACGCCTCGGCGCGGGCACGGATCGACGGCGCCATCGGCGGCCTGACCTGGCGCACCGCGGCGCTCCAGGCGTGGATGGCGCTCGCCGCGCGCATCGGCGGGCTCGGCGACGGCGATTTCGTCGACTGGCTTTCGGTCGAGCGCGGCGAGGGACGCGAATATGACATCGGCATCCAGCGGCGCTGGCTCGACCCAACCCGGCCGCTCGCCGAAACCGTCCTCAAGCCCGCGCACGGCTTGGTCGTAACTTCAGCGACGCTGCGCGGAGGCGAAGACTGGGCCACGGCGGAGGCGCGGACGGGCGCGCATCATATCGCGGGGCCCGTCGGACGTTTCGAGGCGCCAAGCCCGTTCGATTATGCGCGCAACAGCGCGGTGCTGATCGTCACTGACATCAAGCGGGGCGATATCGCCGCTCTCGCGGGTGCTTACGGCCGGCTGATCGAGGCCGCGGGCGGGGGGACGCTGGGGCTCTTCACCGCGATCCAGCGGCTGAAGGCGGTGCACGCGCGCATCGCCGATCGGCTCGCGCGTTCGGGACTTCCGCTTTACGCGCAGCATGTCGATCCGATGGACACGGGAACGCTCGTCGATATCTTCCGCGACGATCCGCATGCCAGCCTGCTCGGGACCGATGCGCTGAGGGACGGGGTCGACGTTCCCGGCCATTCGCTCCGGCTGGTGGCGATGGAAGGCGTGCCATGGCCGCGCCCGACGGTGCTCCACGCCGCGCGTCGGCTGGCGGGGGGCGGCGCCGCCTATGACGACCGAGTGGTGCGCGCGCGGCTTGCGCAGGCCTTCGGGCGGCTGATTCGCAGCGCCGACGATCGCGGCGTCTTCGTGCTGCTTTCCGCAGCGATGCCGTCGCGGCTGCTGACGGCGTTTCCGTCGGGGGTCGGTATCCGGCGTGTGACGCTGGCCGATGCGGTCGGGCAGGTGACGCGCCACCTTTCCAGCGCGTGGCCTTTGCGGCAAGGGGCGCTGGCCTGACGCACGGAGCGTTCGATGAAGACCCTGACCCTGCTGAGGCACGCCAAATCGGACTGGAGCGACGCGGTGCAGCGCGATTTCGATCGTCCACTCAACGAGCGCGGCCGACGCGCGGCGCGCACCATCGGTGCTCACATGGCGGCCGAGAAGCTTATCTTCGACCGAGTCGTCGCCTCACCCGCGGTGCGCGTGGTCGACACGATCGACGAGGTTGCCAAGGGCTACGGGAGGCCACTCGCACCCGATTTCGACGCCCGCATCTACCTCGCGTCCGCCATCACCCTGCTCGATCTGCTGCGCGAAACTCCGGTTGAAGTGGATCGGCTCCTGCTCGTGGGACATAATCCCGGGCTCGAACAGCTGGCGCTGGAGCTGGCCGCCGCCGACTCGAAAAACCCGATGCGCCGAAGGATCGAAGTCAAATATCCGACCGCAACGCTCGCCGAGATCGCAGTCGATGCCGATTGTTGGAACGAGGCGGCAAGCGGCCGCATCGTCCGCTTCGTTCGCCCGCGCGATCTCGACCCGGAGCTCGGGCCGGACGATTAGCCCGCGTCGGCGGAGAGCGCTTCGCTGAGCAATGAGCGGATCCGGCGAAGGGCGTCGACCGGCACTCCGCCATGCTGGTTCTCAGGCGTCGGCGCGACCGGAGCCGCTTCGGGCTCAGCGCTCTTGCCGGCGAGCAACCGCTGCACGCCCTTGATCGTATAGCCGTCCTTTTCGAGCAGCTTATAAATGCGCCGCGCGAGCGCAGCGTCCGCGGATCGGTAGTAGCGGCGGTTGCCCGCACGCTGGAGCGGGCGAAGTTGGGGGAAACGCGTCTCCCAATAACGCAGAATGTGCTGCGGGACGCCGAGTTCGGTGGCCAGTTCGCTGATTGTGCGGAAGGCGCCATCGTCCTTTGTCACGGCGCTCTTACCCGTATTCGCTTGCGCCGGCTCAGCCATCAATCGCGGCAGATCCCGTCGCGCAACATCTGGCTGGCGCGGAATGTCAGCACGCGCCGCGGCGCGATGGGTACTTCGACGCCGGTCTTGGGATTGCGGCCGATGCGCTCGCCCTTGTTGCGGAGGATGAAGCTTCCGAAGCCCGAAAGCTTCACATTCTCACCGTTTGAGAGAGCGTAACACAAATGGTGTAGAACGCGCTCGACGATATGCGAGGATTCAGCGCGGGACAGCCCGATCTTGCGATGGACCACGTCGGCCAGATCGGCCCTTGTCAGGGTTCCCGCATCGACCATTTCGTCCCCTCGCGCCATTAAGAATCCATAACGAACACATGTAGTAAGCGCAAATCAATAGCGAACCGCCGCCGCTGCCCACGTGAACCCGCCCCCCATCGCTTCGAGGAGCAGGAGGTCGCCGCGCTGGATGCGCCCGTCCTGGACCGCGACGTCGAGCGCCAGCGGAACCGAGGCGGCCGAGGTGTTGGCATGCCGATCGACGGTGACGATCACCTTTTCGGGCGCAAGGCCGAGCTTTTTGGCGGTGGCGTCGAGGATGCGGGCGTTCGCCTGGTGCGGAACGACCCAGTCGACCTCATCGATGCCGTGGCCCGCGGCGCCGAGCGTATCGGTCAGCACCTGGCTCAAGTTTGTGACCGCGTGGCGGAAGACCTCTCGTCCCTTCATGCGCAGCTTGCCCACCGTTCCTGTCGTCGAGGGACCGCCATCGACGTAGAGGAGGTCGTTGTGGCGACCGTCGGCGTGGAGGCGGGTGGCAAGAATGCCGCGGGCATCCTTGTTGGTATTTGGGGTCTCCTCCGCGCGAAGCACGACCGCGCCGGCCCCGTCGCCGAACAGCACGCACGTCCCGCGGTCCTCCCAATCGAGGATGCGGCTGAAGGTTTCGGAGCCGATCACCAGCGCCGTGTCGGCCGAACCGCCGCGGATCATGCTGTCGGCTACCGACAGCGCGTAAAGAAAGCCGCTGCAAACCGCGGCGACGTCGAACGCGATGCAATCGTCGATTCCGAGCGCGGCTTGAACCCGGGTCGCGCTTGCCGGAAAGGTTTGGTCCGGGGTGGCGGTGGCGAGCACGATGAGCCCGATCTCGGAGGCGTCAATGCCGGCGTGAATAAGCGCCTTGCGCGCGGCGTCGGTCGCAAGCGTTGACGTGGTCTCCCCCTGACCGGCGATGTAGCGCGAGCGGATGCCAGTACGCGCGACGATCCATTCGTCGGATGTGTCGACCGTCTGCGCGAGCTCGGCGTTGGTAACGCATCGTTTGGGAAGCGCGGAACCGACTCCGGCCATGACCGCGCGACGCATCATTTTGCCGGCGCCAGCGTGTGACTGCGAAAATTGTCGAGATCCTCGGCAATGCGGCGGGTCATGTCGTTGGCGACCATCTTGGCCGCAACGCCAATGGCGTTGGCGATGCCTTTGGTGTTGGCCCCGCCATGGCTTTTGACGACCAGGCCATTGAGGCCGAGGAAAACCGCACCATTGTGATTGTTGGGATCGAGATGGACCTTGAGCATGTGCAGCGCGGGCTTCGACAACATGAAGCCCGCCTTCGACCGGAAAGAGGAAGTAAAGGCGCGCCGCAGGAGATCGGTTACGAACCGGGCCGTGCCCTCGGCGGTCTTGAGAGCGATGTTGCCCGAAAAGCCGTCGGTGACGACCACGTCCACATCGCCGCGCGAAATCTGATCGCCCTCTGTAAAACCGGTAAACTTCATCGGTAGGTAATCGGCTTCGAAAAGCATCGCCGCGGCGTCCTTGAGCTCGTCGGTTCCCTTGAGTGCCTCGGTGCCGATGTTGAGCAGCTTCACGCGCGGCATTTCGAGATTCATGACCGTGCGGGCGTAAGCCGAGCCCATGACCGCGAACTGGACGAGGTTCTGCGTGTCGCATTCGGTGTTGGCGCCAAGATCGAGCATCACGAGGTCGTTATCGCCCAAGGTCGGCAGCAAGGCTGCGAGCGCGGGCCGATCGATCCCGGGCATGGTGCGAAGCGCAAGCTTGGCCATGGCCATCATCGCGCCCGTATTGCCGGCCGAAAGCGCGGCCTGTGCCTGACCCGCCTTCACGGCCGCGATCGCGCGCCCCATAGACGTCGTCTTGGCGCGGCGGATGGCGTGGCTCGGCTTGTCGGCCGCAGTGATGACATCGGTCGAATGCACGATCTCGACCGCGCCCTCGAGGTCAGGCTGGGCCTTGAGCTCGGGACGGATCGCCGCCTCGTCGCCGAACAGGATGAAACAAAGATCGCCGTTCGCCCGCCGCGCGCGGGCGGCGCCGGCGACGATGACCGCCGGCCCACCATCTCCACCCATCGCGTCGATTGCGATCCTCGGGGCGGTGCCCACCGGTCTCGCCTCCCTACGGTCGCCCGCCTTCAGGCCTCGACCGAAACGATTTCGCGGCCGTGGTAATGGCCGCAGGCGACGCACAAATTGTGCGGCCGGCGAAGCTCGCCGCAATTCGGGCATTCCTGAAAGGTCGGCATCTTGAGCGCGTCGTGGCTGCGGCGCATGTTGCGCTTGGACGGCGAAGTTTTTCTTTTGGGGACGGCCATGACGGAACCTGCATCTCGTGTGAGTCTGGAAACGGACTGGACATTCTCCCGCAGCCGATGACAGCCGAAAGATCGAAGAGCCGAGTTCGTCGCGAAGCGGGTGGCCTATAGCCAATTCGCGTTTCGTTGCAAGACAGCGGCTTATGCGGCACGCTTTTGCCGCCTTACCGGAGCCAAGCCATGACCGTCCTTCCAATCACGCTGACGATCGCCGCAGCATGCGGATTCATGTCGCTCTGGCTGGCCTTTCGAGTCATCGTTCTGCGCCGGCGTGAAAAGGTTTCGATCGGACATGCCGGCAACGACACGCTTCACGCGCGGATACGCGCCCATTCCAATTTCGCCGAATATGCGCCCTTGTTCGTCATCCTTCTCGGGCTGCTCGAACTCGCGGTCGGGAGCCAAAGCTGCCTTTGGTTTGCCGGAGCGGGCTTCGTGCTGGCGCGGATCGCGCATGCCATCGGGATGGATCGTCCCGCCCCCAACGCTTTTCGAATAGGCGGGGTAATCGGCACGCTTTTGCTCCTCGGCGGGCTCGCCTGCTACGCCATAGCCGTCGCGTACGTCGACGCGCAGCCTGCCCCGGCGGTGAGCGGCTAGGCCGCCAGCACCGCGTCGCCGACGAACGGATTGGTCGCCCGTTCGCGCCCGAAGCTCGACATCCGGCCGTGACCCGGAATGAAAACCGTATCGTCGCCGAGCGGCCAAAGCTTGTCCGCAACCGACTTCAGGAGGGCGTCGTGGCTGCTCATTGGAAAATCGGTGCGGCCCACCGAGCCCTGGAACAACACGTCGCCGACCAGCGCGAGCCTTGAGGGCGGATGGTGGAAGACGATGTGGCCGGGGGTGTGGCCGGGGGTGAAATAGACATCGAGATCGAGATTGCCGACGCGAACCGGGTCGCTCTCCTCGAGCCAGCGGTCGGGCTCGAACGGAACTCCTTCGATGCCGTAGCGTGCGCCGTCCTCCGCCAGCCGCTCGATCCAGAAGCGGTCGGCGCGTTGGGGTCCTTCGATTGGGACGCGGAGCCTCTCGGCAAGCGGCTTGGCGAGACCGCAATGGTCGATATGGCCGTGGGTGAGCAGAATCTTCTCGATGGCGACGCCCTGCGCCTCGGCGGCGGCGACGAGTTTATCGAGATCGCCGCCCGGATCGACGAAAGCCCCGCGCATCGTTTGGGTGCACCACAGCAACGTGCAATTTTGCTGCAGGGGAGTGACCGGAAGGATGACTGCTTTCAGCGGGGGCTGGGTCACGGCGCGAGGGCTGGATTAACGGCGGGCCGCGACCGCAGGGCCGCTCGCCAGCAAATATTGCTGCCAGAACATCAGGCTGGCCAGGAACTGATAATCCTGGTTGACCTTTTTTGCGAAGCCGTGGCCCTCGTCCTGTGCGAACAGGTGCCAGGCCGTCCGGCCATTGGCGCGCACCGCCTTGACGACCTGATCGGCCTCCGATGCCGGGACGCGGGGATCGTTGCCCCCGGTCACCACCATCAGCGGAAGCTTGATTTCGGAGGCGCGGGTCAGCGGGGATATGGCGAGCAACTGCGCGCGCTCGGCGGGATTACGCTCGTCGCCATATTCGACGCGGCGAAGATCGCGGCGGTAGCTCTGGGTGTTTTCGAGGAAGGTGACGAAATTGGAAATGGCGACCACGCAATTGGCGCCCTTCAAGCGCTCACCGTACCGGATCGCGCTAGCATAGCACATATAGCCGCCATAGCTACCGCCGGTGACTGCGGTCCGCGCCGGATCGATGCGCGGATCGCGGCTCAGGCGGTCGAGAAAGGCGCCTATATCCTTGACCGAGTTTTCGCGAAGGGCAGCGCCATTGTCGAGCGCCACGAAACGCTTGCCGAAACCGGTCGACCCGCGAACGTTGGGGAGCAGGATCGCGACGCCGAGCTCGTTGAGATAATAGTTGCTTCGCCCAAGGAACGCCGGGCGCGACTGGCCTTCGGGACCGCCATGGATGTTAACAATGAGCGGCCGCTTGCCGGGAAACCTGCGCGGATTGGGACGATAGAGGAAGCCCGACACGGGCTCGTCGTCGAAACTTTTCACCTCGACCAGTTCGGGCTCGACATTGAAGCGGGGGTCGAGCCCGCCGGTTTCGCTTTCGGTCCAGCGCGTCACGGCAAGCGTGCGCGGGTCCACCGAAAACGTGTCCGACGGCGAGCGCGCCGAGGACACGGTGAGGCCGATGCTTCCCCACGGCGCGATCTCGACCCCGCCAGCGGTTCCGATCGGAAGGCCTGAGACGGTTCGCACGCGGCGGGTGCGCGGATCGAGCAGCTTGAGGACGCTGATGCCGGACTCGTTGGTAAGATAGGCTATGAAACCACCGTCGTCGGATATGTCGAAGCTTTCGACGTCCCATTTGGGATCGGGAGCGATCGCGGTAAATATGCCGGTCGCGGGGTCGAGCGTCCCCAGCCGTTGGAACTCGGAACCGTTGTCGGACGTCACCCACAGCGTCCCGTTGGGCGCGAAGGCCGCGCCCCCGTGGGCGATGCGCCTGGAATGATCGCCGATCGGCCGCATCGCGCCGGTTGCCACATCCATCCAATAAAGGTCGCTGTCGTTGACCGAGAGATAGTTGATGACGACCGCGTTCTTCCCGTCGGGCGAAAAGTCGGCAACCGCCCAGCCGCCGCCCTTCACCTGCGCGACCAGCCGGTCGCTCGCCTTGTCGCGCGGATCGATGATGTAAATGTCGTTGTCGGTGCCATTGCGGCGTGTCGAGGTATAGGCGAGCCAGCGCCCGTCATGGCTCCAGGCGTTGAGGCTGTTGCGGCTGTTACGGCTG
>Ga0136638_10000006_pt1 | contig 28343 bp, 25 predicted proteins | sample AntDrymUQ8582206_2_FD_104671 | JGI IMG/M metagenome (GOLD analysis project Ga0136638, IMG submission 104671) | Polar desert sand microbial communities from Dry Valleys, Antarctica - metaG UQ858 (22.06) | ecosystem: Environmental > Terrestrial > Soil > Desert | place: Antarctica: Dry Valley...
AGGAAAACTTTCCAGCATCGTCTCCAAACCAGGGCCGCACGACATCACCTGCGGGTTCCTCTGCAGCCACACGTGGCGGCCCGCGACACCGGCACCCACCAGCGCCGACAGCAACACGAGCACGCCAAACCAACGAGCGCCGCCGCGCGGAGCGCGCCAGGCAGCCAGCAGCGCGAAGATGCCTACCGCGAAGTACGCCATGCGCTGAAATATGCACAGCGGGCAAGGCGCTAGCCCAACGAAGTGCTGCAGCACTAGCGCAACACCGATCAGCGCGAACGAAACCACTGCGATGCCGGTGTACGGAGTGCGATCGCCGCGAATAAATGAATTCATCGCACTTCAAACATCAGCGACGTGAAATCACTTTCCCAACCACCTGCGGGCTTGGCTGCGGCACGTAACTCAGTGCCCCGCAACAGCCAGCGCCCGCTGCGAGTCAGCTTGAATACGGTCCGGCCGGCGGCGTCGGTTTTCTTGAATGTCCGATTGGTGCCGCCCTCGTGCACGATGCCCAGCGAAAACTCAGCCAGCGGCAAACCGTTTTTGAGCACACGCACCGGAAATTCGTCGCCCGTCTGCAAAGCGGTTGGATCTTTTTCCGGCACTATTTCAAGCGCCATGCCGACCGGCTCGCTCCACGAGCGGTCCGATTTGGGCCGCCCCACCCGCACGAACGTCTTGGCATGCTTGGCGTAAACCTCGCGCCAGGGCTTGCCGCCCTTTGCCGATTCCCATGGCTGGCGCAGCGACGTCGGCGCGTCTATCTCGGCTAAATAATGCCGGACCTCTTTTGGCTTCAAGTCAACACCCTTGGGCGCCAACGAGATCCAAAGAGTCGCAACGCCGGGCTCAGATAGCGGCGCGCGAAGCTCAAGCGATTTTTTTTCAGGCGCACGGTCCTTGATATCGACTGTGCGCCCGTTTAATCGCACTCGAGCCGATGCGATCCGCTCCTGCTTTATGGCCGTCTCATGCGTTGCGAATTTAGCCCCGCTGGTCAAATCGAGCTGAGCAATCGTGCCGGGCAGCACCGCAACGCGACGCGGCTGCAGCCACGTGTCGTGGGCCCGCGCCGGGAACGCGGCCAAACACAAAACCAAGCAGGTAACGGCAAGCGAGCGCAGCGCGCATTTCGAGATTGGTTCAGTTGTGGTGCGGGGTTTCATGATTCGACACTTCGAGCGCACTTTGCGGCGGCGCATTGTAGGCGCGGGCACGACCTGCGCTAAGGCGTAATTCCGTAAAACCATGTCGCCGGTGTAAACGCGCGGCACTGGCCTCACGAATAGACAAAACAAACGCTCAGCTCGCTGCGCGCACGCGACGCAGACTTCAACTTGTATCAATAGTCCGAGTCTGCTATCTTTACCATCCAGGTAGATGGTTTATGGATGGCTAGAAATGGCGGCCGAGTCGGTCAAACAATCAGATTCTGAAAAAATCACGATCAACGTTGGCTACGTCGATCTTGGGCATATCGACCTGCTGGTGCGCGAAGGGTTCTATTCGAACCGCACCGACCTGATACGCACCGCGATTCGCAATCAGATCTCTTCGCACGCCGACACGCTGCGGCAGACCGTCAGCCGGCGCAGTCTCGTGCTCGGAATTCATCACTATTCGCGCATCGATCTGGAAGCCGCGCGCGCACGCGGCGAGCGGCTGCAAATTCAGGTGCTCGGCCTGGCCAGCATTGCCGACGACGTTTCACCTGCGCTTGCATTGAAGACGATCGAGTCGGTCGTCGTGCTCGGCTCCTTGCATGCAAGCGCCGGTGTCAAGCGCGCGCTTGCTGCTCGAATCAAATAACACGGAGGACGCTTGAAAGTAGATAAGGCAAACATCGAGGCAATGCGAGACGCCATGCGTCAGGCGACGCAGCTGATTCGTTCGCGCGGCCCCATTGCAGCAACCAAGTTCATTCAGAACCTGTTTCGCTCAGGGCCGTTGACTGCAGACATTCCTCGATCGAACAGCGCCGAGCAGTTCGTAGAAGTGCTGGACCCGCTTCCTGCGCGTGAACTGCGAGTGCCTGAGCCGCCGTCGACGTTGCCAAGGGATTCGGGTCAATTTGTCAGCAAGCGGTTTTCCTCGGCAGTCGGCAGCCGCAACTACAAACTCTACGTACCCTCAAGCTACGCTAGCACGCCGCTGCCGTTGATCGTCATGCTGCACGGCTGCACGCAGGACCCGGACGACTTTTCGATCGGCACCCGGGCCAATCGGTGGGCCGAGAGCAAGCAGGTGATGGTCGCGTATCCAGAACAAATTCAACGGGCTAACGCACACCGTTGCTGGAACTGGTTTCGTCCGCTCGATCAGCACGCGGATCGAGGCGAACCCGCCATCATTGCGGGCATAACGCAGCAGGTGCTTGGTGAATATCGGATCGACCCGACTCGCGTGTACGTCGCGGGGCTATCCGCGGGCGGCGCGATGGCGGCCATCATGGGCCGGGCCTATCCCGACTTGTTCGCGGCGATAGGCGTTCACTCGGGACTGCCGGTCGGCGTTGCACGTGACGTGCACTCGGCGCTTGCGCTGATGAAAACAGGCCGGTCGCGCCACGCCGCACACGCGGATGCAGCGGCGACGACCCCGGGCCGCGCTGTTCCGACCATTGTGTTGCATGGCGACGCCGATCAGACAGTCAATCCAGCAAACGCCGATCAATTGATCGAAAATGCCGTTGAAGATTTTCGGAAGATGAACCCGAGTGCGCCCTTGCAATCAGCCGTGCAGGCGGTCGAGGCGAGGCCCGGAGTTCACGGCTATCGCCGCACTATCTACGCGGCGGGAAATACCGCTGGCGTCATCGAGCAGTTGGAAATTCATGGGGCCGGCCATGCGTGGTCCGGGGGCGATGCCGACGGATCCTATACCGATGTACAAGGCCCTGACGCGACGTACTTGATGCTCGAATTTTTTAATCGACACGTCATGCCGGCGGATTAGCGCTGACCGGCGCACTGGCATCCTCGACACCGACAGCGGATATGTGGCCGGTTTCTTCGAGCACCGCCAGCTTGACCGGTGCGAGCGAGTCATAGCCGAGCTTGCGCAAGCCGGCCAGCAATTCTTCCTGGCTTACGCTTTCGCGCTGCAGCGCGTCCTCGACAATGACACCGTCGCGCACCAGTACGCGCGGTTTGCCGCGCACCAGGTGGCGGATCCACGTCGAGCGCGCGCACAAGCCGGCCAGCCCGCGGTGCACAGCGAAAACGGTAATGACGAACACCAGTGCGTTGGCCCACCCGTCCTGTAATGCCGTGCTTTGAATTACTACGCCGAGGGTGATCAGAACGATCAAATCAAACGTTGTGGTCTGGCCTGCCAGACGCTTGCCGGCCAGCCGCATGATGACGATCAACGCCGCGTAGTAAGCCAGCGCCTTGATCGCCTGCAGCAGCAAATCGGTCAGTGGGATGTTCACGTTTGCGCCCGGCGCCGTGCAACGTCTTCATCGTCGACTGGCGGATGCTCGACTCGTTTCACACCGGTGGCGCGCCGTTCAAAATCCTCGCGTGTCAGCGAACGATTGATGCCGAAAGCGGCGCGGGTCCCTTCAGCAGCGGCAACAATGGCGAGTTGCACATCCTTGATGATATTGCCGGCAACGAAAACGCCCGGCACGCTCGTGGCTTCGTAGCGGCCGCTGCGAACCCCGCCTTTCTTCGTAAATGTGCAACCGAGCTTGCGTGCTATTTCCGATTGCAATGCGCACGGCGTGTCGAAGAACAGAGCACGGCGGGGCAGTCTGCGGCCGCTAGTAAATATCACCGCGTCAAGTTGGCCGTTTTTGCCCGCGAGCTCTGCAATGCTGTCTTCGATCACTTCGACGCCGTTACGCGACAGGTGCTCTATTTGTTCGGCAAGAAGTCCTGAGTTGCCATTTGTGCACAGCGCGATGTCCGAGGTCCACGCGGTCATCGCTCGTGCCATTTCGAATCCGCGCGAACGTTTCCCGTAAACGGCGATCGGCTTGTTGCGCACTTCCCACCCGTCGCAATACGGGCACTGGTGAACGCTTTTGCCCCAAAACTCGTCTATGCGCGGCAGCTTGGGCAATTGATCTGCAACACCGGTGGCGATCAGCAATTTTCGGCATATCGCAGCGTGGTCATCGCCCAGTAACACTCTAAACGTACCGTCCGATTTGCGTGTCACATCGGTAACTTCGCCCTCCCAGAATTCGACACTGTCGTAGCGCCCAAGCTCTCGATGCGCGTGTGCGCGAAACTCGCTTGGTGCAATGCTGTCACGCGTCAGAAATCCATGCATCTTGTGCGCCGCCCAGTTACGCGGCGTTCCCGCGTCGCAAATCAGCACTTTTCGGCAACAACGACCGAGCACCAGAGCCGCAGAAAGTCCCGCCGGACCGCCACCGATGATGACGGTGTCCCACACCTTAGCGGCCATCGACTTCACTCGATCTACCCAGCGCTGCCGTCCGGACCTTAACTGGGCATAGTCTTTGCATTAGTCCACTTGCTTCACTTAAACCATCGAACAGAGGAAAGGGGTTATCTATGAATTTCATTATTTGGATCGTCGTTGGGGGTTTGATTGGTTGGGTTGCCAGCATGATCATGAAAACCGATGCGCAACAGGGCATCTTTCTAAACATCGTTGTTGGCATCGTTGGTGCATTGCTGGGTGGCTGGTTGATCAGCCCGCTCGTAGGCGTACCGACCATCAATCAGGACGCCTTCAGTATCGGCGCACTCGTGGTCTCGTTGATCGGCGCCGTCATTTTGCTCGCCATTGTCAATTTGTTCCGGCGCGGCAAAGTCCGTTAATAACTTTACAAGGGAGACACTCATGAATCGAGACACTGTTGACAAGAAGCCGGACGCCAATCGCGACCCGATCACTGGCACACCTGGCTCGCATCCTGTCGGAACTGCAGTCGGCGCAGCGGGCGGTGGCATCGCGGCCGGAGCACTGGCAGGCACGTTAGCGGCCGGCCCCGTCGGCACGGTGGTAGGTGCGGCAATCGGTGCAGTGGCCGGTGGTCTGGCGGGTAAAGCAGTTGCTGAAAGCATTGATCCCACGGTTGTCGATTCACATTGGAAGGGGCGCTACGAGCGCGAGCCTTACTTCGAAAGCGGAATGACGTACGACGATTACGCGCCAAGCTACAGGCTGGGTGCCGACGCACGTCAACGCAACGAAGGCTCAAGCTTCGATCAAGTCGAACATTCTCTTTCACGTGATTACGAAAACGTGAAAGGCGAGTCTCGCCTGGGTTGGGAAAAAGCCAAGCGCTCAGCCAGAGCCGGTTGGGACACAAAATATTAAGTCATAAGTATTGAAACCCTCAGCCCCGCCACGGCGGGGCTTTCTTTTTTAGTGAGACGGAGTGAAATCATGGCAACCAAAAAATCAGTGAAGTCGTCGTCCCGCCCAGCCACAAAAAAATTGCCGACGAAATCGGCGTCGCGGGGCGGCACGTCGAAGGGCAAAGTGTCCAAGAACGAAGCGATTGCGCAGTTGACTTCCGACCACGCGCGTGTCAAGAAAATGTTTAGACAGTACGAGAAGCTGGCCAAGGCCGAGGCCGATGACAGTGAAAAGCAAGCACTGGCCGAGATGATCTGCGCCGAATTAACAGCGCACGCTACCGCTGAGGAAGAAATCTTTTACCCCGCCGCACGTGACGCGATTGACGAGCCCGATCTGGTCGACGAGGCTGACGTCGAGCATGCAAGCGCCAAGGACCTGATCGCTCAGATCGAGTCGTCGTCGCCATCCGATGACCACTACGACGCAAAGGTGAAAGTCCTCGGCGAGTACATCAATCACCACGTCGAGGAAGAAGAAGGCGAAATGTTCCCGAAAGTTCGTAAGGCGAAGGTGGACACCGTGGCACTGGGCGAACAGATCGCGGCACGCAAAGCTGAAATCATGCAGGACAAGACCGGCGCACGAGCGTAACCGTCACGTGCCCTAGATGGGCCGGCACATCGAATGCTACTGCGTGACCCTTTCCCGCTTTCAAATTAATCAGGAACGCAATGGCAACCAAACGCACGAGTAACAAGGCCCCTCCCCCCACCTCCAGGCAAGCGCCGAATCCGGCCAGTGGCGGTTCGGATAAACAGACGTCGGGCGCACCGTCCGCGCGTACCCCGGCGCGCGCGTCGCAGGGGGTCGCGTCGCGCGCAGCATCGGCGGGTGGCATGGATAGCGACAGTCCGGATGTGCGAGCTGAAGCAGCCGCCGGTCGTCTTGCTGCAAAAATGGCTGGAACCGATCAATTGGCGCGGTCGTTTCCGTCGAATGCAATTAAAGCCGCCGAATACGGGCGTCAAGGGTCGCTCAATCCACCGCAGGGAAAAAGTGAAGATCCGCCGTCAAATGACGTTTCGGCCAGCACCATCACTGAAACAAACGTCAGCGACAAAACTGGCAATGCGGCAGATGCGGGAGTAAATCCAAATAACGCTCCGCTTGAAAGAGTACGCGTTGATTCCGCCGGCCGTGCGCTGACAACCAATCAAGGCGTCGCCATCGCCGACAACCAGAGCTCGCTGAAGGCGGGCTTGCGCGGGCCGACGCTGCTCGAAGACTTCATCCTGCGCGAGAAGATCACGCATTTCGATCATGAGCGCATTCCTGAGCGCATCGTGCACGCACGCGGCTCGGCCGCGCACGGCTACTTCGAGTGCACCGAAGCATTGACTGATCTGACGATGGCCGCGCCGTTTGCCGCGGCCGGCAAGCGCACACCGGTGTTCGTGCGCTTTTCAACGGTTGCGGGTGAACGCGGTTCGCCCGATCTGGCGCGCGACGTGCGCGGCTTTGCCGTCAAGTTCTATTCTGATCAGGGCAACTGGGACCTGGTCGGCAACAACATCCCAATTTTCTTCATCCAGGATGCGATGAAGTTTCCGGACCTGATCCATTCGGTCAAGCCCGAGCCACACAACGCGATGCCGCAGGCTGCCAGCGCGCACGACACGTTCTGGGACTTCGCGAGCTTGATGCCCGAGATCACGCACATGCTGATGTGGGTGATGTCGGACCGCGCAATACCGCGCAGCTATCGAATGATGCAGGGATTCGGCGTGCACACGTTCCGCCTGGTCAATGCGAAAGGCGAGGCGGTGTTCGTTAAGTTTCACTGGAATCCGGTCCTGGGAACACACTCGGTCGTGTGGGACGAAGCGGTCAAGATCAACGGCGCCGATGCCGACTTTCATCGCCGTGATTTGTGGGAAGCGATCGAAGCCGGTGCGTACCCTGAGTGGGAACTGGCACTGCAAACTTTTACCGAGGAGCAGGCCGAAGCGTTCAGCTTCGACGTGCTCGATCCGACCAAGATCGTGCCGGAAGAGTTGGTGCCGCTGCGGCCGGTCGGCAAAATGGTGCTGAACCGCAACCCGGACAACTTCTTCGCCGAAACCGAGCAGGTGGCGTTTGCGACGCATCACATCATTCCCGGCATCGACTTCAGCAATGACCCGCTGCTGCAGGGGCGCAATCACTCGTACCTCGACACGCAGCTAAGTCGCCTCGGCGGACCCAACTTTCATCAATTGCCGATCAATGCGTCGGTCAACCAAGTGCACAACAATCAGCGCGATGCGATGCATCAACAGGCGATTCCGCGCGGCCGCGTGTCTTACGAACCGAACTCGCTCGGCGGCGGATGTCCGTTCCAGGCCGGCGCAACGGGATTCAGGTCTTTTCCCGAGCCGATACGTGACGACAAGCTGCGCGGCAAGCCTGAGAAATTTGCCGACCATTACACGCAGGCTACGTTGTTCTTCAACAGCCAGTCGGTCCCTGAAAAAAACCATATCGTCGAAGCATTCCGTTTCGAGTTGACCAAGGTCCAGACGCCTGCAATTCGCGCGCGAATGGTCGCCGGGTTAATGAATGTCGATCGCGACCTCGCATCGAAAGTCGCGCGGGGCCTTGGCATCGACTTGCCGGAACCATTGCCGCGCGTTCTCGCCAAGCCGGCGCGGCCCGAGGTGACGAGCTCGCCTGCGCTCTCATTGCTCGCTCGTCCCGGTGACGGTTCGATTCGCACGCGCCGCATTGCTCTGCTGGTTGCCGATGGCGTCAACGCAGCCGCGCTGCAGTCTGTGTACGACGCATTGTCCAAGCAGGGCGCAGTCGTTAACTATGTCGGTCATCGGCTTGGCTCCGTGAAGTCGGAGTCCGGCGCGGCGATCGAGGTGGAAGTCACGATGGAAACGGCGCCGGCTGTGGTGTTCGATGCCCTGGTTTTGCCGAGCGGAAAAACCGCAATCAGCACCCTCGCAGGAAGCGGTCAGGCAATGGAATTCGTGAAGCTTCAATACCGTCATTGCAAACCGATCCTGGCGCTCGCAGGTGCAAGTGCACTGCTCGAGGGTGCTGGCATTTCGCCGCGGTTACGCGACGGAAGCGCCGATCCAGGATTGTTGGTGGGCGATGGGCAGAATGATTCGACGGTTGCCGACGCATTTGTCAAAGCAATTGCACGTCATCGCCACTTCGAACGCCAAATGGATCCCCCGGCCATATAGGCGCGCGACCGGCACATCGCTTGCAGTGGATATGTTTTAAGCCGGGAAACGAATTGGAAGCTCTCGAATTCCGCACGCGGCCCAATACCGCGGCATCTCAGGTCATTGCTCACGCTGCAGTAGGCGAAGCGGACCGGGCGCTGTGGCAGTTGGCCGAAGCGTTAGAGGATCTTGACTATCGGTTCACGTGCATCACGCCGGACACGCACGCCCGCGTGGCGGCGCGGCGTGACGGCGACGGTGCGCGGACTTTGCGCGACGTGTTCGGGTGGAGCCTGCCCTTTGACGAGGGTGACTTGCCAAGTGAAATCCTGCACTTGCTGCGCGAAGCGCGTGCGGTGTACTGCGTCGGTGGACGTCTCAAGAGTCTGGTTCGTTTCGCGACGTTCAAGCAAACACTGCTGGTTCATTCGGCATGGCCAACGAATGCAAACGATTCGGTCTTTTTTGGACCGGACACTTATCGCTTTGCATCGTTGATAGAACAAGCGCTGTCGGCTGTGCCGCCGCGATCGACTCGCACGGTCGTGGATGTAGGTTGTGGAACCGGCGCCGGCGGCATTCTCGTTGCGCAGCTTGGTGCAGACGAACATACCAAAGTACTTTTCACCGATATCAACGAGCAAGCGCTGCGTTACGCGCGCATCAATGCATTGCATGCGGCCGTACCGAATTTCAGCTGCCTTCGAAGCGACGTTCTTAGCAATGTCCCCGACACAATCGATCTGATTATTGCCAATCCGCCCTATTTGCTGGATCCAGAGCAACGCGCCTATCGCCATGGAGGCGGTTCGCTGGGTACAGGCCTGTCATTGCGGATCGTCAACGAGTCAATGCTGCGCCTGTCAGCTGGCGGGCAACTGATTCTGTATACGGCATCGCCGATCGTGGACGGGGTAGATACCCTGCAGCAACAGCTCAGCGCCTTGTTCGACAGCGCTTCTGCTCGGCGCGCATTTACTTACGAGTATCGAGAAATCGATCCCGACGTTTTCGGTCTGGAGCTCGATCACCCCGCGTATGCACGAGTTGAGCGCATCGCAGTGGTTGGCCTGACTCTGCGCATTTCCTAGCCTTTTACTTTAAGTAACGAACAATGAACGCACCTACCGAAAACTTTCTGACGTTTACGCGCGCGTCGGAAACCCGAGACGAATTCCATCAACGCCTGGCGCGCTTCAACAGGAAGCGGACGCTGCCGGCGTTTCCGTCGGCAAACTGGCGTCAGGAATTGAACGACGACGTGCAGTTGCGTCACGAAGAAGGAACCTTCATCGAAGAAGAGCGGCGTGCCGTCGCCGAATTAGTCATGCAGGCGCCCTACGACGCCAACGAATTCGTGCAATGGTTTGAAGCGCTTGCGCATACCGGTCCCGGCCAGAACGACAAACTCTTTCAGTGGCTGGCATCCGATGCCGACCTCGATCAAATGCGTTGGTTCATAACGCAGGAGGTGGCAGGTGAAGCCGGCTTTGATGATCTGGTCGCCTTGACGCAGTTGCGCATGCCAACCCAGGCAAAACTGGAAATGGCGCGCAACTACTGGGACGAGATGGGACGCGGCAAGCAGGTTGGAATGCATGGCCCCATGCTTGAGCTTGCCGTCAAAGAACTGCGGCTTGACCCTTCGATCGAGACGACGGTGTGGGAATCTCTCGCACTGGGTAATCTAATGATGGCGCTTGCGCATGATCGCCGCTATGCGTTCCACTCGGTTGGCGCGCTCGGGGTCGTCGAGCTGACCGCACCGGGGCGCGTATCCCTGGTCAATGAAGGGCTTGCGCGGCTCGGGGTTTCGACCGCAGGCCGACGCTACTTTCAGCTGCACGCGAATCTGGACGTCTTGCATTCGCGCGAATGGAACCGCGAAATCGTTCGCCCCCTGGTCGCCGCTGATCCGCGCTGTGCACGTGCGCTTGCCGAAGGCGCTTTGCTGCGGCTGCGCTCCGGTGCGCGCTGCTTCGCGCGCTACAAGGCGGAGTTCGGCTTGGCATGAACGTAGGAGGAATCGACACATCCGCTCGCTGGAGGGGTGCAGCCCCTCTTTGATCACCAGCCCGTGCTGTCGACGCTTCTCAACTGGAGAACGCGCACGGTCAGAGCAGCAGGCAGAGTCCTGAGACCAAGAAACAGGTGTGCGCTCTCGCTAATCGTCAAAGCGGTTGAAGACAGGTCCGCTGCCTGTTCGATAAATACCGATCTAGACAGCCTGCCGTGCGGTTGTTGTTTCCGCGCCCACGGCGGCGAAGATAATCTCATTGACTGCCGTAAGCGATAGCTCCGGTTCGACGTGGGTTAAATATTCCTCAACCGCAGATTCGAGTGGCGCAAGGGTTAGGCCACGTTCGCTTTGCAGCGCCGAGTAACGCGGACGCAACGCAATCTGACCCAGCGTGGCGCCGGGTACTGCGTCAACCAGTCCGGCGTCGAGTCCTGCCGACTCGGCAACCATCTGCGCAAACCCTGCCCAACTGACGGCGCCGCGGTTTGTCAGATGCCATACACCACGCTCACCATCTATCAGCAGGTTAAGCGCTGCCTGTACAAGGTGGGGCACATACGTCGGCGACACCAGCTGATCAACCGCGGCCGGCCACCGCTCTCTACGCCGCAACGCCCGCATCGCGAGCGCAACGAAGTTATAGCTATCCCACGGCCCGAAAAACGCAGCGCTTCGTATCATGAGCACACTTGGGTCCAGGGCGAGAACGCGACGCTCGGCTTCGAGCTTGCTGCGCCCATACGCATTTAATGGTCGCGGCCGGTCACTCTCGACGTAGGGCGAAGGTTTATTCCCATCGAATATCAGATCGCTGGAAAAACCCAGCAGCCGGACATCGTGTCGAGCACACGCTCCTGCCAGAATCGTCGGACCGATCACATTCTCGCGCCACTGTCGCGGATCATTCTCGGCGTCGTCGACGCGCACGAAGCCGGCTGCGTTGATCACCGCCCACGGCTTCCAGCGCTCCAATGCCGCGTCCACTGACGGCTGCGATGCAATGTCGAGCTCTGCGCGTGTCAACAAATGAATCGGTAACCCCCGCATTTCGCACACACGTGCAAATGCTTGACCCAATGTCCCGGTCGCTCCCGCAATCAGCAACGGGCGCCCCGCCGCGGGCAATGCTGTGACTTCACCGTGCGGAGGGTAAGTTAGCCGCACTTCTCTTTGCCACCATCCGACCCCGGAGAGCACAGGGTGATCTGGCACTCTGCCACTTGCGAGCTGCCCTGCCAACGTGCCTAAAGCCGTTTTGCGCGGCGTACCGCCGCTGACATCCCACAGACCCGCTTCATAGTGACCCGCGTCGCACATCACGAGGCTGTTCCAGTCGACGGTTCCAAATGCGGCCCACGCGGTGACCGCGCGAACATCTACACCATTTAGCCGCAATTTTTCCGCCGACTTCCACGCCTGATACAACCAACGCAGCTGTTCGTCACGGGTACAACCCATGTGCACCTCGGTGATCGCCACAGGAAGTGCGTAGCGTTCGCTCGCCTCACGCAATCGCGCCTCGAATCCGCCTATCAACGGACCCAGCACCCGCACGCTTTCCACGTCAACATACTGATCGCGCCCGTTGTCGTAGCGCCGTTCCGGCGGGTACAACCACAGGCGGGTGTCCAGGAAGCGTTCGCTGGTCGCATAGCAGTTGATTCCGACGATGTCGGGTGGACACGGGTGCTCGACAAACGCATAAAGTTCGCGCTCACTTGCTCCATGCTCGAGCAGATATTCCCACAAGGGGTGGCCGGGCACCACGAGGCCAGTGAGCAGATCGAATGAAATCCAGCGGCGCGAATTTTCGAACTCCGCCTGATAGCGAAGGCGCGTCGATGTCGTCGTGAACCCGAGGTCCTCGGTCTGAATCAACCGAGCAAGCGGGTTGATTTTGCGGATTTCTCGCATTGCGAGGACCGTGCCCGACATTTGATGCATCAACGCACGAACGAAGCTGCGGTCGTCGCGGCGATGCGGATACCAAAAGCCGTATAGCGCGCTGAAACGCGCCGTAGTCACTGGCTCGTTTATTGGGGTGTAAGCCTCGATATCCGGAAATCGCTCGGCTACTGCTCGCGCGTAGTCGGCCAACAGATGCGGGAATCGCGAATCCAACAGGTGCGTGTAGCGCGGGCCGCTACCATGGTGAACGAGGCCGGCAATGGGCTTGACTTGCAGGTCGCGTAAGCGCACCACGCTTCGATCACTCCATTGCCATTCGTACTGTCCGGGCCCTGCTGGCGCAGTGCGCTCCCACAACAGCGGTAATCGAACACCTTTCACACCGAGTTGAGCTAGACGATTGAGGTCGTCAATTCGATGCGCAAACCCCGTTAGCTCAAGCTGATCGCGATATTTGTCACCGACGCGATTCACCGTGCACTCTGGTCCGGCCCACAACTCAAGGGAACCCATCTATTTTTTCAAGCTATGACAGAAAAGCGCACAGGGAAGCGGCGGCGTGCTTCGCCTCCTGCTTCCCAATTGTGTCGCAACCTTTTTGCCTATCCTGCAGCCGAGGACGGCATTGCACTTTCGGCAACAGCTCTGTCAACCGCCCGAGCGTGCACCGCTTCTCCGGCCCGCGCGGAAAGGGTTCGTAACGACCTCTCGACGGAAAGCACCGGGCTGGGGGTGCCGGAATCTTGTCGTTCCAGTAGCCCTTCCAATTCAACATGGATTGAGCGCGCGGTGCGGTCCCACGTGCATTGACTTACGTGCATACGCATACGCTCGATGCGTTCGCGCCGGACAACAGCGTGCTCGCACAGCGCCGCTTTACAAGCGGATATGAACTCAGCCTGGGTTGACGCAATGGCGACAGAATCTCCATACAAGCTCTTAACGTCATGAATGGGAGTGCTGACAATCGGCTTTTCCGCCGCCATGTACTCGAGTGTTTTCGTTGGACTGATAAAGCGGGTCGACTCATTGCGGGCAAACGGCAACAAGCAAACATCCCATTGCGCCACCAGCTGCGGCAGAACTTCGTACGATTGCTGCCCAAGCCAATGAACGTTAGCGCGTTTTGGTAGCGACGCCGGATCGATCTTCACGATCGGGCCTACCATAACGAGCTGACAATCGGGCGCGCCATCCGCGAGAGCACTGATTAGCGAAGCATCGAAGCGCTCGTCGATGACGCCAAAAAAGCCAAGCCGGGGGCGGCCGATATTTGCGTGCAAACGGTCGGCGTCTTCTTGCCACTTGGTCCGTGGGTCCGTCGCATGCGGTGAAGACATCAGCGGCATGGAGAGGTGAGGGCCCGTGACACTTCGTGAAGTTCCCTTCGACAGCGTCACATGCGGGGTGAAGTGTTCGGCATCCACCGCACTCGGAAAACAACGCACGTTGCTATGCAGCCCACGCTTGCTTTCATACAAGCTTGGGCCACCGGTCAGCACGAGCTGAGCACGCTTCATCAAAGCCGTCTCACGCTGCACCATCTGACGTGGCGCATCCTTGAACGCCGACAACTGGTCCATGCAATCGTAGATAACGGCGCGAGGGGTAAGGTCGGCCAGAAGCGGTAGGGCCATCGGCGTGTAGAACCACACCATGTAGTCAGTAATTGAAAAATCGCGCAAGTATTCCGTAAGCAAGGGCTTCAACTCGGGTAGTTGATCGTCGTGGAAACCAGGCGCATTAATCGTCGTGTGTGGCCGCAGCACCTCAACGTTTGCACACGGCGCGAAGCGCTCCAGAAACGGAGTTTGGTTGCCACGCACCGGCTCTTCAAAAAACAGCACCCGGTAGTGATTGGCTAGCCGCGAGAGCAGATGTTGGGGCCGCTGATAAACGAAATCCCAGCGCAGGTGAGAAAAGACGATCAGTGTTTGCATGAAGTTTCCATTTGGGAAGTACGGATTCAAAAAGCGAAGCGTGGGCACTTCACTTAGGGCACAAGCAGCGCGGGTTTCTTCTAAGCAAGCCACGTTCCACGCGCATGCCAAGCAATGGCGCGGGATTAATTAGGCTCGTTACTTGCTCAGATCCAAAAACTTCGGGACCCGAGCTTATGAGCAACTCCGCACTTTCGACTTCGTTCAGCGGAGTTGATTACTTGATCGTTGGCGCTGGATTCGCGGGCAGCGTGTTGGCCGAACGGCTCGCACATGCTTTGGATCTGCGCGTGTTGGTAGTGGACAAGCGACCACACATCGGCGGTAACGCCTACGACCGCCACGACGATGCCGGATTGTTAATTCATCCCTATGGTCCGCACATCTTCCATACAAATTCGGCGGACGTGTTTGACTATCTGTCACGCTACACGCAGTGGCGGCCGTACCAGCATCGAGTGCTCGGCAGCGTCGACGGTCAACTCGTTCCCATCCCTATCAACCTAGACACGGTTAATAGCTTGTATGGTCTGAAGCTAAGTTCGTTCGAGATGAAACAGTTTCTGGAATCGGTGGCGGAAAAGGTCGACGATGTCAGAACTTCAGAGGATGTGGTCGTTAACAAGGTGGGGCGCGATTTATATAACAAGTTCTTTCGTGGCTACACGCGCAAACAATGGGGCATGGACCCTTCCGAACTCGACGCGAGCGTTACAGCGCGTGTCCCCACCCGCACAAACCGAGACGGCCGCTATTTCACAGACACGTTTCAGGCGATGCCCGCGCAGGGCTACACGCGAATGTTCGAGGCGATGCTCAATCACCCGAATATCAAGGTGATGCTGAACACCGACTACCGCGAGATCGTCAATTTAATCCCATGGAAGCAAATGATCTACACCGGGCCGGTCGATTCCTTTTTCGATTTTAAGTTCGGCAAGCTTCCCTATCGCAGCCTGCAGTTTCAGCATGTCACGCTGCCGGTCGAGCGCTTCCAACCCGTCGGAACCGTTAACTATCCCAACGATTACGCCTACACGCGCATCAGCGAGTTCAAGCACATCACTGGTCAAACGCATTCAAGCACGTCGATCGTTTACGAATATCCACGAGCCGAGGGCGATCCTTACTATCCCGTACCAACCCGAGAGAACGCTGCGATGTACAAGCGTTACGAGGCCGAGGCCGATGCGCGCACCGACGTGACTTTCGTGGGACGCCTTGCAACATACAAGTACTACAACATGGATCAGGTAGTCGCTCAGGCGTTGACGGCATTCAAACGCCTGCGCGCGCGCCATGAAAGACAAGACGCGCAGGAGATTTCAGCTCTAACGCTCAACCCGGCCAACGTAGCGCTCAGCGATACGTAGGAGAGTCATGCAGGCGGTACAAGCACTGCCCCGCTATGACCTTCTTGCGCATATTGATTCAGGACGCTTTCGGCCACACGCTCTAGCGCCGAGCTTTTGCAAAGTGCAACGCAAGCACCGCCAAACCCGGCACCGGTCAGCCGCGCTCCATAAATTCCCGGGCTCGCCTGAAGCAGCGCGACAAGTCGGTCCAGCGCTGGAACAGATACTTCAAAATCGTCGCGCAGGCTGGCGTGCGATGCGTTCATAAGCAGACCAAAATCTTTTGGGTTTGAACACTGCACCGCGCGCAACACTCGCGCATTTTCAGTGACCACATGACGCGCCCGTCGCCGCAATGGATCGTCAAGGGCCTCAACAGTGGACAAATCGCCTTCACCAATATCGCGTAAAGCCCGTATACCGAGGCGTTGCGCGGCTTCCTCGCATTCGGCGCGACGCTGATTGAATGCACTGGTCGCCAGCGAGCGCGTAATACCTGAATCGAGCACCAGTACAACGGACTCCGTTGGCAGCGGCATCAAGCGACGTTCCAACGTTCGCGTGTCGAGAAACAGCGCTTGCTTGGTATTGGCCAAGCTAGCGGCCATCTGGTCCATCAGCCCGCAACGCACGCCGGCATGTTGCACTTCCGCTCGCTGTGCAAGCTGTGCGAGAAGGATGTCGTCCAGCGGCAGATTCAGTAACGTGCGCAACGCACGCAGCGTTGCCACTTCGAGCGCGGCGCTCGACGAGAGCCCCACGCCCATCGGGACATTCGATGATAGATGCATATCTAGCGGTGGTATTTCGAATCCGGCGGCACGCGCTTCAGCGATGCAACCGTAAACATACGTCGCAAAACGCGCCGAAGGCGGTGCGTCGCAGGTGAATGTCGCCATGCAATCAAGTGCGGCCGCGTACAGGGTAAAGGTAGCGCTGGCGCTGCGGCGAATCGCTACGTGAGTTTGCTGCGGGATCGCAATGGGCAAGACGAAGCCATCGTTGTAGTCGGTGTGCTCCCCCAGCAAATTGACTCGGCCCGGTGCGTGACCGATCGCCGCTGGCACGCCTCCGAAAACCGCTTCAAACGACTTCACTGCAGAGAAATCTCGACCTGTTGCAGCTCGCGCGCTTTGTCTTCCGGCAGGGCATCCATTGCAAAGAAGCCGGCGGCGATTTCGGTTCCCGCCAGATACTTCAAACGATCGCGCGAGCGATAAGGGGGAAAAAACTGGGCGTGCAAATGACACTCCGGATGTAATTGACCGTCAGTGGGCGCCTGGTACCACGCCATTAGGTAGGGAAACGGTCGCTGCCACAGCCCGTCGTATTTCAACAGCACCGTCTTCAGTGCGCGGGCCAGATCTGCGCGCTGCTGATTGGAGAGTTTTGTAAAGTCTTGCACTGGCTCGATCGGTGCGACCCACACTTCGTATGGATAACGAGCGCAGACCGGCACAAAAGCAACGGCGGCGTCGCCCTGGTAGATCATGCGGCGCCCATCACGGCGTTCGCCTTCGATCAATTCCTGCAATACGCCGCGGCCCGACTTCGCGAAATGCTGCGCGGCCAGTTGATTCATTCGCGCCGGCACCGGCGGCACGACCGGATACGCGTAGATCTGCCCGTGCGGATGATGCAGGGTGACGCCGACTTCGGCGCCACGATTCTCGAACGGCAATACGTATTTAACTTCGGAGCGCCGTGCAAGACGGTCGGTGCGGTCGGCAAGCACCTCTAACAACAACTCGATATGTGCGAGCGGCAACCAACCCAACGGTGTCTGGTCCCGTCCGAAAACTACTACCTCGCAATGACCTGCTGCAGGCGCGGTCGGAACGATCAACTCGCGCATTGGCTCTGCTGCATCCACCGCCGACGTAAGCGATGGAAAGCGATTGTCGAAGACAGCAATGTCCCAGTTGCTGTCGGGCAGTTCCGTAGGCTGCTCAGGATCGGTGGTGACCGCTAACGGGTTGTACTGCGGCGGCGGCAAAAATGTCCTGTTCTGTCGATAGCTGGCATAGGTCACCCACTCGCCACGCAACGGGTGCCAGCGCAGGTGGGGGCTTGCGTTAAGTGGTTCCGCAAACGGGCTGGGTGCTGACGTACGTGCTTCAAGGGGGTGGTTCGCATAGAGCGTCAGGAATCGTCCGTCAGGCTTCGTCAGTTGCAGACAATGCACTACACGACTCCGCGCACGTGCGTCGCCGAAGCGGACGCCGCCGCTGCGATGATCTCCAAAGGAATCTTCGGGGTGCGGTCGGCGGACAGCAGGCCATTGGCCTCTTGAAACGTATCGGTGAATTGCGTGTAGCAAAAACCGCTGAACAGCGCGGTATGTATGACTGTGTGAAGCAACTCCTGAAACAGCGCCGTGAATTCCGCCTCACTGCTTACTGTGGTGTAGCCCCATGTCGTGGGGACATTCGGTTTCTTAGCAGCGGAAAACGCCACGCCACCAAATTCGGTGAGCATGATTGGCTGTCCGCGATGGGGATACCCGTCAAGCGTCAAGATGCGACCTCCGGGTCGACGTCGATCGAACAGCTGTTCGGGCTTGATCTCGGGCCCATAGCGTTGGCGCAGATGCTCGACATTGGCGTCGTAGTCATGGATGCCAATGATGTCGGTCGCGCTACTTTCCCAACCATCGTTGCCGATGACCGGACGGGTCGAGTCGAGCGTTCTGGTCAGGTGATAGAGCGCCTCAACCGCGTGCCGGTGCGAATGCTTAGCCGTCAAGTCGGGCACGCCCCACGATTCGTTAAATGGAACCCATACGAAGATACATGGATGGCTGTAATCGCGCTCGATGACCTCGGTCCATTCGCGCACCGTGCGTTTAATGGCGGTGCGTGTGAACCGATAAGCCGACGGCATTTCCTCCCACACCAGCAACCCCAGGCGGTCAGCCCAATATAAATAACGCGGGTCTTCGATCTTCTGGTGTTTGCGCACGCCGTTGAAACCCATCGCCTTCACCAGCTCGACGTCTTTGCGAAGCGCATCGTCGCTTGGCGCTGCCAGTAACGTATCTGGCCAGTAGCCCTGGTCGAGCACCATCCGCAGCATGTACGGCCTGCTGTTGAGCATGAAGCGGTCGCGCAGAATATGCACCGACCGCAACGCGGTGTACGTGTCGAACTCGTCCATGACCTCACCGTTACGCAGCAGGCGGACCTTGGCATCGAGCAGCGTGGGGCGTTCGGGGCTCCATAACAGCTCATTGCGAAAATCGTCTATTCCGGGATCGGAGAGAACGATCATCCGATCAACTTCACGGTTCACAACGAGGTAGCGGTCCTTCGCGAGCAACCGCTTGCCGTGATACAAAATGACTTCCACTGCAAGGTCGTCGGCTGGGTCGCCAGTGACGCGCGCCTCGAACTGCAGTGCATAAGCTTCGAGATGCGGCGTCCAGCGAATTTTCTCGACGAAGGTACGCGCTACGCGTTCGAGCCACACTGTCTGCCATATGCCGGTGGTGCGCGGATACCAGATCGAATGCGGCTCGAGCTGCCAGTCCTGCTTGCCACGCGGCTTGGTCAAATCGTGTGGATCGTCTTCGACATAGACCGTAACGATTTGCTTGCCAGAGTCTTCGAGCAGATCGGTGATGTCGGCCCAAAAGGGCGTGTGCCCGCCCTCATGCGAAACCGCAAGGCGACCGTTGACCCAGACACGCGCTGAATAGTCGACAGCGCCAAAGCGCAAGATCACGCGCTCGTCGGCGGCCGTTAGATCGAAATCACGTTCGTACCAGCAGGCGCGGTGGAATCCGCGATCGCCAATTCCGCTGGCGCTCGATTCCGGCGGAAATGGGACAACGATCTGCATCGTCCATTCCGTAATGTCGGATGGCATTGAGAAAGCACGATCATCGTCGTACCTGAAGCGCCAAACGCCGTTCAGCGATGCCCACTGCGGGCGGCGCAGTTGCGGCCGCGGATACTCGAAATTCAAAACAACTCCCTGGCGACTCGTCGAGATTGCGGAAGCAAGATAAGCGCTTGGGGCCGATTTGGCCTACCGGTTATTGCCCTTTACCGCACCTCAATTCTTGCATTCAATGCTATCGAACGCGCTGATAAGCATCGATTGTGTGAAACCTGTACGTGTAGGACCAGGAGACACTGCCGCCGGGCGCGCAGCTGACATCAATGAATGGCTCGATCGAAAGCACGGTTCGAATCGACCACAGAGCCATTCGGGTCAGCGGTCGATCGCCCGTAATGCGCAGTCCAGCGCCGGTACGTCGGTTTTCGATCTGAATGTCGTAGTCGCGCGCTTTGTTGCCAAAGCCAACAATAGGAAAACTCGCGACGTCGCGGCTTACCAATGGCCTGATGAAGCCGATCTCATTGCCGCGAATCACGGTGAGCCGCGAATCAGCCGGCGCTGCGGCTAGGACCGGGTACGGGAACGTAACGGCGACATCGGGGCCAATCCGAGCGCCGTCAAGCGTCAGAAAATTGTGGTTGTACTGTTCGGCCTCGATCGGGATTCGACCCGTATTGCGCAGGCGATGCTCAATGGTCAGTTCGTCGCGATCGCGCGCAAGGCTGATGTTCTTTCGATAAAGATACCCGCATCCAGATGCGGGGTCGGTCACCCTCTGATTGAACTCCACAGAAGCGATGGTCGCGTTGACGGACCACGTCCCAGAGTCGATGATTTCGTAATTGCGGTAGCAGCTGTACGGGCCAGCGTCGGGCTTACGCAGAACTCCCACACCTAATTTGACAAAGGACTCGCCCGCCCTTGCCGTGTCGTACCCTTGCGGCTGCGGGAATTCTTCTGCCGGCCCAGTGACTGCGCTTTGCCGTCCGGCAATGATGTCCACTCCGTCATCGATGAAATCGTGCAGCTCTGGAATGCACTTCGCGTACCACTGACCGTAATAGCGATGGCCTGCACATTCCAGATTGAAAATCACCCCGGACCAGTCGAAACGCGTGCCGCGATAGAAACCCGTCTCGGCATTGGGCAGATACAACTTCGCCGAAAGACAGCCGCTTTTAATTTCGACCTGAGGATGTTCTGAGCGTAAGGGGATCATTGCCAACGGAGCAGCAGAGAATTGCGGATGTTTCTGGTTTTCTGTTCGAATACTTCGGTTCAATTAGACGACTAAACGAACAACCTTTGCGGAACAAAGTAGGACAAACCTTGCGCACCGCACCCCGTCAGACTAGGGGGCCAACCACAATTGCACAAACGGAAAAATGAAAAACACAGCAGGAAAGCTTGGATCACAGAAACAAGCCGGCGCCGCAGGACAGGGCAAGAAGCCACCGCAGACAACCATGGCGCACACCGGCACCGAGCGCGTACTTGCCACTGACGATCCGGCGGCAACCCCTGCCGAGTTGCGTCAGCCGAATGAACGCGATGAGTCGGCCGATCAGCAAAAAACCACGCCGCGCAATGTCATGAAGCAAGCGCACGACGACCTGCAAAGCGGGCAACAAGATACCGATGCTCGAAATCGGGTGGCTGAAGTGCTACCCGACGTACCGAAGACGCCGCAGAACTTTGACGACTGCAGCGCGGTAGATAACGCGCCGAGGCCTGAGAAAAAACCCCGCTAATCCCACCCGACGAACGGGCGGTTACGCTTTACGCGGTGGCATCGTTCTTGGTTGTCATTGGTATCTGAATTTGTGACGACCAAGGAGAGTTAGTCATGTTCAGGCCGAGTGCGAATACAGAAGTACAGGACTGGATCACGCCCGCGCAAGTCAGCGTAGTAAAAGTCGCAGCGCCTGCCGAGCGCTTCGAGCAAATTATGCAAAGGGTTAGGGAGCTTCGGGAGGAAATGGGGCCGCGTTATCTGTGCAACCAGCACAATCGAGTGCAGCGCCTGGATGGGCGGACCTTCAAACCGGTCGCATCGCCCGGCGCCAATGTACGGCCGATCAAGCGCCGGAAAGCAGCGTAACTACGTAATGGCGGCCGCTCAGCGGCCGCCGCCTGTAGCAGGGTCGATCTGATTAACGATGATATCGGCGTGCTGACTTAGCTAAACGCGCCGACGATCACTCATTCAACCGCGCTGTAGGCATTACTAGCACTGGGACTGATTGCGGCAGTCGCTGCAAACCCTGGCCCGCGTTCCGCCGCATTCTTCAAGATCCAGACTGCCGCGATAATGCTTTGATGAACGAGCGAGCCGCCCGTGACGTCGTGCTGGTCCGCGCTATCGAAAGCGCCGACATTGACCGCGCGATTCTTTCCAACGATGACCGTACGCACGCTACTCGGGCGGCGACCGAACTTGCACGATGGCGAGCGAGCGAACAGCGTCAGCCGTGGTCTGCTGAACTATTCGTTATCCAGCGCGCTGAATTGCTTGCCACCACGCTGACTCGCCGCTCCCCTGCAATTGCGCGCGCGGCGCGGGCGTTCGAGTGGCCCTCCTGGATCGGCGTTGCATTGCCCGCACTCGCGTTCACGCTCGGCGCATTGGTCGAGCACATCAGCGATCGGCAGCACGTCAACGTACTCGCGTTTCCGTTGCTGGTGATCGTGCTTTGGAACGTCGCAATTTACCTTCTGCTACTGCTGCGATTGGCAGCGCGCGCTGGCGGGGCGCGCTTCGATGTGCTCGATGTGCACGGCCCCCGCCGCTGGCTGGCCGCACTGCGGCGGCGCCCGCTGCCCAATGCAGCCGCTGAGTCGAGCCGTGCTTTCGTCGCACAGTGGGCCGCACTGGTGACACCGCTGATGGCGGTGCGAGCGGCGCGTGTGCTGCACCTGGCGGCGGCGATGTTTGCGCTCGGGGCCATTACAGGACTCTACGTGCGCGGACTGATCTTCGAATATCGAGCCGGATGGGAAAGCACGTTTCTCGACGCGCCCGCGGTGCACGCGATCCTGTCATTCTTTTTGGCGCCGGCGGCACAGTTGACCGGCGTTCCGTTTCCGACAGTCGACGAAATCGCGTCGATTCGATTCACGGATGGTGCGCCGACAGGGAGCATCTCGAACGCGGCGCGCTGGATTCATCTGTACGCAGTGACCGTCGGCGCAATCGTCGTCGTTCCGCGCCTGGCACTGGCGTGTCTGGCCGCGTGGCAGGTGCGGCGGCGTTCGCATGCTTTTGGTTTTGATATGAGCGAGCCTTACTTTCGCCGCCTGGCAGGCTCGTTTTCCGGCGGCCCCGCACGGCTGCGCGTGATTCCGTACAGCTTCACCGTCGATGAAGCAGCGCTTACTGGCTTGCGCGTCATCGCTACAACTTTGCTCGGCGACGACGCCGAGGTCACGCTGCATGCGCCGGTAGCGTTCGGTGCCGAGGAGAGTGCTGCTCGGGGGCTGGCCGACGCCGATCAACATAAGCGCATCACACTTGCGCTGTTTACCCTGACCGCAACACCGGAAAACGAAAACCATGGTGCTTTTTTGAAGGCACTGCGCGGCGCACTTTCATCGACACGGCTGATGGTGCTGGTCGACGAGTCGGGCTACAGGCGGCGACTCGGCGCACAGGCCGGCGCCGAGCAACGCCTCGCAGAACGGCGCGACGCGTGGCGGTATTTCTGTCAGGCAATCAGCATCGACGCGGCGTTCGCCGACCTCGTGTCTCCCAATGTGGTCGAGATCGAGCGCGATTTTGAACATCTGCTGGCCGCTCCGGCATGAAAAAAGATTCGACCACGGTCGAGATCACGTTGATCTCGCACACCAACGCCGGCAAGACGACGCTGGCGCGCACGCTACTTGGGCGCGATATCGGCGAGGTCAGAGACGCGCCGCACGTTACCGAAATTGCCGAGGCGCACACGCTACTGACAACCGACGACGGTGATCAGCTGCGTCTCTGGGACACGCCCGGGTTCGGCGACTCAGCGCGCCTGGTGCAGAGGCTGCGTTTGGCCGACAACCCGATCGGCTGGCTGCTACGGGAGGTCTGGGACCGATATCGCGATCGGGCATTCTGGTGCAGCCAGCAGGCGGTGCGCGCGGCGCGCGATCACTCCGATGTCATTTTGTATCTGGTCAACGCCGCTGAAGATCCGCGCGACGCCGGCTACGTTGCGTTCGAGGCGCAGATATTGCGTTGGGTCGGCAAGCCGGTCGTAGTGCTGCTCAATCAGGTTGGACCACCCCGCCCGGCCGCTGAGGAACACGCCGAAGCGCAACGCTGGCGCGTACATCTGGAGTCGCTTGGCATCGCCAGCGAGGTCCTGGCGCTCGACGCATTTGCCCGCTGCTGGGTACAGGAGCGCGTGCTGCTCGATGCGGTCGGCCGCGGGCTGCCGGCAGATAAGCGCGCAGCTTATGCGCGTCTCGTTGGTACATGGGCAGCGCGCAACGTCGAGCGCTACAACGCAGCAATGCTCATCATGGGCGAGCAGCTTTCACAGGCGGCTTGCGACTTCGAGCCGGTGGCGGCGTCAGCGGTGGCGGCATCAACGATTCAAAAATTGATGGACTCGGTGAGAATCAAACGCGGCGCTTCCGACCAGACGCGCGAATCAGCGATGAAAATACTTGCCGAGCGTCTCGACACCCACATTCGTGGCGCGACCGACCGCTTGATTGAATTACATGGATTGGACGGCCGCGCGGCGGAGACCGTGCTGGCACGCATGCGCGACAACTTTGCAATCGCCGAACGCGTCGACGAAACGCGCTCGGCGCTTTTTGGCAGCGTCATCATGGGCGCGCTGACCGGTTTGAAAGCGGACGTCGCGGCGGGCGGCTTGACCTTTGGGGCAGGAATGTTGGTGGGAGGGGTCATTGGCGGGCTCACCGGCGCTGGTGTGGCGCGCGGGATGAACCGTATCGCCGGTGCCGATCAGCCGGAAGTGCGCTGGTCGGCCGAGTTTCTGAACGCGCTTGCGCGCTCGAGCGTGCTGCGCTATCTGGCCGTGGCGCACTTCGGCCGCGGTCGCGGCCGCTACGTTGAAGGCGAGGCGCCGGCGTTCTGGCGCAGCGAAGTCGAGCACCAATTCGCCGGCAACGCCGAAAAGTTTCGCGCGCTCTGGGATGTAGCGCTACAGCCCGCAGCGTCGGTGACGCTCGCGCCCGAATTGGCATCCGCTCTCACACAAACGACGGTCGCGGTGCTGAATCAGCTTTATCCCGCATCCGTTCCTGGTGATCTGCTCGCTCAGCGAGTCGGTGCGTCGTAACGGGCAATCAGTGGCATGCGTTTTGCCTTTAATTCGGCCTCGGGATGGCCCGATACATGGAGATTTCTATGAACAAGGATCAGGTCAAGGGACGCACGAACACAGTAACCGGCAAGATCAAGGAAGCGGTTGGCAAAGCCACCGGTGACAAGGATCTGGAAGTAAAAGGCACGGCCGAAAAAACTGGCGGCAAGGTTCGCTCGACATACGGCGACGTCAAGAGCGACATTAAAAAAGCCACACGCTAGATTTCGCTGCGAACATGTTGAGTGCAAGCGGCGCGGCATGACCGCGCCTTTTTTTGTTACTCCGCCGACTGACGCGCGTCAGTAGAGGTAGTTGGTAGCACCTTGTGCCGCTCGCGGTCGTGCTCAAACATCTGCTGCTTGGACCGCTCCTGTATGTCGGTTTCTGCGGGCGGCATTTCCTGCTTGACCCGGCGGCTGAAAAACTGAAATAACATCAATGCGACGACGGTAACTGCAAGGGCACCACCAAACTGCAACGTCTGTACCGGCTCCTGCCACTGGATAAACCGCTCGAGAAAAGTTACCGCAAGTATCACGACGACGATGCGGATGACGCGATCTTCAAGGTCGTTGAGCGTATCAACTCCCAAAGCGATCGCAAGATTCAGCGGTGCAATAAACAGGCTGAAAAGCCCGACACCGATCAGAAAGAACACGACCGCTTCCAAAATTACGCTGACGGTTTTCAGGAACAAGATCGACAATTGCGGTGAGTCCACAGCGCCGGTGAACACGCCCGCCCACGCGTACCAGACAGCGGTAATCGCCTGCACTGCACCCAGCACGAACAACGAAAGCGCGGCCAGCAACACCGCCAGCACGGGAATCAACACCACCAGCCGTAGGCGCCCAATCAGGCGGCCGAGCAGAGCCAGCCGCGGGCCCGGCCCATCGGGTGGGCCGCGCTTGTCCACGTCTTCTTTGGATCCTTGCTTATTCATCGCCCGCGTCCCCAGCGGGGATACGGTAACGCCTTTAGAGACCTTTGGCTTGGTGGGCGTCGGCCCAGGCATGCAGCGCGATTCGCTCCAACTTGAGCAATGCCCGCGGTTGCCTCCCCACGCACCGCAAATACTGCGCTATGACCATGTGTTCGCGCGCGAGTTGCTGCAGCGGCATCGCCTCGCGCTGCGTAACATCGGCATACTGTTGATGGACGTGACTAAGACCACGGTTCGCGTATTCCAGCGCCCATCGGCCGTAGACGTGCGCAACAATCACCACCAGCGCGAGCGGAACGCTTGCCATTCCAAAGAGCGTCGAGCCGCCGGCATGGCCAATCTCGAACGCAGCGCCAACATCAGCAGCCCATGCGAGAAACATCCCGGTGCCGAAAAACAACGCGACGCGCGCCCGGCGTTCGAGTTCCCGCCAGCGCCCTGCATCAAGCCGCTGCAAGTGCCGCAACTCATCCAAGTGCGGGGGAAACGCAAGGACATCGATCCGCGGTCGATGAACCGCCGTAGCCATCTGTCCCATCTGTGCGAGATCGTTTCGAGCCAACCGATTCGACTGGGCGGCGGCAAAGCCGTTCGGCTCGGCACGATTTCGAACGAAAATTTGTTAGGGGAAAACTCTGAACACGCGCAGCGATACCAGTGCCCGCGCTTTACACGCCTCACTCCACCGTGACCGACTTCGCGAGATTACGCGGCTTGTCGACGTCGGTGTTGCGGGCCAGCGCCGTGTGATACGCCAAAAGCTGCAGCGGCACGACGTGCAGGATCGGCGAAAGCGCGCCGTAATGCTCTGGCATGCGGATCACATGCATCCCCGGCGCCGGCTCGATGCGCGTGTCGGCATCGGCGAACGCATAAAGCTGCCCGCCGCGGGCGCGCACCTCCTGCATGTTCGATTTCAGCTTCTCGACCAGCGCGTCGTTCGGCGCCACGATGACCACCGGCATCTGATCGGTGACTAGCGCCAGCGGGCCATGCTTGAGCTCACCGGCCGGATAGGCCTCAGCATGAATGTAGGTGATCTCCTTTAGCTTCAGCGCACCTTCGAGCGCCATTGGATAGTGCAGGCCGCGCCCGAGAAACAGCGCATGGTCCTTGTGCGCGAACTGCTGCGACCAAGCGATCACCTGCGGTTCGAGCGCCAGCACCGCTTGCAGCGCGGCAGGCAGGTGACGCAGCGCTCGGATATGTTTGCGCTCGGCCGCCTCGTCCAGCAACCCGCGCTGCTTGGCCAGCGTCAATGTCAACAAAAACAGCGCCACCAATTGCGTGGTGAACGCCTTGGTCGAAGCCACGCTGATCTCGACCCCGGCGCGCGTAATGAACTGCATCCTGGTTTCGCGCGCCATCGCGCTGGTCGCCACATTGAGGATGCCGAGCGTGCGCTTCATGCCAAGCGACTGCGCGTGCTTCAGCGCCGCCAGCGTGTCCGCCGTTTCGCCTGACTGGGACACGACGACCACCAGCGTGCGTGCATTCGGAACGCTGTCGCGATAGCGATATTCGCTCGAGATCTCGACCTGGGTTGGCACGCGGGCGATCGACTCGAGCCAGATTTTCGCGGCCAGCGCGGTGTGGTAACTGCCACCGCACGCCAGGATCAATACCGAATCGACTTCCGCAAAAACTGCGCTAGCACCATCGCCGAACAGCTCCGGGGTGATCGATTCGATGCTCTCGATCGTGTCGCTGATCGCGCGCGGCTGCTCGAAAATTTCTTTCTGCATGTAATGCTGATACGGGCCGAGCTCGGCGCCGCCGGCAGCCACTTTGACCGTATGCACTGCACGCTCTACTGCGACACCGGCAGCGTCAACTATTTGCACGCGCCTTAACTCGATGTCGACCACGTCGCCGTCTTCCAAATAAATGATCTGGTCAGTCGTGCCTGCAAGCGCCAGTGCATCCGACGCCAGAAAATTTTCGCCCTCACCCCGGCCGACCACCAGCGGCGAGCCATGCCGCGCGCCGACCAACCGCTGCGGCTCTGCCTTGTGCATCACCGCGATCGCGTACGCGCCAGTAAAGCGGCTGACTGCTCTGCGCACCGCTGTCAGCAGATCGCCGCGATAGAGCTGGTGAACCAAGTGTGCGATCACCTCGGTATCGGTGTCGGTAACGAACTCATAGCCGGCGCGCTTCAGCTCGGCGCGGATCGATTCGTAATTCTCGATAATTCCGTTGTGCACGACCGCGACTTCGTCGCGTGAAAAATGCGGGTGCGCATTGGCGGTCACTGGCGCACCGTGCGTCGCCCAGCGCGTGTGCGAAATGCCGATGCTGCCGCCGAGCGCCGACCGCTTGATTTGTGCCTGAAGTTCGGCCACGCGCGCTGTACTGCGCGAGCGCGTCAGCACGCCATCGTGCAGCAACGCGACGCCGCACGAGTCATAGCCGCGATACTCGAGCCGGCGCAGTCCTTCGACCAGCACCGGCGTGATATCACGCAGTGCAACCGCGCCTACGATGCCGCACATCTCAT
>Ga0136638_10000007_pt1 | contig 27590 bp, 26 predicted proteins | sample AntDrymUQ8582206_2_FD_104671 | JGI IMG/M metagenome (GOLD analysis project Ga0136638, IMG submission 104671) | Polar desert sand microbial communities from Dry Valleys, Antarctica - metaG UQ858 (22.06) | ecosystem: Environmental > Terrestrial > Soil > Desert | place: Antarctica: Dry Valley...
GCCGTATTATAGACCAATGGGATACCGTAGTTGGGTAGGCAACTGAGGAGCCGTATGAGTATGAAAATCTCAAGTACGGTTTTGTAGGAGAGGGGAGGGTAGCGATACCCCCTCGACTCAACCTCAAATTGCAAAACTTAGGGAGCGAAAAGGGCTGACGCAAAAACAGTTAGCCGATTTACTAGACACCACAGTTACGACGGTTGCTAATTGGGAGCGCGGAAGAACGGGAGAGAAAGAGTTTAAGCGTGTCGCCAATTTGTGTAGAGCGTTAGAGTGCCGAGCTGAGGATTTAATTGAAAAAGCGACTACTAGAGATGACCGCGATCGCCCCAGATCGGCTCCTGCCGCCAGCGCGTGCAGTCTCCGAGACGAAGTTTTTTGACAGATCTTCTACGGGCAGCTGGGCTGAATCCTCAATCAGCCAAGGATCGAAAGCGAGTCAAAGAGGTTCTAGCATGGCACGGGTTGAGCTGTCAGAAACCCATAGCTCATGATGTCGATGTCCTGTCCTCCATCCGCAAGACGGGTTCCTATTCCCGACCTGGTGTACAGCAACCACCTCCACCGCAACTTACCAACCTAGAACTGATTGACAAACTTGGTGAGTCGATGGCGCAAGCGAATGTTTCGCTGAGAGAATATTCTTATCGTAAAAAGCATAATTTTCAGAAAAAAGCAGAGGTAAGGTTTTTGTTGAACAATATCGACAATTTTTCAATCTCAAACATCCCATACTTATAGTTAGCGCTGCATAAAAATACATTTATAGTTCTGGTTAACGAAGTTATGTCCCTTTTAGTCAATGCTGTCGGCTCAATACAAGTGGGTGTTGAAGACTACCTCATGAAGGATAGCAGACGATATTTATCTGCTGTCAGGAATATTTGTGCTGGTATACTTTTACTCTACAAAGAGAAACTGCGTCAGTTGTCACTTTCCTATCCCCACGACCAAGAGATTTTAATAAAAAAAGATATAAAACCTAGCCTTGACAGCGAAGGGAATCTCGGTTTTATGGGAAATGGCAAGAAAACTGTAGATGTTCAAGAAATTAATGGGCGCTTTAAGACATTAAAAATCAACGTTGATTGGAAAAAATTTGAGGCGTTAAACCAGCTTAGAAATGATATAGAGCATTACTACACCACTGATTCTCCTAATGCTGTTCGTGAAATCATTGCTAAATCATTTATTTTAATCCGAGACTTCATAAGTGACTACTTAAATAAAGAACCTCATCAACTCCTTGGTGATGTGTGTTGGAACGCTTTGTTAGATACAGCAGATGTATACGAAGCTGAAGAGGCAGACTGTAGACAATCATTTGATAGCATCGAATTCAAACATCAAATTCTGCGAGAGGCAGTAGAGCAAATCAGGTGCCCGTTTTGTCATTCAAGTCTGATAAAAGCTAGAGTCACAGGTGAATTTACTATCCTCACTTCATTAAGTTGTGGTTCTTGTAGCAAGTTTTTTGAGTTTGGGGATGTGATGAGCGAATGCTTGTTAGATTGCGAACATTTGCCTGATACTGAAGAGGGCTTTGCATATTGCAATGATTGTCAATACACGGGGTGCCCATCGGTAATTTCCACAGGTGATGAATGGCTTTGTTTAAACTGTCTGACTACTCACCAACAGATAGAGCAGTGTGAGTACTGTAGTGAATTTGTTACAGGAGACATAGAAAACAGTTATATGTTAGGTTGCTTAATGTGTGAAGGTCAAATGGAGCATTATATGAATTCGAGAGCCTATAATTGGGATGACTAATTTAAGCGCAACGAGTAGCTCGGACAATTGTTCATAAAGCGGATTTTACTTGCACAGCGGAAGCCACCAGTTTAACGGGTGCGGCTATCCGAGGTTTGTGCGAAAACTCAAGCAAGCGCTATGACGCCGACACTCTAGCTGCGCTATGTGATTTTTTTGGTTGTGAGGTGGGCAATTTATTTGAACTCATACCCAGAGACAAAGAGTGATTTAGCCAAGAGGGCTAGTAATCTATGGAACTGACGCAAGAGCTAAAAAAGGGGCGCGGCATAATTCCGGTCATCCCTAGCTCCAACCGACTGAGTAATCAATTTTCGGGCGATCGCTAATTTTTGGACGGACGCGCGATCGCCTCAAGAACACTTCCAAAGACGATCGCGTGCCTAGGGCTTTGCAGGTGCTTTACGGGCGTTTAGCACCTGCAGCCCAACAATCCGCGTGTTTCTGAAACTTTGAGGTATTAACCTTGCGACACAGCCAAGTAGGCGCGCCATTACTTTTTTCGGTGGTATAATCCGGCAATGCCTCGTCAGACGACGCTCCACGTATCGGAAAAACCTGTAATATTTCTTTACCAGCAGTAGTGTGGACGACGCCTTCCGCCTTTTTTCCGGGTTCCTTAAATGGCAATATGCTGAAGGCGCTCTCAAGCTGTACCCCAGGCATCGGTTTAAGATATGCCAGCGTCGCCCGAACCTTTGCCCGTTTTCACCTACTGCAACGCTTGCAAACCACCCGTTTTACCCATTGGGGTCAGGATGAAATCACCTGGCAGATAGCCCTGATGCCGCCCGTCACAACGTAATGGGCACTCGGTTCTCAAACCAGGTGGAGCTATTCAACCCGTACCAGATTACCTGCTTTGCCTCGAGTTACTACCTGCGGATTATCCGCAGGTAGGGTGGCTGCTGCAAGTGTTAAGATCCATAAGACAGTGCGATTATAAATAATTCAACTAACTCATATCTACCGCTATGGCAGGACTTGATTTCCTCGGTATAGAATTAGGCAAGCTTATTATCAAAACATTTTGGGATAAGGGGGGAAAAGCTCTTGGCGGGGCGAGTCAAAGCTTAAATGATGAAATAAAAAAACTAATTTATAAGGCATCAAAGCAATACGTCAATAATTACAATCAGCGTCACGGCATATTGAAAGTTTTGGGAATGCGGGAGCCTGTAGCTTTGGAATCAGTCTATACTGGCGTAAGGTTTCTGGATGAGAAAGATATTCGTAGCTTAGGATCAATTGCCGATCTGGAAGAAGATTACCGTACCGCGCAAAAGCGCAAGTTTCAGCGTGAACATAGCTGGAAAGAAGGGCTGCGAGTTGCTAAGGAAACGCAATATCTTATGGTATTGGGTGGGCCAGGAGCGGGAAAGTCTACGTTTTTGCGGCGGATGGGTCTAGAAGCCTTGAAGCTCAATAAGGGGGAGTTTCAGCACCACTGTATCCCTGTTTTTATAGAATTGAAAAGATTTAACTCCGATAAAATTGATATTAAGGAAGTCATTGCTGAAGAGCTTCGCATCTGTCGTTTTCCATCCCCTAATGAATCTACAACTAAATTATTAGAACAAGGCAAGTTACTGATTTTGTTGGATGGTCTGGATGAAGTGCCAAGCAAAAACTTGAATGAGTCCATCGGCAAAATTCAGGACTTTGTTGACCTGTACGATACAAACCGCTTCATTATCTCTTGTCGGACAGCCGCCTACCGCAGTGGTTTTCGCCGCTTCACTGATGTAGCAATGGCAGACTTTAATGATGAACAGATTGAGTGCTTTATTAAGAACTGGTTTCAGTCAGAGTCAGATAAAAATGCGGGGACAGCTCAGAAATGCTGGAAAATATTGCAAAAAACTGAAAATGCTGCTGCCAAAGAGTTAGCCCACACGCCGTTATTGCTAACTTTTCTCTGTCTGGTATACGAGCGTTCCCAAAGGTTTCCAAATAATCGTAGTATTCTATATTGCAAAGCTTTGCGTATATTGCTAGAAGAATGGGCAGCATAAAAGCGAATACTTCCAGATGAAATATATCAAGGAATGCACACAGATTTAGAAGAAATACTGCTTTCGGAGATTGCCTACAAAGGCTTTGAGATAGACAAACTATTTTTTGATAAGCGCGAGGTCGTTGATCAAATCAAACTTTTTTTGGCGAGTAATATGAATGCGCCTCAAAATTTAGACGGCGAGAAAGTTCTCAAGGCTATTGCTGTTCAACAAGGCATTTTAGTAGAGCGATTGCAGGATATATTTTCATTCTCCCATCTGACGTTACAGGAATATTTAACCGCCCAATACATTGAGGACAATCGCCAAAGCCAACTTGAAAATTTAGTTACTCGACACCTCACAGATCGACGCTGGAAAGAAGTGTTTTTGCTCGTGGCTGGATTAATGCGCGGTGGAGCAGATAATTTACTGTTACTAATGGAAAAGGAAGCGCAAAACTACATTAACAGCCCTCGGTTGCAAGACCTACTCCGTTGGGTAGAACGGGCAACATCTGGCTCAGAAGGCAACTTTAAACCGGTCGGTAAACGGGCTATTACGATCGCCATCGCCATCGCCTACGCCAACCCCAACGCCATCGCCATCGCTAACCCCAACGCCAACCCCATCGCTAACCCCAACGCCAACCCCAACGCCAACCCCATCGCTAACCCCAACGCCAACCCCATCGCCAACGCCAACGCCTACGTCTACGCCTACGCCTACGCCTACGCCTACGCCAACCCCATCGCCATCGCCAACGCCTACACCTACACCTACGCCAACGCCTACGCCTACGCCTACGCCTACACCGATGCCATCGCCATTGCCCTTACCAACGCCTACGGCAACGCCATAACCAAAGCCATAAACCTTGCCCGTTATTTAGAAGAAATTAAAATCTTCAAGGCTGTAGACTCTACTAGATGGATTGCACGACTAAAAGAACTAAAAGTTAAGATTCCTAATAATCAAGAACCAATACAAGTACGTCGGAAATTTGTAAATCGCATCCACCAAACCTGCTTAGCAGCTTTGGCTCTTAGCCCAGATCTGCTCAATCTATCTCAGGAACAAGTAGAAGCCTGGGGAAATTACCTATACGCTAATAAACTAATGTTACAGTGCAAAGAAGCAGCAGTGCGGGTGTCGCCAGAAACCTGGAATGCAATTGAAGGCAGGATGTTGCTAATTAATGGTGACTGAGCAAGGGAGCGAGGTCCCGTCTAGGGACCGCGTTCGCGTTCGAGATCCAGGTAATCAAGCTGCCAAATACCCGCCGAGAAGTTCCCGAATCTCCATCAACGCCGCTGGATATATTGCCGAATGCCTTGTGTACTCTACCTCGTCGAGCCAGAGTACACAAGGAGCGATGCGCGTAGCGCGCGGATGACCCATCGCACGCATTGCGACGCTAGTCGCATCGCTCGACTCTATCTGAATCATCTGCCGCACCCGGCTTTCACTCTCTCCAACTATCCCCGCAAACAACCGCCCCTCATCCAACCTCAGTAACGGTAGCCGCCACTCGTGGGCGATCGTAGACGCCGACAGTGACTTACCCATACCTTGAATCCCTACCAGCAATACCCATCAAGCTTCTTTTGTATGAAGTTGAGGATGGATTAGAATTGTTGTGCAATTCTGAAGCTTATCCAAATTTATTAAATGATATTTTTTGAGAGTGCCCGCATTGCTAAATAATTGGGTAGCGGTGAATATGTAGTGGTTGCGGAACTGCCGCAGTGAGCAAAGGGCACCTGGTTCAATCACTACTTCTATAACACTACCAGCTTGTTCAGGTGTTGTAAGAGCGTCAACCCAAACGCTAAGGTGTGGTGGAACTGATTTTTTATCATCTGACGATAAATTAAATTCATCGGACAAATCTAATTGGCTAGCTGAGATACTACCCTTTTCGGCAAAGTCTTTCGCGCCTGCGCAAATAAAGCTGCTGACTAGCTATCCCCAATCGAATAATCACGTCAAGATATCACCCAGGCTGCACTGCGATATCACCTCACGCCGTTTGTGTGCTTCTACACGATCAACGCCTGATTACACCCCAGCACTTTGTAAATTTTTGTTTCGATCAGCCACTCCATCCTTTGCCATCTGGGCGATCGCGTCTTTGTCAGCAAGGTTGTTCACCTGAAGGCGTGGAACGTTTCACATTAGCTCGCAGCTGCTGGCTGCAACGAGAGAGGCGTGGGTAGTCAGGTGCAGCCCGTCAGTTGCTGCGCGGAAGCACCCATATTTTATAAAAGGGTCAATCCGTGAAATATAAAGCCGTTGGCGATCACTTGTTATGCCACAGTGAAATACTGGCCGCTTATGCGGGGCAGCTGCGCGATCGCCAGGGACGGAAGAAGTCTGTTGGATTCAAGTCCAAAAACTAATTGTAAAGTATTGCTTCAGTGATCACTATCACTGCTTCCTTGCTACGTATGTGTGTTAATATTGAACGATAGTCTAAATCATAAGTATTATGGTAATAATTTCAGTGCTAGCGACTGCAAATCATATGTTACTAGATAAACTCCAGTCCATAGGAGTCCTAGTATCTTGCTACGCAGGGTTAGTTACTTGTGTTAAGGCAGATTTTAGATTTATAGCTTTACCTTGTACGGTTGTGATTTGTTTGGTTCTTGCCCACCTTTTTTCTCAAATACCAGGATTATCCAACCTCCCATCTGCTATGATGAATAGCGAAATTGCGGCATTCACCGTTACATTTCTGGTGGCTTGGGGCTGTGGTCAACTCCTAGGTTTTAACAGGTGGTAGATTTTTTAGGAGGGGATCAAGCATATATTGCTTTTCTGTCACTCTGATGAGAGAAAAATTAAGAGCAAACTTTGAAAACCTTATCTAATGGGCAGTCTAGGGCTCGCTAACGGATAGAAACGGTTAAACATAGCTTATTTGATAGAGGTCTTTCAGTGTAAGGTTTTTCAGATTTGACTCGGCTGAAGAGCGATATAGCGGTTTTCATTCCGGTAAGGTACAGATGAGGTCTGCCAAAGTTAAGCAAGCCGGGTATCTGGGTGTACCCCACTTAAGCACAAACCGCTATAGTGCCAGAAGAGCGTAGAACAGCTTTAGTGGAATCGCCACGTCCTCTAAGTGTTTCCAGATTTTGCTACTTGCTTCATCCAAGAGCAGATTCCCATCTGCGGTTCAACCGCAGATAGCTTACGTCACCATCAGATATAGCTGGAAAGCGGGTTCATTGACTGAAACTAAGCTGTTCCACATCTAATTTGCTAAAATAGGTAGAAACTTACTGCTACCCCTGTGCCAGCAAAAAACTTTTTAAGTCACAGTCAAAAACAGAATCTCCAAAAAGCCATCCGCTCTGATGAGAGTCCGCAAGTTCGAGAAAGAGCCTTAATGTTATTGCTGATGAATGATGGTAAAACCTATCAACAAATTAGTAATTTTCTTGGCTGCTCACCACGAACCGTAGTGTACTGGTGCGTACATGGCGACCCTGATAATCTAGAAACATTGATAGATAAACGGTCAAAGGGTAACTATCATAAAGCGAGTGAGGCATATATGCAGTTATTATTGTCAATAATATAAAAAGAACCAAGTGAGTTGGGATACGATTTTGGACGTTGGACAGCAGCAAGGCTAGCGACATACTTAGCAGAACAAACAGGAATTCAACTTAGTGGTGAGCAAGTGCGGAGAATATTGCTCAAAAAAAAGTACGTTTACCGTTGGGCAAAATACAGCTTGTCGTCCAAACAAGACCCAGCCAAAAGGGCAGCCTTTAAAGAGAAATTAGCAGAATACTTGGCAGCGTCAAAAGCCGACCCCCTTCAGCTGCAAGTCTGGTTCTGGGATGAAAGCGGTTTTAGCTTAAGAGTAATTAGAAGGAAGATTTGGAGCCGTAAGGGAAAACCGAAAAAAGTGACAGGACAGCGGCGGAGAGGAAAAGTAAATATAATGGGAGGGGTCAGATATCACGACCGAAAAAGAATATGCTATTTCGTTGAAAAAGGTAATAGTGAAAATTTTTACGAGCAACTGAAACAATTGCAAGCATCCATCAAAAAGGAATGGGTAGAGTTAGGAAATGTAGCAGAAAACTTTGTCGAAGCAGGACCATTAATTTTGGTTATACTCGATAATGCCAGCTACCACAAGAAAAAAGAGATGCTAGATAACATTTAAAAAGAGCTGCCGAATATCAAGCTAGAGTTTCTCCCAGCTTATAGCCCAGACCTGAATTTAATAGAGTTAGTGTGGCACTCCGCAAAAGAGTATTTAGCCCATAAATTATTCCAATCAGTTGAGCAGTTAAAAAGTTTATTGGAGCGGCTGTTGAACCAAGGAGAGTTAATTATTAAGTGGGAGCGAAACCTCAAGGATAAAGGTAAGGCTGTTATAGCAAGTTAAATGTGGAACAGCTTACCAACTTCGTTAAGTAACGGAAAGCAATCGCGCAATTTTGTCAGACTGACAGCGAACAATAATTTCGATAGTTTTGGTAAAAGTTTTACCCGTCTGGCTAGTGGGATAGCCTGCATCTACTTCGCTATCGACTCCCAGGGAGTAATCCAGAGGTTGCTGAGTAACTAACCTCAAGCAATTTCTGTTCTTGCGTGCGATCGCCCTGCCATGTGCCCTTACCGCTTAAGGGTGAGGTTCGTAGCTTCATAGCGCATTAATTCACACTGGCTTGGGTTTCTCCATAAAGTTATAAAGAATATGGAAATACTTATACTAACCCGTCTACTTGTATATTTCTTCGTTCAATAAAACTATGTCAAATAAACCAAAACCACTCCAACTCATCTTCGATAACCCCCAAGGCGACTCGCCGATAACCAATAAGGTGCCAGAATATCTATCCCACATGGGCTTTGGATATCTTGATGTCGATCCGGCGATTGATGCCAATCAACAACTGCGCGTACTAGAGTTACGCACCGCAGATGTATCAGTGTAATGAAGGAGAGCCGTGACCAGTAAATCCAAAAATATCGACATCGACAAAACCGAGGATAATCACCTCGTACCTGATGCCATGCCCGAAGTAATCTTAGAAGAGGACCCCATTGTATTGGAGTTAACTGCAGCAGTTTTTGCTACCGATTTCTATAAAGCTTCGGGCATAGCGTACTGCTCTTTATGTGGTGAGAAGCGGCGAACTAATCAATCTGGATTGTTTTGCCCAGCCAACCAGCAGGAGTGTCCCTTGCTTTAATCGACGTCTACCTTGCCCAGAATTTTCCAGATTTGGCGCTCTGATAACTTGAAATCACGCGCCAGTTCAGATCCTGAAGCTGCTGTTCGCTTAGCCCGGATTACTCTATTCCGGGCTTTTGCTTGCGCCCAAGCTGCCATCGGGAACTGTAGTGCTAAACCCCCGAATTCCGCCGCAAGCTTTTCTAACGCTTCGGGACCTGCAACTTGCGCTATGGGGTGGTTCTCGCGAACCTTCTTCGGTATGTACACATTGCGCCCCCCATAGACTTCCAATAATCTCAGCGTTGGCTCTAGCCCGATCAAATCGCTGACGAACTGCATTGAAGATGGCAGATCAGCCTCTCTAATGCCTTGTGAGATTACTTGAGTTTGTTCCTTGGAAGTGGTCATAGCGGGTACTCCTGATAGGGCGTCTTCCTTAGACTCACAGAAATCCGGCTCTAGATTCAGTCTGAATAATTGCACATCTACTCCTGTAGAGATACTCAAATTCTACCCTCCGGTAGATGTACACACACCCAGTAATTTCACGAAAACACTACAAATTGTAACAAAACGTAACAAAGCCCCGTTTTTAAGGCGGGGCTTTTGCATTTAAACAGGTAGTCGATTATTCGTTAGCCTGTGCCTGGTAGTACTTAAGCTCTGTGACCATCGCCTGTACGCCTGGGAAATTCCTAGATAATGGTGCGAGTTGGGAGACGATCGCGGTCAAATCTTCAACATCAAACGCGACACCTTCAGCCCTAACTACGCCACCGGGAAGGGCAAGGTTATGGACAGTTTCCATTGCACGTAGTCGAGAATGGGTTCCCTTGGGAATGGTTATCATGGCTCTCCTCCTAAGGAAGCTCGTCTTTCTAATTCGCGTGCTGCCGATTCGATGATGGCTTGCAGCGCCATATCGGAAAGGGCTGGAAAGTCAATGTCGGGGATATCGTCAGCCATTGGCTTAACGTCTGTTGGTTCAATAGCATTGCGATTACCGTGGTCAAGTTGAATCCATAGCCCTGGGGCTTGTCCCGACGGCGTTTCGATGACAGTCCCTAACCCAGCATTGACGTGCTGGATACGGGTTCCGGGTTTGACACGGTTGCGCAAGTCGGTTTCTACGTCTATAGCTAATTGGCCCAGACTCCGCAGGAACGAGACTCTTTCTTGTTTAAGGGCAGAGTTCTCGCGGGCAAGCTCATCCCTCTGCGCCATGAGAGTCGCGACATCTTCTCGCTGTTGATGCACCTGCTCTCTCAGTTCATCGGCAGGAGATGGCTCTGGGAAATCCGGTGGTCGGAATTGAACTGGGCTAATCTGGTCAAAACTGAACCGCTTGAACAAGTTAGTTTGTGTTTCATCCAGATCGATCAGGATTGCTTGGGAATCGTGAAACACCTCGGCGATAACAACCTTGCTGCCTGGACTCCATCCCGATTCTGGAGGCGGATTAACCAGCTCAACCGTGTCCCCCGCCTTGTAGTTGATGCTGGGCGGATTGGGTGTGCTAGTTAGGTGGGCATCTTTCCACTTTGGATCAGGTGGTTTTTTGCTGGTGCGATCCGCCCTTGGCGGCAGCGCTTCGCTATCGCCCGTAGTACTCCTGGCGCTCAATCCGCCGACATTCATTGCTGATGTATTGCCATACCTGTCCGTGTAGCGTCTTGTAGTATGTAGATTATCACTGGTGCTTGACACCAGTGAGACTCGCAGTTTACCTACAAACGTGTGGTCAACGCCACAAGCTTTAGCAATTTCCCGATTACTCCACTCGCCCCACTCCGCATCGTTGAGCAACAACTCAACAGCGCGCCGCTTGTCCTGGTTAGTTCGACGCAGCCCGTGTGTCGCGTTAGCACCTACCGAATGCAACACAGCATCCCGCCGCGTTCCCTGGCGAATTGTTACGGGAATGGTTTCTTGGCGACAAGCGATATAGGCATCTAGTCGGTGGAAACCATCTGCAAGCCAATATTCAGAGCCGTCGTAATAAACGATGATAGGCGGAAATTTATCCCCAGCTAACAACGCCTCGACGTACTCCTGAACAGTCTCAGCGTAAACTTTGGACCGAGACTGGGTGCCACCATCTCGCTTAATCAGCGCAATCTGTAAAGACTCCCGGTCATCCTTGAATACAGGAATTAAGGTAGAGGACTCGTCGGAGGGCGACTGCTGCTTGCCAGGGGGTAACGGTTCGCCCAGCAAGGATTCTGGCGTCGAGCCTGCCGGTATGTCGGGGTGGTACGGCGATAAGGCGTTCATCCAATCCACCGGAAAACCCAGTAGCAACGACATCGCCTGAGCGCTTAATTGCGAACCAGTGGGCACTATCCCTTTGTCCTTGAACCACTGTTCGTATTTCGTCACCCCAGCTGGTCGGCTCTTCTTTCCATCGGAGGAGGTCGGCGTAGGACACGATAAATAATCGGTTGCGGAGATGCGTCGCTCCGAGTTCCGCTGCTGATACGAGTTGTATATCCCAGCGTAAATATCCAGCCATTCGGAGTCCTCCAAGCACTGTGCGAAGTCCTCGCTCGATAAATCCTTCAGGTTGTTCCATGACAACAAATTTTGGTCTGACAGTACAGACAACTCGGAGCATTTCCCGCCAGAGGATTGAGAATCCTCCATCAATTCCAGTTCGATCTCCTGCAACGCTGGTGTTGTTGCAGGGCCACCCGCCGGTAATGAGATCAAATTCTCCTGGGGCTGGGTAGTAATCCCGGATGTCTGCGTGGATGGGAGTTCTTGGGAACTGATCGAGTAAGACTCGTTGAGCTGCGGGGTCAATCTCAACAAGTTGCTCGGTGGAGATTCCTCCGACAATTTGGGCTGCTCGCTCAAATCCACCAATTCCGGCGAATAATCCGCAATGTCTAAGCATTGATTCTCCTCATTGTGTTTCTCGAAAAGTTTTTGTGCCTCCTCGTCCGCATCCACTTCATCAGCGGAGCGCAGTTCTGCTATTGGCAGTTCTATAGGGGCTTGGGCGTTGAAGCTGACTTTGGCAAAATCTCCCGCAACCTCAACAATTACGCCGGATACGTGTGTATGTTTCCGGTAGACCCGTAAGCCCACAATAAATTCGGATCTGTCTTCCGGCGTTGATTCTGTAGGTTGAATGCCCAGGAAGTTAATTACCCGTCCATCCTGAACAGGTTCTGTTAGCAGCAGCTGAAATCCGTGCTCCCTGGCTAGCTTTGAAGCATCAGCGTTCGCACGCCGTTTTTGCTCTCGGTATCCGCTCAGATGGTGTTGGATAATCCTTTTCCTTGCTGTGTCCTCTTCGGGAACATCAGCAAGGTTGATGGACGTAATGTTTATTTGTTCCTGGATCTCTCTCAGGGCGGATTGGGCTTCGATGACCCAAGGGGGATTCTCATCAAACACATCCGGTTCATCCGGCAGAATTTCCAGGCCATTTTCTAGCGTGAACATATCCGCCAAGGTAGCTAGCTGATATTGGATTTCTTCTGAGCGGGAGTCCCACTTAATCCAAACCGATTCAGATTCAGCTTCGACTCGTGCGATTGTGCCCACCAGATTTTTGCCCCTGTAGCGTAGGCGCTGCCCTAAATAGAGTTCTACCTTGGTTGGCTCTTCTGCCACCAGATGAAATTCTTCAGCGGAGGGCTTGTGTTGAAGCTCATCACGCTTTACTTGAAACACTGATCCCGGCATCTCTAGACTTTGCACAAAAGCCAAATTTGGATCGGTGAGGCTTATCCGGGTAATAGATACCTCGGTTCCAGGCGTAAGATAGATTGGCTCGCCTTTACTGCTGCCCGATGTTCCCTGCCCCTGGTAAATAAAATTTTCGTTGTTCTCGTTTCGTTCAGCCATTGGAATAATCAGCTATCCATTACTGGATAGCTGCGCTATTAGTTAGTGGGTGGAATAAGACAAAGCTCCACGTCCCAAGAGTGGCGATTTTCATTAGTTGCTAAGAGCCAGGCCCTGATGACTCCCAAGTATTTAGCAGGCGTAGCGATGAAACTTGCTTCGTCTGCTTCAAAACCGTGTACGGCGCTGAAGTTTTGGACGTTTCTTGTTGCTGCCATTAGCTTTTTCATCAGAATTGCCTCTGTAAAGTTTGTAAATTTTCACCCCCCTCTTTCGGCAGGGGCTGATTAGCCGGTGTCTTGGCCCATGTTCAGTAGCTCCAACGTGTTTTTGACCGATTGACCGGGGGCGGTAGCTTCGTACCGCTCCATAAAGGCCACATCTACAGGGGGTAAATTTCTTCCTTCCCGCACCGCAAACCACAGATCGGAATACCGCTCCGCGTCCGATTGCTTCATCGGTGCTTGCATCTGCTCATTTTTTTTCTCCTGTTCTTTCCGTGCCACCAACTCTTCTTCAGTCATCGGGGCAGGAGTTCGCTTGGCTGCTATCTCATCCAGCAACGCCAACGCCCGTGCTGCAACAGACAAGCGCCTCGCACTCGTGCATCTCGCTTCGCTGAAATGGCACTACTGTGATTTCAACTTTCTTGGATTCCTTTTTTTGCCTCTGAACCGGCTGGGCAGCAGGCACCAGTGAAATCACGTTCGCCGCAGGCTTGTTATCAATCGCCACAATTGGCGATGTCCTTTCTACCGCTTTGGCTTCAGCTTTTAATCGCTTAACCTCAGGATTGAATTGCTCCCTCACCGCCTCATGTGCTGCGATAGCTATCTCCTGACGACTCTGCCCACTCAGTTCCGGGGCAACTGCGACAAACAAGAATTGGTCATCGCCTCCCGCACCAGGCTCAAAAACGTAAATTTTTCCGGCATCGTCACCGAATGGATCGAATTTGACCTTGACCGGCTTCTCTATGTGAAGTGTCCATTCGCCATCCCGATCCGCATAGAAGTAGCCCCCGACCTGGATACCTTGTTTTTGGACAATACGGATTCCTCCCCGATCTGGAGTTTCTGCCAGCAGTAAATCTAGGGCGCGGATATCCTCATTTTTTTTGATTGGCACTGGCGATTCTGCCCATCGCAAAGCGCGGGGTTTTTCCATCCAACCCCTGATGAGGGCGTTGTTCGTATTCGTGGCACCATTCGTCTAGGCGTTTTTGTAATTCTTCAGGAGTTAGCCGCAGTTCAATGTCTTCTGTTCCGTGCGAGCGGATTGCTTGCGCCTGGGCCACGTTATGCCCGCAAAACCCCGGTAGGCGCTCGAACAGTTCCCGCGTCATACTCCCAAACGCCCTTTCAACATTTCCTTTTTCCCAGGGGGAGAAAGCGTTGCAAGGTCTGTTGTTAATATCCAGGGCGGATAAACATCCCAGGAAATATGCCGAAAGGAATTCTTTGCCAAGGTCGTGGTCTATCTCATTTGGCACGCCCCAGCTGAGGATGGCGCGTCTCAGCATCCCCTGTACTAGGTTCTTTGCGTTGCTCGTCTTGGATACAAAAGCTTTGAGTCGGCGGGAGAAGGCATCCACTATCAGTAAAATGCTGTAGCGGCTGCCATCCTCAAGCCTGATATCAGCCTTGGTGGCATCAATTTGCCAGCGCTGATTGGCATGAATCACATCCTCTGTAACGCTGCCAAAAGCTGGACGGTATTTCGAGTTGTACAGGTGCTTGTTCTGTAATGCCGCATACAACGCTGGGTTTTCCTGTCTCCAACGCTTCACCCACCGCTCGATCGTTCTCAAGCTCGGCACGTTCTCAAAACCGCGCTCGAGCAGTTCCGCTTCTATATGATCTGAGCGGTACAAGAGCATCCCCTCTACCACCGCCCGCATTTGGGCGTTGGTGTCGAGGATGCTCTTCCTCTTCCTACTTTTCCCTTGTCGCCGTAGCAGCACGTTGGGATTCCCCGATGCCCTGAGCGCTTTCTGCCACCGGCTCAAGGTCGGCACCGATATACTTGATATGTGCTGTCTTATCCAGTCCGCTACTGCGATCGCCTTTTGGTTAAATCGTTTGGCGAACTCCTCCCTCGCCTTACATATGCCGATCGCGTGTTTGGCACAGAAATCCTCCAGCATCGTCAGGATGCTCAGTTTGGCGTCCCGCTCTTGCTGCTTCTTATCCCCTACCGGCGTGGCTTCTACCCCTACCTCCGGTAGGGGTTGGATTTCTGGCAGTGATCGGAGATCCTCCCCAGATTGATCGGTGCTGGCTCCGATCACTTTGACCGAGGTTGGTTGGGGTGCGATCGCTTTTGGTGGTGCTTCTCTATGTATAGGTCTGCTAGAGGTGAGGCAATCTCCCTTGCCGACAAACCCGTTGTAATAGTTGCTCCCATTGGTCTTAAAGGTATTTGGAACCAGCTCTACATATTCAGGGCGTGCTTGATGACAGATCGAAGACCCCTCAACAAGCAGCGCCTGTATGTGTTGAGGCAAGTCATGCAACTCATATTCCCAGCCACCTCCTCGTGACCGGCGCTTATACCGGGGAAGTTTCTGAAAGCGCTTTCTGACGGTTTGCTCTGAAACCGCCAAAAGCTTTGCTAAGGTAGCTGTTGAGTATCTCAATGTCTACTCCTTCTCTTGATGCCGGTTCTTCAAGAACTGATTCAGCTCTCCTTGGCATTCCCTCGCTAGTTGAGCGTCCTGTCGCCTAGCTTCTATGCCTGCCACAAGAACCTGCTTTGGAATACCAAGCGCTACGGCAACGTCTAAATGCCTTTCGGCAAAGCGCCCACCGTGTGTCCAGACAGAAACAACAGATGCACTCGTGCCAAGCAACTCAGCGAGTTGCGTTACTTTGGCCAACCTGATATGGTCTGACGTGCTCATTCTTTCGCGCTTGTCTGAATGTCTTCATACAAGCATGAAACAAAACGTTCGTACTTGTCAACACTTTTTCAGACTTGTCTGAAAGGTTTAACTCAAAGTGAAAAGTTTTAACTGAAGTGTTAAAATTTCAGTAAAGTCTAAACTTTTTCTGAAGCCTGCACTTCGGCAGATGAGTAAAAATACCTATGGTGATGATGGAAGCTAGACTCCACGAGCAAGAAAACTACGAGGCGAAAATTCTACGGCGCATTATGGCGGACTTTAGAATTTCCAATGCCGAGTTATCCCGATTGTCAGGGGTACCCTACCAATCGATCAGCAAATTTCGTGGAGGGGAGGAGATCTCCCGTAAGAATTTTGTCAAATTGATTAACTCCTTACCTGCCGGGGCTAGGCGGGAGTATGTTTTTGAAATATTTCACTTAGAGGCTGTTTAGTGTATATAGTTGTCGCAACCCTAAGGCGCAACCCTAAGGCGCAACCCTAAGTCGCAACCCTAAGTCGCAACCCTGATCAAAAGTGCAATTATGCCTCCGCACTACGAGCCAGAGCCAGATGAGTTAGAAGAACTAAACAAAATAGGTGAAGGTTTAGAAAGTCTTAGTAGCCTGGATGCACTCACATCGTTTTTTTCAGCCAAAGCTTACGGTAGAGCAACCACAGGATCGGCATAGCCAGTCGCGCCCTCCACAAGCACCCCTTAATCATTCATCCCCCAGCCGCGTCTCTAAATCGCTACCCCAAGTACAGTATGAGCAGCTGCGACATCTACACACTCGCTGACCGAAGTGATGAAAGCTGCTGGGCTGGACCCCAATTCCACAAAATGAAGAAATCGTGTAAAAGCAGCGCTAGCCCGACACGGTTACGACTACGACCAGCTAAAAGGTTGGACTAAGGCAGCTTTCGTACAGGAATATCCAGTACTGCCTGACGAAGATTACCAGAAGGCGGTAGATATCGTGGTCGCCGCAGTCGTCGATGGGGACGAGTTCCAGCCTAACTTGTTTGTGGATCGGTACAAGCAATCGTTAACGAGTAAGGGTAGCCTCTCACCCAGCGGGACTAAAAATTAGGTTGGTTGGGCGTTGGCTAGTGTGGCGTCTTGTAGCGATCGTTCAAGTATCGCGATCGCTACAAGATAATTTACTAAGATTAGAAGTCCTTAATGTAATCCGCACAACTCTTAGGCGGTAGATGTATCCCAGCAGGATATCGGTAAAACCCATTGAGGTTAAGTAACGCTCTGTCATAGTAAATGACCCCACCATGCCGATTAAGTGTTCTGCTGTACTGGGTAACTACGCTACGCCATCTCCCCACCATTAAAAACCCTTCTTTATCCCACTCTTCCATCTGAGAGTTAGGTGCCTGGCGTATTTTGGGGTCTAAAAGTCCAGTTTCAACGTTAACCATTTGTGCTGCCGATCCACTAAGAGTGTTGTTACGGATCAAACCACTAATGCAAATAACCTTTTCGCTAGGCATTGCGCCCCAGAAAAAACCTTTGATTTGGTTCCCGCGTTTCCGAAAATTAGCACACATTCCTTGATGCCCTAATCGGATACCTTCCCCGTCTTCTATGTAATCTGGTTGTTTGCTGCAAAGAGTGTAGTTCCCCGAAGGCAGTGATTCAATAGTCTGGACTCTAGGGTAAATTCGGACTGTTTCAGCCTGTAGCTGTGTATCACGACCTAAGACAGAGATGGCGCACATGAAGCACGAAAGGAGAAAATGGGTTTGAAGTTTCATTATTTAGTTAATTCAGCAGGGGCACAGCTACGGGGCGGCAGCTCGGTTCCAGCAGAGTATTGGTAGAAGCCGTTGAGGTTGAGAAGCGCGCTGTCGTAGTAAATAACATTACCTCCAGGTACGACCGTAAGCCGCCATCTACCTAATTGTAGGAATTTGTCCCAGTGTTCTAGCCTTGAATCTCGTGATTGTCGCGGTTTAGTTTCTATCCCATGTATAAGCTCACTTGTAACCTCTACGCCTGCACCACTAATTGTGTTGTTCCTCACCAAGCCATTAATACATACGATTCCGTCATCTGTGGCTCGATCAGGGCCATACAAACCCGTGATTTGGGTCCCTGCTTTTCGGAAATTAAAGCAAACTCCTTCTTCGCTGGAGGCAATAGGCGAATTATTGACTTTGCTGCAAAGCCGGTGGTTACCGCTCGGCAGACTCTCAACTAAGCGAGATCTTGAAAAAGCTTGGGTAGGCTTAGGAGGACTAGCAACAGGGGAGGGAGTACCGGCAGTAGGCGGCACGGGTATTTTTACTTCTGGACTAGCGCGGTTACATACAAACTGCAAGATAGCTGGCCCTACGGGACTGAATTTTCCTAATACAGCTTGAGACTCTTCGCCAAAACTGGAATTGTAAAACGTGCTAAATTCTGCGTCAAGCAAGCTAAATTGAAGCATCGTGTAATTTTGAGTTGCGCAATTACCAGAAAATTTTACAAATGCGCTTTGTACAGGGTTTCCTTGAAGTTGCATTGGCGTGCCGTACTCAATGAGTATTGACCAAAGACGATCGTCCCTGTTGGTCTCAATGCTATCTACATCGACAGAATACCCGGTTCCTCCTGATTTCATCAGAAAAACCCAGTGACCTGCCATCCCCGGACGCATAACACAAACACTGGTAAAAACAGTGATCGCGATAGATAGACCAAATTTCATCGGCAGTATCAGCAACATCTAACTGAGGGTTCCCTTTTTGGCAGCATCCGCTGCGGACTGTAACAAAACTTTACAAACAAGGAGATGGGTAGCGACGGTACACCAGGAGAATAAAGATCATGGAAAGACTGACTAGGAGGAAGAGGTAATGTGGACTTTTAACGAAATTTGGCAACGTTTGACGATTCAAGGCGAAATCACCAGGATTGAAGTTAAGAGGGGTTCTGCACCTGGCAAAAGCTGTCTAGAGACCATTTGTGCTTTCTCTAACGAACGCGACCTTAACGGAGGCTACCTTGTTTTGGGAATTGTCTCCCCTGAGAACAGTAAGACCAGGCAGTATGAGGCGGGAGGGGTTCCAAATGCTGAAAAGCTTCAAGCCGATTTAGCTACTCTCTGTAATGAGAGTTTTAATATTCCTTTGCGTCCTAACATTAAAGTTGAAACTGTGGATAACAAGAATTTCCTTCTTCTCTATATTCCTGAAGTTTCTCCCCAAGAAAAGCCTGTTTGCATCAAAAGCACTAGATCAGTTTATAGAAGAATTGGTACTTCTGATGTAAAAATCAGCGATTCAGAAATTGAACGTTTTTATTTAGAGCGTCAAACCCAAACTTATGACACGACCCCGATTAAAGAAGCGACACTAGATGACATGGATGCTGCTGCTATTAATGCCTATCGGCAGCTTAGATCTAATGTTAACCCAAACGCAGTTGAACTAGAATACGAGGATAAAGAATTACTTTATTCTATCAATGCCATCACTCCCCACCCCCAGAATGCCAGAAAATACTGTGCTACTTTAGCCGGATTAATCCTTTTCGGAAAAGCGACCGCTCTTAGACGCTATTTCCCCATGCACCGTATCGACTATATCCTGATTGAAGGAACCGAGTGGGTATCCGATCCCGATGAACGCTACCAGGTCATTGAAATCCGCGATCCCTTACTATTAGCCATCCCCCGCCTCGCTACGCTGGTCATTAATGACCTCCCAAAAACCTTCCGCCTCGAAGAAAATAGTTTACAACGTCAAGATATTCCGCTTATACCCAGCAAAGTTATCAGAGAAGCGATCGTCAATGCTGTCATGCACCGTAACTATCGCACTTCAACCCCTATCCAAATTATCCGCTACGCCGATCGCCTCGAACTTAATAACCCCGGCTACTCACTCAAGCCTGTCAACGAAATCGATAAGCCTGGCTCATTACCACGTAACCCTACGATCGCCGCAGTGCTTCACGAGCTAAATTTTGCCGAAATAAAAGGTACGGGGGGAAAAGCCATGCTTGAAGCCATGCTTGACGCGAACCTTACTCTCCCCGAGTTTTACTCTCAACGGGAAAAAGATTATTTTTATTTGACACTCTGGACACACCATTTACTTGGCGAAGAAGATACTCAATGGTTAAAACAATTTCAAGAATTCAACCTGTCCCATCAGGATGCTAGAGTTTTGGCACTTTTACGCCTAATAGGTAAAATTGATAATTTTACTTATTGCATTATCAATAATGTAGACACACTCACTGCTAGCAAAAAACTTACTAAGCTAAAAAACTTGGGTCTGATCGAGTCGCAGGGTAGAGGAAGATCTACTTACTACACGCTTAAGTCTGAGGTTGGACTAGAGCGAGAGTCTGAAATAAATGCTTCTAGGTTAGGTAGCGCTACTACCAGTACCTTGACTGATTTTCACCCTTTGAGTGAAAAGGCTGCTTTAAAATTATCTGCATCTGATGAAAGAGCGTCTTTAGAAGAGCGAGTGAATAAGATTGGGGAGCAAACTTCCCGTAAAGAAATTGAAAAATTAGTGCTTGAATTGTGTACTGGAAGAAGTCGCACCTCTAGTGAATTGGCGCATATCTTAAAACAAGAGCTGAAAACTTTAGAGCGTAATTCCTTAAAACATTTGGTAAGGCAGGGGTTACTGGAAATTACCAGTGTTACAAAAGCAAGGAATGGTGACAAAACCTATCGTGCTGTTCAAAAATAACTAAATTTCACAGGTAATCACAAGGAAATAGATCATGCCAGATACCATCAAGGAAGCAAACAAGACTTACGACGCCGTCATTGATTTCCACTACGACGAGGCACCGCCTTCTGTAGAGGACATCCTGAACTACGCCGAGGATCTCGACCATGAAGGTGGAAAGCACTTGACCTTCGACTGGGCGGATACCGAAATTAGAAAGGGACGATTGGGATTTGTCCGCGCCGGGCTGGTGGCGCAAAAGGTCAAATATTACAAGCTGTACCAGAAGTCACAACAGAAACTAAAAGACTTTCGGGATTACTGCGAGTCTTACTTAGGCAAGGCCCTCTGGCAGATAAACAGGCTAATTGAAGCTGCCAGGGTAACGTTAGAATTGGCACGCGCTGGGTTTAGCATTCTTCCCCAGTGCGAAGCGCAGGCGCGACCGCTGGCTAAGTTCACCGGCGAAGCTTTACAGCAGAAATGGTTAGAGGTGGTGCAGACTGTACCATCCCAGAAAATTACCGCCGCGATCGTTGCCGAAATTGTGGATGGCGAACAGCCGGGTAAGAAGAAACAATTGAAGCTTGACGCCGAGGTTTATAAGAAACTGGTTGGGAGGGCGACGTTAGCTGGGACGACGCCAGAGAAGCTGATAGAACAAATGCTGAATGGTTACGTTGAGGAAGAAGTTGTGCCAATTGGCACAGAGGAAACTACCGAAGTTGAAGTGGTGGAGGATGGGACGCCAGGTGAAGTAGTTGTAGCTAGTGTTCGTAAAAGCCGAGTTCAGGAGAAGTTTGCGCCAATTGGCACACGGGAGTTAGATGCTTGGCTAGCGGATATGCAGTTATTGCTGGTGGAACAGTTTGGTGCGGCTGTTGGCGGGGCGGTTGGTACGGGGTGAAGCTAATCCCCTATCGGATGTATCTTGTCTCGGTGGCGGTATAATGCTTGTGTTCAAGCATATAGAGGAGACAACTGTTAAACGTGAACTCGCTACCTCAAGATTTCTTCATTAGACCAGGCGTAGACATATTGCAGGGAGATCCAGATTATGCGACCGTTAGTGGCCTAAGCAAAGAAGAACTTCGGCGAAGGTGGACAAGCTCAGAAGGGGCTGCCATTTTAGTTACATGGATAACTAATAATTTTGATAGGCAAGTTTTAGATAGCCTTGTTGGTAAGTTTTATGGTCGTACAGATTTAAGGGGGGTGCCACTAACTAGACTGCGAATATCTAATGTTGATTTAAGCTCTGTAGACTTTTATGGTGCCGTCTTAGAAGGAACGATATTTAATTATGTGAATTTTACAAATAGCTATTTTTCCGAGTCAAATATAAAAGATACATTTTTTCTATGGACGCAAATGGATGGAGTTTTAATTGATAACGCCGATTTTAATGATAAAACATCTTTTTTAGGCGTTACTCTAAATGCTGTAAATTTTAATTTAGCTGTACTGTTGCAGGATTTGACTGTTAACAAACAAAGGCTTAATATTTTAAAGAACAAAAATCCTATACTAGCAAAGGTGCTTGAAATAGTATCTGACTACGGACGCTCTTTTAGCAGATTTCTTATATGCTGCTTAATAATCATTTTGATTTTTGCTTTAATTTATACATTTGTGCCTGGGACGCTTAGTAAAACCGGGTTCTGGAATAGCCTTTATTTTTCGACTTTAACGTTTGCGACTATAAATTATGATATTTATCCTCTATCTGTAGTGGGAAAAATACTTGTATTAGCCGAGGCAGGTATTGGGTATCTGATGACAGGCTTACTGGTAGCCATTTTAATTAAGAAAACCATTGGGAACTAAATGCTAAGGTAGCCAACGAACTTCTGGGGTGTGGAGCGCTCCACACCCTCGGCACCCAACATCGCTGGCAAGGATGTGATCGCGCAGACCGTCCTTAGCAATATCTGGCGGAACAGTTTGGGGTGGCTGCTTGCGGTATAGTTGGTTCGGGTTGAAGCGATCCCGCGCTCAGGGTCAAGCAAGTATGCTGTAGATGGTGACACATCCAACAGCATACGGAGGACAGATTAATGACGTGTATACAATTAACGGATAACCACATCATGACATGGATCGAACCAAAGTATAGCAAGAGTGCGGTCAGGAAGGCAGGCGATATTTTGAGGAACCCGTCAGCTTCTAAGGAAGAGTTGGTTGAAGCACTAACCATAGTCAATAACTGGAGAGCCTCCCATGCGTTCCCTCTTAACAGCCTTCAAGGGCTTTTGAGATTTCACGCAAGAAAGATAGATTCGGATGCTTTAATAAGTCAACGCTTGAAGCGTCTTCCCTCTGTCAGAAGTAAATTGGAGCGCTTTCCTAAAATGAGGCTTAATCAGATGCAAGATATCGGAGGTTGTAGAGCTATCATGCCAGACGTTAATAAAGTTGACATGGTTAAGAATTATCTCCTTGAGAGTAAAACTAAAAACATCCTCATAAAAGAGTCAAATTATATTGAAAACCCTAAAGATTCTGGATACAGAGGCATACATTTAATTTACAGATATGGCAGTGAAAATAACGATATTTATAGCAATCATTTTATCGAGATTCAAATTAGAACTCGACTACAGCACGCTTGGGCTACAACCGTTGAAATCGCTGGGACTTTTTTAAAAACGCCTTTAAAGTCAAGCGAGGGTCCCGATGAGTGGCTAAGGTTTTTTTATTTAGCCAGCATTCTTTTTTCGGGAGCCGAAGCCTATATTCCAGCGGGATATGACGAAGTAAAAATTAAAGAAGTGAAAAAAGAAGTTACAAAGCTTGTTGAAACTTTATCAATATTTGACAAACTTAAAGCTTTTTCAGTTTGGGCTAATTTTATAGGCGACTCGAATAGTGAAGCGGATTATTTTTTGCTGCTACTAGACATTAATAAAGAAAAAGTTTTAATAGCAAGTTTTCAGAAGGAAGAACTAAACTTTGCAACAGCGTACTATGCTGATTTAGAAAAAGAGCATAAGGATAACGCCAACGTTGATATTGTGCTAGTAGCAGCAGAATCGATTAAAAATCTAAGAAAAGCGTACCCAAATTATTTTGCCGACTCTCAGAGTTTTTTACAAACTCTTAACGCAATTTTAAATTATCCTGGCATTTAAAATACTAAACTACTAAGGGATAACGTGCGGCGAAGCAAAACACGTTATCCCTTACCCAGCCAGGGTTTCAGCGATTTTAGTCAAAGCTTGATACCCCTGACTGCCTTCTAGCAGCTCAAAACGCTTGGCTTTCCGCTGGCATCGCATTCCTCCTCCCAATATTTGGTTCGAGGAAGAGGCTACTGGGGTATTGATAATCAGCAAATATGGGACATCTCTATAGCGGTTCTCACATAAAAAAGGAAGGGTGAAAAGCCAATGGATTTCTTACAAGAATTAGCGATCAACAACCAGCAGCTTTTGACAGAATCCGATGGCTGGATTTTGGACAAGTACGGGTGCCTTAACCGCATTCTGGATAACGATCAGCGCGTTGCCTGGATCGTAGATCGTCCCAACTACTGCGATCGCGGCTCTCCCTGGCGGAAGCGATTGAGCCAGCTTGCAGCTACTGCGTGATCGCTGACATTGCCTCCCACCAATAGGAGTGCGGCCCCTCGGCTTTTCCCTGTTCCACCCGATCAAGCAACGCAAAACATTCCGCAGCGGTATAGGTTGGCGACAATATCGCACTCGCTACCAGGTGCATCCAGCAAGGCAAGTTTGCACTTTTCCCAAAAAACTTGGCGTTTAGAAAGTAATGCTTGCAAGATCTGCTAGGCTTGATGATAGATTGCAAAAGTACGGGAGGAAACCTAGATCTTGCTAGATGTAAAACAGCCTCGTCTCTTATCATTCACTCTCGATGGGGGGACTGCTTTAGGCGGTCAGGTCTCCGTGACCTTGTCTGATGGGGTTGGGGTGTTAGTTGGTCGGAACGGCGCTGGTAAATCAGCCATTCTTGAGGGATTTGAAGCTATTTCCTTATACGCTATTGGTAGAAAGCTAAATGGTTTACAGAGGAGCAGTGGCATTCCAACAATATTACAGGTGGAAATCTTAACCCCAGAGAATCGTCAGCTTAACTACAGATATGAGCTTGTAGCAATTAAACCTTTAGAAGATCTTATTAATGAATCGGATATAGATGATGCGAATGATTCGGATATAGATGATGTCATAAGTAATGGATCGGATGAGATGTATTTTTCTTGGCATGACCATTGCCAATACATTGATAGGGATAAAGAAGTTTTATGGACTACTGAGCTTGGAGGCACTACGTACAGTACTGGTGATGGCGGTCAAGAATTTACTGTTCTTGGAGAAGTCAGCTCGCTTAGACACTCCCATCTTCCAAAGTATTTACGACAGCCGATCCCCATTGAAATGCAATGGCTTCACGCTGTTTTAAAAGGAGTTCGGCTTCTAGGAAAGGGATCTTTGCGCCAAACATCTAAGCGTCAACCCTGCATTTTACAAATTTCAAGTAAAGGTCTGCCTTATTCTACTCTCCCTGGGGCAATCGGTAGGTTGTCTTGCAAAATATTCCGTCTCATGCAGACGGAAGAAAGCGAGGAATTTCAAAGTGTTTGCAGGCGAATTGGGCTTGCAGATAAAATAGATATAAAAAAGTTTAGGGACACTAAAAATGCTTTTGAAAATGAGGACGACTATTATTTGAGTTCAATTTTTTTAGATGGAGTTGACCTTGGGTTCCTTTCCGATGGAACGCTTAGAGTTTTATCAATTATTATTGAAATAATTACTTCACAGCCTAGCATAACCACAATGATTGAAGAACCAGAGACACAAATTCATCCTGGGCTGCTGGCAAAGCTATTAAGTGAGATTGACTCATATACTTTTGAAGAAAATTTACTTTTGTCGACTCAATCGCCACAAGTGGTAACATGGGCTAAACCACAAGCAATTAATTTAGTCCATCGGGACAAGGGAATAACAACCGTTCGCAAGTTAAAGGAGGAAGAAATTAAGCAAGTTGGTGAATATCTTTTTGAAGAAGGCGGGTTAGGCGATTGGATTTACAGTGGTATTATTGATGAATAACGGTAAACCTGCTATAGCTGTAATTGCAGAAGATCGTACCGATTGCGAGACATTTCGTAATATTGTGCATAAGGTGCTTGGTAAGCAAACAACGGTAAGACAGTGGGGAGCTAACGGATGTAGCATATTAAAACGGAAGTTACCGGCAACACTTAAAACTCTGCACAGTACGGGGTGCAACGCTTTTATTATTGTTCATGATTTAGATCGTAATCCGCAGAATAATAGTCTTAATGATGAAAAAGTACTTCGGCAAGACTTAGAAGTTGCTTCTTCTGAGTTAAAAATTATTAATAAACATATTTGTATTCCCATCGAAGAATTAGAAGCTTGGTTTTTATCTGATCCGAGCGTTATAGAACATATAGGAAAGATTCAAGGTAAAGAATACAGTAACCCTGAGTCAATATCAAAACCAAAAGAACTTTTAATAAAGCTATCAGTTGGTGAAAATAAAAAGTACCGATATACTACTAATATGAATCCTGGTTTGATAGAAATATTAAATTTTGATCTTTGTGCGCGACGCTGCGCTGCATTTAAGAACCTTCTGTCTTTCCTTAATTCATTAAATCCTAGTGTTGAGGAGTAACGTGTTTAAATGCTAAGGGATAACGTGCGGCAAACTGCGCAGCTAGCCAACGAACTTTTAGGTGTGGAACCGTTTAGGTGTGGAACGTTCCACATCCTCGGCAAAGAACGTTGCTGGCAAGGAGGCGATCGCGCAGACCCGTCCGTAGTAATGTCCGGCGTCACAATACCAGGTAGCTAAAATTTGGAGTAACCCAGAACGGCTAAGAACTAGGGTCATAGCTACCGTGATAGGTCGTGTATATTCTGTAGCCAGGTATTTGGTCATTCCCGGCTCAATGGCGATGCCTTTTCCGCCCAAAACGGCCAAAGCTGGCGCGGTCGGCGACGCCGAATGGTCTTCGATGGTCGTGCTGCCCAGCGGCGGAGTACTCAACGTGCAGATGGTGCATAACGCTTCGGGAACCCACGACCGCGTCAAGTCCATCGATCTCCAAAAGCGCACCGTAACCATGTCGCTTCTGGACGGTTTTCAAGGCGGCAAGCAGTACTACTATCATCTCGTCACCGACGTTTCCGAAGAGTTGCCGGCGGCGTTGGAGAATGGAGTACACACGCCGCGCTTAGCCAAAGTTTTGGGATACGGTTTGTCGCGTCCCGGCGACCGCTCCGCATTACTGGGCTTTTCCCCGGTTTTGAACGGGATTCGGGACACCAAAACCCATCAAGATCAGGGCTTTGCCGCTTCGATTGCCAACGCGGGCATTGACCCGATCAATGTTTTTCCCATTGACCCCGACAACGACAACCGCTCGCAGTCCAACAACTACAGCCCGCTGTGGGACGCTCATGTCAATATGTGGACGGACGCGGCGATCAGCAACGGCAAAGTGCGCCGCATCACTTCCTTCGACGATTTGGGGCAATTGGTCAAAGCCGGCCATGTCACTAACGCTTCGATCAATCCGCCCGGAGCGGGCAATTCCTACGTCGCCGGCCTGAGGCCGACGCGCGCGATCATCAATTGTCCCGTCATCGCGCAGCCGGACCTGCCCGCGCAATAAGGCTAAGACCCAGCCAGAAGCGCGCCCTGCCGTTCGGGGCGCCGCTTCTGTGGAATGGTGTCTTCTCATGAGCGTGATCTAAGTCGCGTGAATCGCGGCGTTGTAGCTGTTTAATGTTGTGTTGGGCTAATTAAATTTACAAAACGCAGCGGGATTCAAGTATATGACGTTACAAGCAGCGCACATCAATTTTAGAAATACCGGTTCGACATAAACCCGGATGGATAAAGCAAGCATACGTCTGTAAATTCTTTTTGGTCACGGGGTTTGAGTAGTAATGGAACAATAACGGGTAGTGGTACAGAAGTAGTGATTGTGCCATGCCAGCCCTTGCTGTATAAGGCTTTCCGGTCTGGGTTTCACTACGTGTTTACCACTACCAACCTGAGATTTGACAATACAATTATATTTGAAATCGGCTGCCTTAGATTAATCGCCCAAAAGTATCCGCATAGCTTTTAAGGCTGTACTGCGTCGTCCGTTGGTAATCTTGGCAAACCAGTA
>Ga0136638_10000008_pt1 | contig 27164 bp, 29 predicted proteins | sample AntDrymUQ8582206_2_FD_104671 | JGI IMG/M metagenome (GOLD analysis project Ga0136638, IMG submission 104671) | Polar desert sand microbial communities from Dry Valleys, Antarctica - metaG UQ858 (22.06) | ecosystem: Environmental > Terrestrial > Soil > Desert | place: Antarctica: Dry Valley...
GTCGTGAATTTGCAAGTTTGATTCAATAGTTTCAACAAGGAGAAAAGCATGTCTGGATTGGCACTCGCGCTCGTCTGCGGCTTCGCAGCCGTGGGGTTCGGCGCGTGGTCCATCACCTGGATTCTGAAGCAGCCCGCGGGTAATGCTCGAATGCAGGAGATCGCGGCCGCGATACAACAAGGCGCACAGGCGTATTTGAATCGTCAGTATCGAACGATCGCGATCGTCGGGGTGGCACTGGCGGTCATCATTGCGCTGGTTCCGCAACTCGGCGTCTGGACTGCCATCGGCTTCATGCTCGGCGCGGTGTTGTCGGGCGCCACGGGATACATCGGCATGAACGTGTCGGTGCGCGCCAACGTGCGTACCGCGCAAGCAGCAACGCTCGGCTTGAATCCGGCACTCAATGTCGCATTTCGCGGCGGCGCGATTACCGGCTTGCTGGTAGTGGGACTCGGGTTGATCGGCGTCGCCGGTTTTTACTGGGTACTGCGCGCCACGCATGCGGCATCGAACGTGCGCGAGTTGCTGCATCCGATGATCGGATTTGCGTTCGGCGCATCGCTTATCTCGATCTTCGCGCGTCTGGGCGGCGGAATATTCACCAAGGGAGCCGACGTAGGCGCAGATCTCGTGGGGAAAGTCGAAGCCGGCATTCCGGAAGACGATCCACGCAACCCGGCGGTGATTGCCGACAACGTGGGCGACAACGTGGGCGACTGCGCCGGCATGGCAGCCGACTTATTCGAAACGTTCGCGGTGACGGTCATCGCCACGATGCTGGTTGGCGGCTTTGTATTTCGCGGCGCCGGTGACGCCGGCATTATTTATCCGCTGGTGATATCCGGCGTGTCGATTCTGGCGTCGATTGTCGGCTGCATGTTCGTCAAGGCGCGCGAGGGCGGCAAGATCATGAACGCGCTGTATCGCGGCCTGCTGGTCGCTGGCGCTATTTCGCTGGTGCTGTTTTATCCGGTCACGAGCTGGATTCTCGGACCGGTGATCGGGACTGCGGTCTCCGCCAAGGTCACAGTGATGAGCTTGTACTTGTGCGCCGTGGTTGGGCTGGTGCTGACCGCCGCTTTGGTTTACATCACCGAGTACTACACAGGCACACAGTTCAAACCGGTCAAGTACGTGGCGCAGGCGTCGACCACCGGGCACGCGACCAACATCATCGCCGGCCTCGCCGTTTCGATGAAATCGTGCGCGTGGCCGGTGATCGCCATCTGTGCCGCAATCCTCACCTCTTACTGGCTCGCCGGCTTATATGGCATCGCGGTCGCTGCGACCGCCATGCTGTCGATGACCGGCATCATCGTCGCGCTGGATGCGTACGGGCCGATCACCGACAACGCTGGCGGCATTGCCGAGATGGCAGGCTTGCCGAAGGAAGTGCGCGACGTGACCGATCCGCTTGACGCAGTCGGCAACACTACCAAGGCAGTGACCAAAGGCTATGCGATCGGCTCGGCTGCGCTTGCCGCACTGGTGCTGTTTGCCGACTACACCGGAGGCCTTGCGGCGGCTGGATTGAACGTCACCTTCGAATTGTCGGACCCATACGTGATCGTCGGTCTGTTCATCGGCGGCTTGATTCCGTTCCTGTTCGGCGCAATGGCAATGGAAGCGGTGGGCCGTGCGGCGGGCGCGGTGGTCGAAGAAGTGCGCCGGCAGTTTCGCGACATCAAAGGAATCATGGAAGGCACCGCGAAGCCCGATTACAGCCGCGCGGTCGACATGCTGACCACGTCGGCCATCAAGGAGATGATGATTCCGTCGCTGTTGCCGGTCCTGGTGCCGATCGTGGTTGGGTTGTTGCTCGGTCCGGCGGCGCTCGGCGGTGTCCTGATGGGCACGATCGTTACCGGACTCTTCGTTGCAATTTCGATGACCACCGGCGGGGGCGCGTGGGACAACGCCAAGAAGTACATCGAAGAAGGCCATCACGGCGGCAAGGGATCGGACGCGCACAAGGCTGCGGTCACCGGCGACACCGTCGGCGATCCGTACAAAGATACCGCCGGCCCTGCGGTCAACCCGCTGATCAAGATCATCAACATCGTTGCGTTGCTAATCGTGCCAATCATCGCCAGCGTGTATGGCGGCAAGCCGATGACGGGCGACGCCGCGCCGATGGTGCGGCCGGCGACCACGCTGACCGCGCCGGCACCACAACCCACCCCGGCAGCGCCGACCAGTGTGCCGGTGAAGTAAGCACCGCACACCGATCGCGATGCACATCCGCGTGGTCGGCGAGCAAGATCTAACTCCCATCCAGGCGATCTATGCGCACCACGTGGGGACCAGTCTCGCAACATTCGAGACTGAGCCGCCCGACGTTGCCGAGCTACGCACCCGTGTGGCAGCCATCATGCAGGCCGGGCTACCGTATTTGGTGGCCGAACTCGATGACAAGCTTCTGGGTTACGCCTACGCAACTCAATTTCGGCCGCGCGCCGGATATCGCAGCACCGTGGAGGATTCGCTTTACGTAGCGCCTGACGCGATTCGACATGGGGTCGGCCAGGCTCTGCTGAACCAGTTGATCGAACGCTGCACGACGCTCGGGTTGCGTCAGATGCTCGCCGTGATCGGCGATTCGCACAACGCTGCCTCGATCGGTGTCCATCGCGCCTGCGGGTTCGCGTACGTCGGAGTGATGACGTCAGTCGGGCGTAAGTTTGATCGTTGGGTCGACGTCGTCATCATGCAGCGCGCGCTCGGCGCCGGCGATGCGACCGAGTACTAGCGCTGCGATGTTAGTCACGACGCTCCGTGTACCCGCCGGCTGAGCGGCTCCGCCGATTGATTCATCCGTTTGCCCGATTTTTTGCCTATCACCAATTCATCCGACCGGCTAGTTGCCAGCATCGCTTTAAAGAGTCAGATTGCGCCTTATAAATCACTGCGCCTGATGCACACTACTTCGCTGCAGACTCATTTTGGACAGGACTGGCGTGCCGTCATTTCAAAAACTGTTGCAGACGCTTTTTGCCGCGACGCTCGGCGCCGCCGCGCTACCGAGCACTGCGCAGTTGCGGCTCGATGTCCTGCCCGACACCACCGTCCCGCCGATGCATCGCAACCTCTATTCCGGAACGACTGACCCCACGACACCGAGCGCAAGCACTTTTTCCGGCTCCGCCACGTCGAGTTCGAGTTGGTTGGGTTCGGCGATTCAGCTTGAAACACCCCGCGCGACCTCGACCGGGCAATACACGCGACCCAAGTTCCATGTGGGTCTGCCGTCAGATTCAATGCGTGGTTTTTTGAACTCTGCCGGTTTCGCAGCAGAGAAATGCCAGTTGCCGATGGTTCGCGCGCGCACCAAGTCGAGCGGCGACGGCGACATCAACGGCACGCTGTGGCTATACGCGCGCTGCACCTTCCGCTAGTCCCTGCCCTCGTTATTAAATAACTGCCGCCGCTAGAATCTCTTGCTTCGCGCGGGGGGGTTCATGCAAATCACTGGCAATACGTTCGTCGTCACCGGCGGCGCTTCCGGCCTCGGAGGCGCCGTTTCACGCATGATCACGGAAAATGGCGGCCAACTAGTAATCGCCGACGTTCAAGCCGACCGCGGTCAGGCGCTGGCGCGCGAGCTGGGTGCCAACGCAAAGTTCGTCCGATGCGACGTCACCCGCGAAGAAGACGCGAAGGCTGCGGTAGACGCCGCGCTTGCGCGCGGACCGCTGCGCGGGCTGGTGAACTGCGCAGGAATTGCAATCGGCGAAAAAACGGTCGGTAAGGACGGGCCGCACGCACTGGCAAGCTTCGCGCGCGTGGTCGGGATCAACTTGATCGGCACCTTCAACATGATTCGCGTCGCCGCCGACGCGATGGCAAAGCAGGACGCGACCGCCGATGGCGAGCGGGGAGTGCTGATCAACACCGCTTCTGTGGCTGCGTACGACGGGCAGATCGGCCAAGCCGCATACGCTGCGTCCAAGAGCGGCGTGGTGGGCATGACGTTACCGATCGCGCGCGACCTTGCGCGGCAAGGCATCCGCTGCGTGACGATCGCGCCGGGTCTTTTTGCAACGCCGATGTTGCTCGGCATGCCGCAGGAAGTGCAAGATACGCTGGGCAAGCAGCCACCGTTTCCATCGCGGCTCGGCAAACCCGATGAGTACTCAGCACTGGCTAAACACATCATAGAGAACGTGATGCTGAACGGCGAAACGATCCGCCTCGACGGCGCGATCCGGTTGCCGCCGAAATAGAGGGAGACGCACAGAAGGAGATTGGCCATGAGTATCAATCGACACCTCGGCACCATTGCCGCGGCCGTCTTGCTGGCCGCATGCGCCACGCAAAGCGACCGACCGTCGCAGCCGGAAACATCGTCGGCTTTCAGAGTTGGTCTTGACAGCGTCACCGCAACCAAACACATGGCGGCGTCGGCCAATCCGCTCGCCACGGAGGCGGGCCGCGAGATTCTGCGCGCCGGCGGTAGCGCAGTCGATGCGGCAATCGCGATTCAAATGGTGCTGACGCTGGTCGAACCGCAAAGCTCGGGCATCGGCGGCGGCGCTTTTCTGATGCACTGGGATGGCCGCAGAGTCGTTGCCTACGACGGCCGCGAAACAGCGCCGTTGGCGGCTGACGAAAAATTGTTTTTGCTGCCCGACGGAAAAGCGATGCCGTTCTACGACGCGGTGGTCGGCGGGCGCTCGGTCGGCACCCCCGGCGCGGTGCGCATGCTCGAAGTCGCGCACAAGCAGCACGGAAAATTGCCATGGGCAAGATTATTCGAGCCAGCGATCCGTCTCGCGGAAACGGGATTTCCGATGTCGCCGCGCCTCAATATGCAGCTCGGTGCCGAAAAGTATCTGAAGACTGATAGCGCTGCCGCTGAGTACTTCTACAACGCCGATGGACTGCCGAAAGCCGTGGGCACTGCGATGCGCAATCCAGCGCTCGTTGCCACGCTGCGCGCCCTGGCGGCCAACCCAAGCGCGCTTTACGCCGGCGAGATTCCCGCCGATATTGTCAAGGCGGTGCGCGCACATTCAAACGCAGGGCAGCTCGCCGTCACCGACTTCGCGGCGTATCAGGTCAAACAACGCGAGCCGATATGCACCGACTACAAGCAATGGCGCGTGTGCGGCTTTCCACCGCCATCGTCCGGTGGAATTGCGGTCGCGCAGATGCTGGGCGTGTTCGCAGCGCGCAATATCGCAACAGTGCCGCCGGCCAGCGTCAACGGCAAGCTCGAACCGCAGCCTGATGCGGTTCACGTGTTCGCCGAAGCCGGCCGGCTCGCGTTCGCCGATCGTGGCCTGTACGTCGCTGATAGCGATTTCGTCAAAGTCAACGTCACCGGCTTGCTTGATCCTGCTTATCTAAAGCAGCGCGCGCAGCAAGTCGGCGACCGCAGCATGGGCGTTGCAAAACCCGGTGTACCGCCTGGCACACAAATTGGCGCTGCTTCCGACACGTCGCCGCACAAGGCCGCGACCTCGCACATCTCGGTGGTGGACGGCTACGGCAATGCGCTATCGATGACAACCACGATCGAAGATGTGTTTGGCGCCCGCGTGATGGTGCGCGGCTTTTTGCTGAACAACCAACTGACCGATTTCTCGTTCGCACCGGCGTCCGACGGGCAGCCAGTAGCCAACCGCGTGCAACCGGGCAAGCGTCCGCGCAGTTCGATGGCGCCGACCCTCGTGTTCGATCGCGCCAGCGGACAACTGGTCGGCACCGTCGGTTCGCCTGGCGGGTCGCAGATCATTGGCTACGTCGTGAAAACGCTGGTCGGCGTGCTCGACTGGAACCTCGATGTGCAGCAGGCGATCTCGCTGCCGAATTTCGGTTCACGCAACGGACCGACCGAGCTCGAACGCGGCCAGTTCAGCCCGCAAATGGTGGAGGCGTTAAAGACTCGCGGCCACGATGTACGGGAGATCGACATGGCGAGCGGACTGCAGGGCATCGTGCGCGTACAACTTCCCAATGGCTCATTCGGCTGGGCCGGCGGCGCCGACCCGCGCCGCGAAGGCGTTGCGCTTGGAGATTAAATGTATGCGCTCCCTCCCGCGCGGCCGCGCGTACGCGCGCAGTCAAAAGCAACAAAGGCGTGCACGGTAGACTTTCGTTATCCATCATGACCTTCCCAGGAAAATTGAACATGACTATCAAAGTTGGCGACAAATTACCGGACGGTGAATTGCAGGAGTTCGTCGAAACCGAAACCGCGGGTTGCTCGCTTGGACCGAACACCTTCAAGGTGCAAGACTTGACGAAGGGCAAGAAGATCGTCATCTTCGGGCTGCCGGGTGCGTACACACCGACGTGTTCGGCCAAACACGTGCCGGGCTATGTGCAACAGTTCGACGCGCTCAGGGGCAAAGGGGTCGATGAGGTGTGGTGCGTATCAGTCAACGATCCGTTCGTAATGGGCGCATGGGGCCGCGAGCAGAAAACCGGCGGCAAGATTCGCATGATGGCCGATGGTTCGGCCGCTTACACCAAAGCGCTCGGCCTCGAATTCGATCTGAGCGCACGCGGGATGGGTGTGCGGAGCCAGCGCTTCTCGATGCTGGTCGACAACGGAGTGGTCAAGGCGTTGAACGTCGAAAACGCCGGCAAGTTTGAAGTCAGCGGCGCCGACGCGCTGCTGCAACAGATGAACTGAGCAGCCGAAACATCAGCGGGGACTCCATGAAAACGCTCGAAGAACAAATGTCGGTCTACCTGCGCTACCACCGTGATCCCAAGAATCGACTGACGCATTTCGTCGGAGTTCCGCTGATCATGTTCTCGTTGTTCGTCCTGCTCGCGCTGCTGCGGGTCGAGCTGGGCGGCTTCTCGATCTCGGCCGCCACCTTGCTCGCGGTGGTCGTTCTGATTTACTACTTTCGACTCGACGCCGTGCTTGCCGCGGCAATGACGTTATTCGTCGCAGTGCTGCTGGTGGGCGCGCATGGCATCGCGAGCGAAGGAACGCGGCCGGCGCTATTGATCTTCGCCGCGACTTTCGTCGGCGGCTGGGCGCTGCAGCTGGTCGGCCACGTATTCGAAGGAAAAAAGCCGGCGTTGATGGATAATTTTTTTCAAGTGTTCATCGCACCGATTTTCCTGATGGCCGAAGTGTTTTTTGCTTTCGGCTACAAGCGCGACGTCGCCGAGCGCATGGAGCAGATGGCCACCCGCTCGGAGCCCAGCTAGCCTCGGCGCACCAGAAAATCGCGTATCCGGAATCCGAGCGCCAACAAGGCAACGAAGTATCCGACAGTCGCGGCGCTGATCACTGCAGCGAGCCACGCCGCCCGCTGCCACGGCGCACCCTGCATCGCGGTCCAGTCAAACGTTCGCTGCGCCCACCACAGGATGCTGGCCAGGACTGCAAGCGCGACCGCGAGGCGGGTGATAAATGAAACCCAGCCGGCGGCAGGTTGATACAAATTGCGCTTCCTTAGTCCGATATAAAGCGCCAGCGCGTTAGCACACGCGCCCAGTCCGACCGAAAGCGCCAGGCCGGCGTGCGCGAAGAGCGGCACCAGCGCCAGGTTGGCAATCTGTGTCGCAATCAATACGACGACGGCGATCTTTACCGGCGTGCGAATGTTTTTTTGCGCGTAGAACCCTGGGGCGAGGATTTTTACCGCGATCAATCCAAGCAATCCTACTGAATACCCGACCACCGCCAGCGAAGTCTGGCGCACGTCGATCGCGGTGAACTCCCGTCCCTGGAACAGCACCGAGACGATGCCCTCGGCGGCCAGGCCAAGTCCAATCGCCGCCGGCAGCGCCAGCAAAAAAACCAGACGCAAACCCCAGTCGAGCAAGTGCGAATACTCGGCAGCGCGCTGTTCGGCAAATGCAACCGATAGGGACGGCAGCAGCACCGTGCCGAGTGCAACGCCGAGCAGCGCAGTGGGAAACTCCATCAGCCGGTCGGCAAACGCCAGCCAGGTCACGCTACCGATCGCCAAGTGCGAAGCGATGTTCGTGTTAATGATGATGCTGATCTGCGCGACCGATACCGCAAACAGCGCGGGCAGCATCAAGCCGCCAACCCGACGCACGTCGGGATCGCGAAAGGCTGCGAGCGGCGGCGACCAGCGAAGCTTCACGCCAATGCTGCGCAGCGCCGCAAACTGCATCCCGAGTTGCAGAACGCCGCCGATCACGACGGCAAATGCCAGCGCCATGATCGGACGCTCGAGCCGCGGCGCTAGCCACAGCGCACACGCGATGAACGACACGTTCAGCAGCACGGGTGTAAAGGCCGGCACCGCAAATCGGCGGCGAGTGTTGAGCACAGCCGCCGCAAGCGCCACCAGTGACATGAAAAGGATGTAGGGAAACATCCAGCGAGTCATCATCGTGGCCAGGCTGAAGGCGTCGGGATTACGAGCGAGCCCGGAAGCGATCAGCCAGACCAGCACCGGCGCGGCAAGCACACCGAGCACCGAGACGACCAGCAAGACGCACGACAGCGCCGACGCCATCCGGCTCACGAACGCATCGGTGTGCGCGCCGCCATCGCGATTCCCGACGTCGGCGAGCATCGGCACGAAAGCTTGCTGGAATGCGCCTTCGGCAAACATTCGACGCAACAAATTCGGAATGCGAAACGCGACGTTAAATGCGTCGGTTTCAGCGCTGACGCCGAAGATCCGCGAGATCAACATCTCGCGCGCCAAACCGGTGACGCGCGACACAAAGGTCAGACTGCTTACGGTGGCAAGTGCGCGCAGCAAGGTCGGTTTCGTTTCTCTGGACGCCAAGCGCGACGGGCACGACGGTTTGCTATAGTGCCGCCCCTTTGCCGTATACGCTAATCAGTCGCTTCGCTGGACACGAATCTTATGGCTAATACCAAACAAGCTCGTCACCGGGCACGTCAATCGACTCTGCGCAACGCGCACAATTCGGCGCAGCGCTCGCGCTTGCGCACCGCAATTAAATCGGTCCGCAAGGCGATCGACGCCGGCGACAAGAACGCGGCGATGGAGACGCTGAGCCAGGCAACCAGCGTGATCGACTCGATCTCCGACAAAAAGGTGGTTCACAAGAACACCGCATCGCGAAACAAGAGCCGCCTCGCCGCCGCCATCAAGGCGATGAGCTAACGGGGTAGTGGCGCGCGACGCCGCTCGCAGCGCGCCGCATGGCCAAGCCTTCGTCCAAAGTACTTGTCATCAATGACGAGCTGCTGATACTGCGCGAGCTGCTCAAAGGTCTGAACGCGGCAGCCCGCTCGCTTGACAACCCGTTTGGTATTTCATTTATCGGCGCGCTGACTGCAAGGGAAGGTCTCGCGCTGATCGAACGCGACGGCGATATCCAAACAGCGATAGTTGATGACAAGCTGTATGCGGTGCCCGATGGTAAGTCCAACGGCAAGGCCAATGGCAAAGGCGGCCGAAAAAACGGCGACGGAAAACGCAGTTTGCAGGTGTCAGCGCTCAAGCTGGTGCAAAGAATCACGTCGCTGCGGCCCGAGCTGGACATTTACATCCTGATCGAAAAAGAAAAAGAGGATCAGGTCGTCGATGCGCTGTTCACCGAAGCGGTCGACGGCTATTTTTACCGCGAGGAGCGTGATTATCGCGGCGTGTATCGCATCCTGAACGCTCAGATTGCCGAACGTGCGCGCACGCCTTTTTACGATGCGCTGAAATCGTACGTCATGTCTGCCAAGGACGCCTGGCACACACCGGGCCATTCGAGCGGCGATTCAATGCGCGGCAGCGCGTGGGCCAACGAGTTTTACGACTTCATGGGCGAACACGTGTTCGATGCCGACCTGTCAGTGTCGGTCAAGGCGCTCGATTCGCTGATGGAGCCGACCGGCGTGATCGCCGAAGCCCAGCAGATGGCAGCGCGAGCATTCGGTGCGCGACGTACATTTTTTGCGACCAACGGCACTTCGACCGCAAACAAGGTGATTCTGCAAACGATGATCGCGCCCGGCGAAACACTGCTGCTCGATCGCAATTGCCATAAGTCGGTGCACCACGGTGTTGTGTTGTCTGGCGCGCAGCCGATCTATCTGGACTCTTCGGTCAATCGCAAGTACGGCGTGTTTGGACCGGTGCCAAAGAAGACCATTTTAAAGGCGATCGACGAACACCCGGAAGCGCAATTGCTGGTTTTAACGTCGTGCACATACGACGGCTTGCGCTACGACCTCAAGCCAATCGTCGATGCGGCGCAAGCGCGCAACATCAAGGTGCTGATCGACGAGGCGTGGTTTGCTCATGCGCGTTTTCACCCGGCACTGCGCCCAACTGCACTCGAGTGCGGCGCCGATTACGTGACCCAGTCGGCCCACAAAACGTTGTCCGCGCTATCGCAGGCGGCGTACATCCATGTGAACGACCCGACCTTCAACGAACACATCTTTCGCGAAAACTTCAACATGCACACGTCGACCAGCCCGATGTACAGCATGATCGCGAGCCTCGATGTCAGCCGCAAGCAGGCGGTGCTAGAAGGCTACAAGCTGCTGCAGCGGACGCTGATGCTGGCCGACGAATTGCGCGAGCAGATCAACTCGACCGGTGTATTTCGCGTGCTCGAGCTCGATGACCTGCTGCCGGACGAAGTCAAGAATGACGGCATTCGGCTCGACCCAACCAAAATCACTGTCGATGTGGCGTCATGCGGCATGACGGTCGACGACCTTCAGAACGAGCTTTACACACGCTTTAATATCACCGTCGAAAAATCGACGTTCAACACTTTGACACTGCTGTTGACGATCGGCACTACGCGCTCCAAGTGTTCGCGTTTGTATGACGCGCTGATGCGCATCGCACGCGAAAAGCGCGCGCCGCGCCGGTTGTACCGCACACCCGATCTGCCGCCATTCACCGAGCTCGCATTTCTGCCGCGCGATGCGTACTACTCGACCGGCGAGTTGGTTCAACTGCTTGACGACAACGATCAGGTGAACCGCGAGCTTGCCGGCCGCATCAGTTGCGACCAGATCGTCCCCTACCCGCCGGGCATACCAGTGCTGGTTCCGGGCCAGCGCATCACCGACAACATCGTCGAATACCTGGTGCGATATCTAAGAGTGCAGAACAAAGTCGAGCTGCACGGCGTCGTGTATCAAGGCTACGTGCCGTCGGTACGGGTGCTGTCGGCCGAGGAGGAAAACCAGTTGATCGCTCTGGTCGCAAGCCGGCCGCAGCGCAGGCGGGCGGCGTAAACCACACGAAACCAGCGCAATGCCGTGTCTGGGTCCGGGAAACTGCTGCATAAATCACTCGGCTTGTTAACCGTGCCCGATAGACACAACATGTGCAAAGCACCAGGCACGCCGGAGTACGTCCGTGTCAGTTGAATGGAGGCGCCGGGTGGGCAAGGAAAAAGACCGCGAGCTCTCGCGCGACGCCGGCTTCGATCTCCACTTGGTGAAGCCGGTCGAACCGCACGAGATTCTCGACGCAATCCGGAAGGCAGGCACTAGGCACTGAGTCGTCGCTACACAAGCTACGATTTTTCGGTAGCGGCACAGATCACGCATTTACAGCGACCTATAATCCCCGAGCGCGGATCGATGTTACGACTGCCGCGTTTCTTTTTGGCGGGACGCAGACAATGTCGCACTTGATGAGCACCTACAACCGGTTGCCGATTGCCTTCACGCATGGCAAAGGCGCGCGTTTGTACGACGAACACGGCAAACAATATCTTGATGCCCTGGCCGGCATCGCCGTCAACGGTTTGGGGCACGCGCATCCCAAGCTGGTCGCAGCCCTGACCGACCAAGTGGGCCGATTGATTCACACGTCAAATGTTTATCGAGTGCGCGAACAGGAGCAGTTGGCCGATCGTATCTGCGCGCTCTCCGGCATGCAGGAAGTGTTCTTCGGAAACTCCGGCTCAGAAGCAAACGAGGCTGCGCTGAAACTGGTCCGTATGTTCGGGCACAAGCGCGGCGAGCCCGAGGCGCAGACGATTGTTATGGAGCGCGCCTGGCATGGCCGTACGCTGGCCACCCTGGCGGCCACCGGCAGTGACAAAGCGCGCAAAGGCTTTGATCCGTTTCCGACCGGCTTCATCCAGGTTCCATACAACGATATCGAGGCAGTGCGACGTGCTGTCGATGCCGATCGTCGCGTGCTCGCCATTTGGCTTGAGGTACTGCAGGGTGAAGGCGGCATTTACGTAGCAGATATGACTTACGTCAAAGCGCTGCGCCAGTTGTGCGACGAGCGCGGATTGTTGTTGATGATCGATGAGGTGCAGAGCGGTATCGGCCGCACCGGAAAATGGTTTGCCCATCAGTGGGCCGGCGTCCGGCCCGACGTGATGACGCTGGCGAAGGGACTTGGATCCGGCGTGCCGGTGGGCGCGTGCGTCGCCGCAGGACCGGCTACCGGTGTCTTTGGTCCCGGCAATCACGGCACCACTTTTGGCGGCAATCCACTTGCGATGCGCGCCGGCGTTGAAACGCTCGCGATCATCGAGAGCGAAGGCCTGATGGTAAATGCCGTGGCGCAGGGCGAGCGCATTGTCGGCGGACTCAAGCGTGTGCTGGGCGGAATTGAAGGTTTGGTACAGATCCGTGGCATGGGATTGATGATCGGCATCGAGCTCGACCGGCCGTGCGGCGAACTGGTGCGGCAGGCACTCGACGCCGGTCTTCTGATCAACGTTACGCACGACACGGTGATACGGATGCTTCCGCCGTTGATTCTGAACGCGAAGGAAGCAGACATCATCGTTGAGCGCCTCGCCCCGTTGATCCTCAATTTTCTGCGAGCAGGGATAGCGACGACCGCGACCGCAAAAGCGGCGTAGTGATGGCGGGCAGGCTGCGCCACTTTCTTCAGTTTGCCGATTTTGATCACATCGAGCTCGCGTGGGTGTTCGAGCGCTCACGCATCATCAAGGATCGGTTCAAGCGCTATCAGCCCTATCAGCCGCTGGCCGACCGAACATTGGCAATGGTTTTCGAAAAAGCTTCGACGCGTACCCGCGTGTCGTTCGAAGCCGGCATGTATCAATTGGGCGGATCGGTGATTCATATCACCACCGGAGATTCGCAACTGGGACGCGCCGAGCCCATCGAAGACACTGCGCGCGTCATTTCGCGCATGGTCGATATCGTGATGATTCGCACGTATGAGCAGGCGAAGCTCGAGCGCTTCGCTGCACATTCGCGGGTGCCGGTGATCAACGGGCTGACCAATGAATATCACCCGTGCCAGATCCTGGCCGACATATTCACCTTTATCGAGCACCGCGGGCCGATCGCCGGGCGCACCGTGGCGTGGATCGGCGATGCCAACAATATGGCGTACACGTGGCTGCAGGCGGCGCAGCGCTTGGGATTTCGCCTGCATGTGTCGACTCCTCCAGGCTATGCACTTGACGCGTCACTGGCCCAGGCCGGCGAACATCTGCAGTTCTTCTCCGACCCGATGGAAGCTGCAAGGAGCGCCGATCTCGTAACGACCGACGTGTGGACCAGCATGGGATACGAAGCCGAGAACGAAGCGCGCGCAAAAGCGTTCGCAGATTGGCAGGTCGACGCGGAGATGATGCAGGCTGCAAAGCGCGACGCAGTGTTCATGCACTGCCTGCCCGCGCACCGCGGCGAGGAGGTCACGTCGCAGGTAATCGACGGCCCACAGTCCGTTGTGTGGGATGAGGCTGAGAACCGTCTGCACGTGCAGAAAGCACTTATGGAATATCTGGTGCTCGAGAAAAATGTCGGCTAGTCATCCTGTATTGGATTGGAGTGTCGGCCTAGCGCCCACCATTTGATCTCGCAGGGCACGATGTTCCCTCTAGGGTCTATACCGCCGGCCAGTAGCGCGCCCTATAATCCTGATGCCGTTGCAGCACACGGCGAAGCAAGATCCCGCGTTGCGCAGGATATCAAGCGACTCGGTGACCCACGTTGTTTATAGGAACATCAATGAACAAGTCGAAGAAAGCCGGCGCAGCGAGCGCCGGCAAAGTCGTGTTGGCTTATTCCGGCGGGCTCGATACCTCGGTCATTCTCAAATGGCTGCAGGATAACTACAGCGCCGAAGTCGTCACGTTCACCGCCGATATTGGCCAGGGCGAGGAGCTCGAACCGGCGCGCGCTAAGGCGCTGCAATTGGGCATCAAGAAGAGCAACATTTTTATAGAGGATTTGCGCGAAGAGTTCGTGCGCGACTTTGTGTTTCCGATGTTTCGCGCCAACACCGTGTACGAGGGCGAGTATCTGCTCGGCACTTCGATCGCGCGTCCGCTAATTGCCAAACAGTTGATCGCAACCGCGCGCAAGACGGGCGCTACCGCCATCTCGCACGGCGCTACCGGTAAAGGCAACGACCAGGTGCGTTTCGAACTTGGCGCGTACGCGCTGATGCCCGATGTGAAGGTCATTGCACCGTGGCGCGAATGGGATCTGCTGTCGCGTGAAAAACTGCTTGCATACGCCGACAAGCACGGCATTCCGGTCGACTTCAAGAAGCGCAAAGGCGGCGCACCATATTCGATGGACGCTAATTTGCTGCACATTAGCTACGAAGGCGGCATTCTCGAGGATCCCAACTTTGAACCCGAAGAGTCGATGTGGCGGCTGACGGTGTCGCCGGAGAAAGCGCCGAACAAGGCCGAAGTCGTCGAGCTTGCCTACGAGCGCGGCGACATCGTCGCCGTAAACGGCAAGAAGCTGTCTGCTGCAAAAATACTATCGACACTGAATCAGATCGGCGGCAAACACGGCATCGGCCGGCTCGATCTGGTGGAAAACCGCTACGTCGGCATGAAGTCGCGCGGCTGCTATGAAACACCAGGCGGCACGATCATGCTCAAAGGCCATCGCGCCATCGAATCGATCACGCTCGATCGCGAGGTCGTCGCGCTCAAGGATGACTTGATGCCGCGCTATGCACGCATGATTTACAACGGCTATTGGTTCAGCCCCGAGCGGCAGCTGCTGCAGACACTGATCGACGAGTCGCAAATACCCGTCAACGGCAAAGTGCGGTTGAAGTTGTACAAAGGCACGATCATCGTAATTGGCCGTGAATCTAAAACTGATTCCTTGCACGACATGGCAATCTCGACCTTCGATGACGACCAGGGCGCTTACAACCAGGCTGACGCCGATGGTTTTATCAAATTAAACGCTTTGCGGATGCGGATCGCCGCCACCGCAGATGCGCGGCGCCGGCGAGCATGAGCGCAACCGACCGCTGGTCGGCAACAGGCACGCACTGGCTATTTGGATGAATGCGCACGCAGCGATCGTTGGTTATATTTCGATCGTCTGCTGTTCCAGTGCTCTATGCGTACTCCTCCGCAAGCGAGCTCTCCGACTGGCGCTGTAGACACCGCATGTTCATAGACCTTGGCCCGCGCACGCGGGCCTTTTTTTGGCGCCGCTAATGGTGTGGCCCGAGAATAGGGCTAGCATCCGCGCGCATGGAAAAGCGCGTTCGCTTTCGCTCCACATGGCTGCCCTGGGCTCTGCTCGCCCCGCAGCTCGTCATTATCGGCGTCTTTTTTTTCTGGCCGGCGGCGCAGGCGCTGTTGCAGTCGGTGCAGATTCAGGACGCCTTCGGCGCAACGCGTGAATTCGTTGGACTGGAGAATTTTCGGAATCTGTTCGCCGACGAAACGTACGTTGGTTCGTTCAAGACGACCGCGGTTTTTTCGATTTTGGTCGCCGCCTTCGGCATTTCGATCGCGCTCATGCTGGCGGTGTTTGCCGATCGCGTTCTGCGTGGCGCCACAATTTACAAGACGCTATTGGTGTGGCCCTACGCAGTGGCACCCGCCGTCGCCGGCGTGCTGTGGCTATTCATGTTCGCACCGTCGATCGGAATCATTCCGTACCTGCTGCGTTCGATCGGCTATGAATGGAATCACCTTTTAAACGGCGATCAGGCGATGGGACTGATCGTGATGGCCGCCGTGTGGAAACAGATCAGCTACAACTTCCTATTCTTTCTTGCTGGCCTGCAGGGAATACCGAAATCGTTGATCGAAGCCGCCGCCATCGACGGCGCCGGTCCGTGGCGGCGCTTCTGGACGATTGTGTTTCCGCTGCTCTCACCGGTAACGTTTTTTCTGCTGGTGATCAACATCGTGTACGCGTTTTTTGAAACTTTCGCCATCATCGACGCGTCGACCCAGGGCGGACCGGGCAAAGACACTGCAATCCTTGTGTACAAGGTTTACTACGACGGCTTCAAGGGGCTCGATCTCGGCAGCTCGGCCGCGCAGTCGGTAGTACTCATGGTGATTGTCATTGCGTTAACGGTTGTGCAGTTTCGTTACGTTGAGAAAAAAGTTCAGTACTGATGGTCGAACGCCGCCCTGCCCTGACGGTCCTTACGCACCTGGTGCTGATCATCGGCGTGCTGATCGTCGCGTTCCCGGTTTACGTCACGCTGGTCGCTTCGACTCACACCGCGCAGGCGATCGTGCAGGCCCCGATGCCGATGATTCCTGGCGATCAAATGCTGCAGAACTATGCGGCGGTGTTGGTCGGCAGCGACGCCGGCGCCGGTTCTGCCGCGCCGGTTGGGCGCATGATGTTCGTCAGTCTGGTCAGCGCATTGACGATCGCGCTTGGAAAAATTGCGATCTCTTTATTGTCAGCGTTTGCAATCGTCTACTTCCGATTTCCGTTTCGCAATTTCTTTTTCTGGGCGATATTCGTTACCTTGATGCTGCCGGTCGAGGTGCGCATCGGCCCCACCTACGAAGTGGTTGCCAACCTCGGCATGTTGAACAGCTACGCCGGCCTGACGATTCCGCTGATCGCGTCGGCCACTGCCACATTTCTATTTCGCCAGTTTTTTCTTACAGTGCCCGATGAGCTCGCCGAAGCCGCGCGCATCGACGGCGCCGGTCCGTTGCGGTTTTTCTGGGACGTACTGCTGCCGCTGTCGCGCACCAGTATCGCGGCGCTGTTCGTGATCCAGTTCATCTACGGGTGGAATCAGTACCTGTGGCCACTGCTGGTGACGACGCAGGAAGACATGTATCCGGTGGTAATGGGCATCAAGCGCATGATTGCCGGCGGTGACGCGGCCAATGACTGGAATCTGATCATGGCCACTGCGATTCTCGCCATGCTGCCGCCCGCTATCGTCGTGCTGGTGATGCAAAGGTGGTTCGTCAAGGGCTTGGTAGAGACAGAAAAATAATGGCTTCGATCGACTTCAGCGACGTGCGCAAGAGTTACGGCGAGATGCAGGTGGTGCACGGCATCAGTGCGACCGTCACTGATGGCGAATTCGTGGTGTTGGTCGGGCCCTCGGGGTGCGGCAAGTCGACGTTGCTGAGAATGGTTGCTGGCCTCGAAGAGATCAGTGCCGGGACCATTCGCATCGGCGAGCGTGTTGTCAACGACCTCGAACCAAAGGACCGCGACTGCGCGATGGTGTTTCAGAACTACGCGCTGTATCCGCACATGAGCGTGTACGACAACATGGCGTACGGGTTGAAGATACGCGGCCTGGCCAGGAGCGATATCGAAAAAAGAGTCAACAACGCCGCTTCGATTCTGGAGCTCAGCGACTTCCTGCAACGCAAGCCCCGCCAGCTTTCCGGCGGTCAGCGGCAGCGCGTAGCGATGGGCCGCGCCATCGTGCGCGAGCCCGCGGTGTTCCTGTTCGACGAGCCGCTTTCAAACCTGGACGCGAAGCTGCGCGTGCAAACGCGGCTCGAAATTCAGAAGCTGCATCGGCGGCTCAAGACGACCAGTCTGTACGTGACGCACGATCAGGTCGAAGCGATGACGCTGGCGCAACGGATGATCGTGATGAACGCCGGGCGCGCCGAACAGATCGGAACACCGGCCGATGTGTATTCGCGACCCGCGACAACGTTTGTCGCCAGCTTTATCGGATCGCCGCCGATGAATTTGTTTGAGGGCAAAGTATCGGTCGATGGCAGCGCGTTCGAGGCGCACGGCGCGAGCGTGACCCTGCCCGAACCGGTAGCTGCATTGGCCGGGCGCGAGCTAATCCTCGGCATTCGCCCGGAGCACATTCGCCTCGGCGGCAGCCATCTCTCGATGGAGGTCGAAACGGTTGAAATGCTCGGTGCCGAGCACTTGATACACGGACAAGTTGCCGGTCACAGTACGATTGTGCGTACTGGACCGCACGACAATCCGGCACCCGGATTGATCCTGCAGTTGGGCCTTACGGCCGGTGCAGCGCATTGGTTCGACAAGTCGACCCGCCAGCGCGTGTCGCCGTAGCCGCTAGCGAACGGCTAATCTTTCTGCCGGAATTCGCAATCAGGCTTGGTGCAATCGCCGTACAGCGCGAGCGCGTGACCGTGCAATGCAAACCCGCGCGCTGCGGCCACCTGATGCTGTCGCTTCTCGATTTCGGCATCGACAAATTCTTCGACGCGACCGCAATTCAGGCACACCAGATGATCGTGGTGCGTGCCCTCGTTTAACTCGAACATCGCCCGGCCGCCCTCGAAGTGATTGCGCGCCAGCAAGCCCGCCTGTTCGAATTGCGCCAGCACCCGATATACAGTCGGCAGACCCACGTCGATGTGCTCGGCGGTCAACGCCTTGTACACATCTTCTGCACTCATGTGCCGTACACCAAGGTCTTCGGAACTCCGCTGAAAAATTTCGAGCACGCGCAGGCGAGGCAACGTAGCCTTGAGCCCGATGCTTTTTAGTTCACTGGATGATGGCGGGAGACGATTCGACATGACGCTGACAATGTAAGCCGTGCTTCGTTCTGCGATCGCTCATTTGCCGGCTCATTGGCCAGCTCACTTGTACGGATATCATACGAGCTTCAGCTAACTTCATCATCGCCATGGCTACGCTTCGCACCTCAATACTTCTGCTGACAGCGGGTTTTGCATTGTCCGCGTGTCAGACCATGTCAAGCGTCGGCTCCGGCATTTCATCCGGAGTCTCATCGGTTACGGGCTGGGCGCCGACCTTTCTAGGACCGTATCGGCCCGACGTTCATCAGGGCAACATCATCACCAAAGAAATGGTCGAGCAGCTGCGGCCCGGCATGACCCGCGAACAAGTGCGCTTCATGCTCGGAACTCCGCTATTGGTCAGTGAGTTTCACAAGGATCGCTGGGATTACGCGTATTACCTCAATCCGCGCAAGGGGGCGGTGCAGAACCGCAAGCTCACCGTTTTCTTCAAGGACAACAAGCTCGATACGTTCAACTCGGACACAATGCCTGAGGAAGTGTTGGCCGACGTCTTGATACTCGGGCCCGACGCTCGCAGGAAGCCGAGGCAAGCGCCGCGGCAGCAAGAAAAGGCGCCCGAAATTCAGACGCCCGCGCCGGGGCGCGAGCCTGCCAATTGAAACTCGCGATTGCGGGCGCGTCCGGCCGCATGGGCCGCATGTTGATCGAAGCAGCGCTTGCTCAATCCGATGTAACTATCGTGGCGGCATTCGATCAAAATGACAGTCCGGCGTTCGGACACGACTGCGCCAAATTTCTCGGTCGATCGACCGGCGTTACGGTCACGGAAGATTTCTCCCGGCTTAATGGCGCCGACGTTTTGATCGACTTCACACGTCCCGAAGGCACGCTCGAACATCTGCGCGCGTGCCAGGCTGCCGGCGCCAACATGGTGATCGGAACGACCGGCATCGATGAAACCGGCAAGCAGGCAATCCGCGCCGCTGCCGAAAAAATTGCGATTGTGTACGCGCCGAACATGGGAGTCGGCGTCAATGCCATGCTGAAGCTGCTCGACACGGCAGCTCGGATACTGAACGACGGCTACGACGTCGAGATCATCGAGACGCACCATAAGCATAAAGTCGATGCGCCTTCGGGTACTGCATTGAAAATGGGCGAAGTGATCGCCACAGCGCGCGGACAGAACCTCGCTGAAGTCGCTGTGTACGCGCGCGAAGGTGACGTCGGCGAACGCAAGGCCGGCGCCATCGGATTTGCAAGTATTCGCGGTGGCGACGTGATCGGCGACCATACGGTTCTATTCGCAGGCATCGGCGAGCGCATCGAGATCACTCACAAGGCATCGAATCGAATGTCGTACGCCGCCGGCAGCATGCGCGCCGCGCGATTCCTAGCCGGCCGCCGCACCGGGCTGTACGACATGTCCGACGTTCTTGGACTCAAATAGCAATGGAATTGACTGCGCTCGGACTTTCTCACTTCTGGTCGCAGGCCGACGTGGTAATTCAACTGACCGCGTACCTGCTACTGGCTATGTCGCTCGCCAGCTGGTTTCTGATCATTTGGAAAACGTGGGCGTGGCTAAGAGTGCGCCGCGCGTCGCGCCAGCTCGAACATTTCTGGACTGCAACGTCGGTCGATTCTGCGGTCGCTCAACTGAAGCCTCACGATCGTGAAAACGTGTTCGTTCCGCTTGCGACCGGCGCGGCGGGCGCGGCGACGCATCCGGCTTCCGCCGGGAGTCTGGCGGCACAGATCGACCGCTCGGAATTGATCACACGTGCGCTGCGTCAACGGATCAACGAAGCGGCCGGCAAGCTCGAGTCCGGATTGACGATGCTGGCGTCAATCGGCAGTACCGCCCCATTCGTGGGACTGTTTGGCACCGTATGGGGCATCTATCACGCTCTGATCAACATTGCACGGTCGGGGCAGATTGCAATCGACAAAGTGGCGGGACCCGTCGGCGAAGCGTTGATCATGACTGCCTTCGGACTTGTCGTCGCCATTCCAGCGGTGCTTGCGTACAACGCGTTCACGCGCGTCAACCGCATCGTGCTCGGCCAGCTCGACGGTTTCGCGCACGATCTGCACGCGACGCTGACGATCGGCTCGCGCTTGCCGTCGCAGGCCTGATGGCGTTCGGTGGATTCGAGCGCCACGGCGGCCCGGCGCAACCCATGTCGGAAATCAACGTCACCCCGCTGGTCGACGTAATGCTGGTGCTACTGGTGATCTTCATCATCACCGCTCCGCTTCTTTCATATGCGATCAAGCTCGATTTGCCGAACGATCCGGCACCGGCCGCAGAAGCAGCGGCGAGCACGATCAAATTGTCGATCGATGCGGAAGGCAAGGTCTACGTCGACACCGACACGCTCACTGATGAGCAATTGCGCTCACGCTTCGCAGCAGCGGCCAAAACGTCGCCGGTGCCCGAGGTGCACCTTCGCGCCGACAAGGCGACCCGCTATGAGCGCATCGCTTTTGTGATGTCGTCGGCGCAACAGGCGGGATTGAGCAAAATCGGATTTGTTACCGAGCCTTCGTCCGCCACGGACAGCGTAGCGCCCGCCTCGCGCTGACCATCGGCTGCTACCATCGTTGCATGCTCGACGACTTCGACAATCTCGCCGCCAAGATAAACGAGTTGGCGACGATGGTGCAGTCGCTGCGCGCCGAAAACCAGCAACTGCGTGCACAACTGGTAGCGTCTGCGTCGGAACTCGAGGCAATGAACACGCGCGTCGATGAGGCAGCACGTCGGCTCGATGCCCTTATGCAGCGCCTGCCCGATCCGGTCAAGGTTTCCAGTGTCTCCAATCAATGGAAAACCTGAGCGTTTCGATACTTGGGCGTGAATACAGGCTGGCGTGTACGCCGGACGAGAAGGAAGCTCTTTTAAAGAGCGCCCAACTGGTCGATTCTAAAATGCAAACCATTCGCGAGGCGGGCAAGGTGATGGGCGCCGATCGCATCGCGGTAATGGCAGCGCTTCAGTTCGCGCACGAATTGCTCGCCGCCGCCAAGGTCGGCGACGGGGTCGAAGCGGGAGAAGTCAGCCGCCGTGTTCGCGCCATGCTTCAAGTGTGTGATGAAGCGCTGTTACCGCAGGAAAAATTGTTCTGACGAAAAGGTGGTTAATTCCAAGTGCCTGGACGAACACGAGGCGCTAAACTGCGTGCAAGCGTTCGAACTCGGAGCGCATAGAAATTCCCTGCGGTGTTCGCGCAAAGGCCTCATAGTTCCTTGAACCAATGCGCTTTGCGCAAGGTTGTTGGCCTCGCGCCGTAGTGCGATCGGCACGCGTTTGCTGAACCTAAACGGCGCGGACAACGACCACCCTGAACCGATGGTTCAGGACATTTGGCCGGGCGGCACAGGCGGGGAACCTATTTAACGGCTGCTTCTTGCGCGAGCACATCGAGCACGTTGCGAGCAGCTGCGATGCCCATGTTGACGTAAGCATCCTCGCTCACACCTCCGATGTGTGGCGTGAGCACCGCATTCGGCGCGTCGCGCCATGCATGCTCGCCGACGAGCGGTTCAGGTGTGAACGCATCCAGACCGGCCGCTCGCAGCTTGCCTGATGTGAGCGCTGCTCGCAGTGCCACCTCGTCGACGAGCCCACCCCGGCCGGTGTTGACGAGGATCGCACCCTCGCGCATTAGCGCCAGCGTCTCGCCGTTGATCATGTGGCGATTGTCTTCGGTCAGCGAGCAGTTCAGCGACACGACATCGGCTTGCGAGAGCACGTCGTCGAGCGATGCCAGCGAAACGCCTGCCGGCGCCGATGGCACGAACGGGTCGAATGCCATGACTCGCATTCCGAATGCCGTTCCGATCTTTGCAACGCGGCGACCGATCGCGCCCGAGCCGACAACGCCGAGCGTCTTGCCGCGCAGCTCGAGGCTCTTGTGAGTGGCCTTGTCCCAGTGACCGGCGCGCATGCGCCCGTCGAGCGCAACGACGCTTTTCGCGCAGGCAAGGATCAGTGCCCAGGTGTGCTCGGCTACCGCATCGGCATTCACTCCGACGGCGGCACGCACTTCGATACCGCGCGCCTGCGCGGCCTTCTTGTCGATCGTATCGGTGCCCGCGCCATGCTTTGAGATCACGCGCAGGTTGCGGCTCGCATCCATCGCCTGCGCATCGACTGCGCTGTACCGCAAGATGATGGCGACCGGCTGGTGTTCAGCCGACGCGCGAACGACATCGCCTGCGCTCGGCGTCTTGCCGAGGTACACGAGCTCGTAGTCGCGCAGCAGGTCGACCGCTTGCGGCGCGAGGTCAGCAGCAGTAACGACGATGACTGGTTTTCTTTCGGTATTCATGGTCATTCGAGCTTAATGCCGGCCTTCGAAATCACATTGCCCCACTTAGCGATCTCGGCTTTCTGATACGCCGCCAGCGCGTCCGGAGTTCCACCCGCAGCGGTAACTCCGAGCTTGTCGAGGCGATCGGCGATCTCCGGATCGGCGAGGATCTTCGCAAGCTCTGCGTTAAGCCGCTGCACCACCGGCTTTGGAGTTCCCGCAGTGGCGTAGATGGCCTGCCATTGTTCCGCCTCGGCACCTTTGAGACCGGCTTCAGCGGTCGTTGGAACCGCAGGCAGGCTCTTCAGGCGCTGCGGGGAAGCGACGGCCAACGCTCGCAGCCGGCCCGCCTGCACATGGGGCAGGATGGGCGTGAGCGGCGCAAACATCATCGCAACATGACCGGCGATGACATCCTGGATCGCCGGCGTGTCTCCCTTGTAGGGAACATGGACCATATCGATACCGGCCTGCAGCTTCATCAATTCGCCCGATACGTGCAGGATCGTGCCGTTGCCGCCGGAAGCATAAGAGATCGAGCCGGGTTTTTTCTTCGCCTCCGCGATGACATCCGCAACCGTTTTGAATGGACTGTTGGCGGCGACGATCAGCACGCTGGGGATCGTGCCGATCATGATGATGGGCTCGAAAGATTTCTCGGGGTCGTAGCCGATGTTCGGGCGCAGGTTCGGCACGATCGACTGCGGCCCGGTCGATGTCTGCAGCAACGTGTAACCGTCACCCGCCGCGCGCGCGACGAATTCGGTACCGATGGCTCCGGTCGCTCCGGGCTTGTTCTCGACCACCACGGTTGCATTCAGCGCCGTGCCGAGTCGGGTAGCAATCACACGCGCGAGCACATCGGTGGTGCCGCCAGGGGGATAAGGAACGACATAGGTAATGTTCTTGCTCGGCCAAGCCTGCGCGAATGCGCGCGGTACGGACAACAGCACAGGCGCAGCGAGGAGCGAAGAAAGCATAGCTCTGCGGGACGTCATAACGCGATCCTTTTCTCGTATTCGGTCGTAACAGCGGGGAAGCGGTAGAGCTCAGTCGGGTTGTCGACTAGCACGCGGTGAATCGTCTCGCCATCAGACGACCATTCTCGTAGCAGTTGCAGAAGCACGGCCGCATCGGGCTTGACCGTCTCGGTCGGATGCGGCCAATCGCTGCCCCAGAGCAGGCGCTCCGGCGCATCGCGCAGCAGTGCGCGCCCCACTGCCCCGACATCCTCGTACGACGGTCCACCAATTTTGCTTTCGAGATAGACACCGGAGAGCTTGACGAAGCATTGCCCGCGATCGATGAGACCGCGCAACGCCGCGAAGGCAAGATGACTCAACCCTTCGGGTTGAGGCACGTGCCCCAGGTGATCGATGACGATATTGCACGGAAGGCGACGGAACAGCTCCACATGTTCGATCAGTTGATGCGCGCGAACATTGATCTGCGCATGCCATCCGATTGTCGCAAGACGCGGGGCTAAGCGCGTGAGATCATCGAGTGAGGCTCCCGTTGCAAGCGCCCGATTGAAGCGAACGCCACGCACGCCAAGTTCATTCAGGCGAACCAATTCCTCGTCTGCGATCGCGGCATCGGCCACGATGATAGCGCGTGCGCTTTCACCGAATTGAAGCAGGGCGTCCAGCGTGCACCGATTGTCGAAGCCGTAGGTCGACGGCTGCACAACAACGACGCGCGAAAGCCTAAGTCGCTGTTGCAGCGCTATGTATTCTTCAACCGGAGCGTCAGGCGGTCTCAGCGGGGCTGAAGGATCGCGCGGATAGCGACTGTCATAGACATGCATGTGGCAATCGCACGCCCCAGCGGGGGCACCGGAACGTGCACCCGGCAATTCAACTGCCGACGTTTGATGCCGCCTGCTCATGCAGTGTTCTCGTGGTGCGAGCGGTGCTCACTCTACCTTCAGGTTCAAGTCTTTTGCCATCTGGCTCGCGGTCGCCACCTCGCGCGCCACGCGGCCGCCGAAAACCTCTCCACACATCAGCTTGGGCTCCATGCCAAGCGAACGCAGCTTCTCGGCACCTGTGGCGGAAGCGGCATAGGTCTGCGCCTCGCGCTGCAGCAGCTTGATCACTGCCTCGGGCGTGGCCGCAGGGACCAGCAAGCCGTACCACGAGTCGGCATTAAAGCCCTTGAAGCTGGCGACTTCGTCAAAGGTGGGAACGTCGGGCAACTGCGCCGAGCGCTGAGGACTGGCAATGGCCAGCGCCGTGAGCTTGCCGGCCTTGATCTGCGGCAGCACCGAGCCTAGCGTGGCGAACGAGGCATCGACCTGTCCGGCCATCACATCTGCGATAGCAGGCGCAGCTCCCTTGTACGGAACGTGCGTCAGCTTCACTCCCGCCTGACGAGAAAACTGCTCACTGGCAAAGTGGACCGAGCTGCCAACGCCGGGCGAGGCGTAGGTGATCGACAGTGGGTTGGCCTTGGCCTTCTGCACGAAATCGTCCAGCGTCTTGACCCCAGGCGACGGCCCCACCACCAGCACAGTGGCTACAGCCGCCAGCATGCACACCGGCTTAAAAGACTTGACCGCGTCAAATTTGACCCGGTCGCTGTAGAGCGCCGAAATCATGGTGTGGTTGCTGGCTGCCATCAGCAGCGTATGGGCATCTGTCGCACTTGCTACAACTTCGGCAGCAATGATGGTGTTTGCGCCCGGCTTGTTGTCTACGATCACGGGCTGGCCTAGACCTTTGGTCGCGTGTTCGGCGAAACTTCGCGCCACGATGTCGGTGGGGCCGCCCGCGGCAAAGCCAACCACGAGCCTGACCGGCTTGGTGGGCCAAGCAGTGGCTTGCGCCCAGGCTGCAGCCGCGGCGAAAACGAGCGCAGCCGAGCTAACTCGAATAAGGGCACTGGTGCGATTCGCTTTGTTCCGCTGCATTGTTATCTCTCTTATTCAATCAGTAGGGCGAACCGACAAATCGTAGCTTGCGGTACGGCACTCACAGAGTCTCGCCGTCTTTCAATACGCCGGCGCTCACGAGCGCTGCATTCAGCCACGGTGCGTTGATGTTGCCTTTGTTGATCTCGGCGATGCGCTTGGCCTCCGCGGCCACCTTGCGCGAGGCCAGCGGCAGCAGCGCCTCGATCTTTGCGCGTTCGATCACCACCAAGCCATCAGCGTCGCCCGAAATGAAATCACCGGGGTTCACCGTTACACCTCCCACGGATACTGGATGGCCGATGCGACCACCCAACTGCTTGGTCGGGCCGTTGGGATTGGTACCGACTGAAAATACCGGGAAGTCGAGCGCGTCGATGTCCAAGGCGTCTCGCACGGCGGCATCCATCACCATACCGGCGAGGCCGCGCTGCTTGGCGGCCGCCATCACGATGGTGCCCACGAGAGCGCAGGTCTGATCGCCCTTGCCATCGATGACCAATACATCGCCGGGCTTGGCCAGTGCCAGCGCGGCGTGGACCATCAGGTTGTCACCGGGGCGCACTTCGACGGTAAAAGCCGGTCCCGCCAGCTTCATGCGCGGACGCAACGCGGTGATGCGGCCGTGCAGCGTGCCGCGGCGGCCGGCCACATCGGCCAGGATGGCGGGTTGATACTGCGCGGCTTGCGCGACGATGTCGGCAGGCACGCGCTCGAAGTTTTTAATGATGTCGGGCAGATTCAAGTGAGATCCTGAGATTGAAAGATTAAGAAAAAAGACGGATACGCCTACGCAGCCTAGTAATGCATCACATCACTCAACTCTCGCGCCCGAATCCTTGACGACGGGACTCCAACGCGCGATCTCCTGCTTGATGAACGTGCCGAACTGCTCGGCCGTTCCGCCCACCGGAAGGGCGCCCTGGTTGTCGAGCTTCTGGCGCGCTTCCGGCTGTTGCAGGATGCGGTTGACTTCGGTATTGAGCCGCGCGATCACCGGCTGCGGTGTGCCAGCGGGCGCCAACAACCCGAACCAGGTCGTCGTCTCAAGACCCGGATAACCCGATTCGATCAGCGTCGGCACCTGCGGCAGATCCTTCACGCGTTGCGCCGACGAGATGACAATCGGACGCAGCTTGCCGCCCTTGATGAAACCAAGCAGGGTCGGAACCGAAGCCACGTAGATTTGAATCTGGCCCCCGATAATGTCGTTGATGGCAAGGTTCGAGCCTTTGTAAGGAATGTGCTGCAGCTTCACGCCCGCCGCCTTCTGCAGTAACTCCATCGTCAGGTGCGAAACGGTA
>Ga0136638_10000009_pt1 | contig 27053 bp, 21 predicted proteins | sample AntDrymUQ8582206_2_FD_104671 | JGI IMG/M metagenome (GOLD analysis project Ga0136638, IMG submission 104671) | Polar desert sand microbial communities from Dry Valleys, Antarctica - metaG UQ858 (22.06) | ecosystem: Environmental > Terrestrial > Soil > Desert | place: Antarctica: Dry Valley...
AACCTGAACGGTTGACCGCGTCCAGTTTGATGCCTTCGGTGCAGGCAAGGTGTAGAGACTTTCGCCCCTAGCAGACCCGCGAAGACTGCCTCAGACGGCTTCGTTGGGCTTTGGTAAGGCTGAGGTCGTGAGTTCAATCCTCACCGGCAGCACCATTTTCCCCGTCTCGATACTCACGAAATTTACGTTCCTTTCACGAATGGGGCGTAATTCGGCGGGACTTTCACGCAGTGGCGGACGATTATGTACTTGAGCAGCGCGGCGCAGTTCCTCGATGACGACGTTAAGCCGCGCATTGCTGAGCGGCTGACCTGCTCGCTGATCACCAATGTGCGTCCCGACGGGCTGCGCAACGTGCCTGTCCGCCTGTGCGACATTTCCGAAACCGGCTTCATGGCCGAATGCGAAGAACGCGTCGGGCTTGGCAGCGCGGTATCGATCGATCTGCCGGGCATCGGGCCGACCCATGCGCGCATCCGATGGAACATGGGTGGGCGGATTGGCGCGCGCTTCATCACCGAGATCGAACTGCCGCATTCCCGCGCCGCGATCGCCCGCGAGACCAGCGCCGGCTGAGCTCCCGCCCCGGGCGCATTGACCTCGCCTGCGCCGCGCATCATGGGCGGCCATGCGCTTCTTTTCGGACAATGCCGCCGCGGCCTGCGCGCCCGTCATCGCGGCGATCGCGGAGGCCAACCAGCTCGCCACCGCTTATGACGGCGACGATTGGTCGAAACGTCTTGACCGCGCCTTTTCCGATCTGTTCGAGCGCGAGGTCCGCAGCCTTTGGGTATCGACCGGGACCGCCGCGAATGCGCTCGCGCTGGCCGCGCTTTGCCCGCCCTACGGAAGCATCGTCTGCCACCGCGATGCCCACATTCAGAACGACGAATGCGGGGCCCCCGAATTCTACACACACGGCGCCAAGCTGCTGCTCGCCGCGGGGGAGGGGGCCAAGCTCGCCCCCGACGGCGTTGCCAGGCTGCTCGCGACGGTGCGCGAGGACGTGCACCAGACCCAGCCCGCCGCGCTGTCGATCACCAACGCCACCGAATATGGCCTCCTCTACACGCCACACGAAGTCGCCGCGCTGGGCGCGTTGTGCCGGGAACGCGGACTTGGCTTCCATATGGACGGCGCGCGCTTCGCCAACGCCGTCGCCTCGCTCGACTGCAGCCCGGCCGATCTGACGTGGCGCGGCGGAGTCGACGCCTTGAGCTTCGGCTTTGTCAAAAACGGCGGCATGTCGGCCGAAGCTTTGGTCTTCTTCCGTCCCGAATTGGCGGAGGCGACGCTCTACCGTCGCAAGCGCGCGGGTCATCTTTTGTCGAAGGGGCGCTTTCTTGCCGCGCAAATTCTCGCCATGCTCGAAGGCGGTTTGTGGCTTGCCAACGCGCGCGCCGCCAACCGCGGTGCCGGGCGGCTGGCGCAGGCGGCGGCGAAGCGGCTCATCCTTCCCGTTGAGGCCAACGAGCTTTTCATCCGCGTCTCTCCGGAAGAGGCGGCGGGCCTGCGCGCGCAGGGCTTCGACTTTTACGATTGGGGACCGGGGGAGGCGCGACTCGTCGTGTCCTGGGATCAGGCGCCCGGCGACATAGACCGGCTCGCCCGCGCCATCGCCGCGCTGTGACGCCCGCCCCCGCGGGTTCGGCGCCGATGCGCCAAGTCCTGTTTCCGTTCCTGCTCATCACCTTGATCTGGGGATCGACCTGGATCGTCATCCGCGATCAGCTCGGGCCCGTCCCGCCTTCATGGTCGGTAAGCTATCGCTTCTTCATCGCCAGCGCCGCGATGTTCGCTTACGCGCGCGCCGGCGGCGTATCGCTGCGTCTCACCCGCCATGGCGCGGCGTTCGCGGGCGCGGTCGGAACGCTGCAGTTCGCGATGAACTTCAACTTCGTCTATCAGGCCGAGCATTATATCACTTCGGGCCTGGTCGCGGTGGTGTTCGCGCTGCTCCTCGTTCCCAACACCGCCTTGGCGCGCATTTTTCTGGGCGAGCCGGTCAGCCGCGGTTTCCTGCTTGGCTCGGCCATCGCCATCGCCGGCGTGATCCTGCTTTTCGTCCACGAACTTCGCGCCGATGAAGGCGCGACCGAAGGGGTGCTGCTGGGGATCGGCCTGACCATACTCGGCGTGCTGTCGGCATCGGCGGCCAATGTCATGCAGGCGACGAAACGCGCGCGGTCGATCCCGATCGCCAGCCTGCTTGCCTGGGCGATGCTCGCCGGCGCGTGTATCGACGCGGCCTATGCCTTTGCCACATCGGGTCCGCCGGTATTCGAAGCCCGGCTCGGCTATGTCGCGGGGCTCGTCTACCTCGCGCTCTTCGCCTCGGCGCTCGCCTTCACGCTTTACTATCGCATCATCCGCGCCATCGGCCCGGGCCGTTCGGCTTATTCGAGCGTGCTAGTGCCGATCATCGCCATGGCGCTTTCGACGATATTCGAAGGCTATCGCTGGTCTTCGCTGGCGGCGGCGGGGGGCGTGCTTGCGATGACGGGTCTGGTCATCGCTTTGAGGTCGCGTCCGGCGGCCTGATTGGCTAGCTTGCACAAATGCTCGACATGTCAGCCGCAGGCCTTGCCGCCCCGCCCCAGCCTATCCGCCGCGAAAATTACCAGCCGCCGGACTGGCTTGTTCCGCACATTGAATTGGAGTTCGACCTAGACCCGCGGGAGAGCCGGGTTCGCGCCCGCCTGCAAGTGACTCGAAACGGCGCGCACGATCGCCCGCTGCGGCTCGACGGCGACGGCCTGGTTCCCAAATCTGTGTGCGTCGATGGCGAGCCGCTCGGCGGCAATGGTTGGCGCATCGATGACGGGGCGCTCCTGATCGGGCTGTCGGCCGACGCCCATATCGTCGAAACCGAAGTCGCGCTTTCGCCGGAGGCCAACAGCCAGCTGATGGGGCTCTACGCTTCGGACGGGCTGCTGTGCACGCAATGCGAAGCCGAAGGCTTCCGCCGCATCGCCTTTTTCCCCGATCGTCCCGATGTGCTTACCCGCTACCATGTGACCATGCGCGCGGACAAGGCGCGCTATCCGGTGCTGCTCAGCAATGGCGACCTCGTCGGCGAAGGCGATTTGCCCGAAGGCCGCCACTGGGCCGAATGGCGCGACCCGTTCCCCAAGCCAAGCTACCTGTTCGCACTCGTGGCTGGCGACCTAGCCTGCAACCGCGACAGCTTTATCACCATCAGCGGTCGCGCGGTCGCGCTGGGAATCTGGGTGCGCGAAGCCGATCTTGGCAAGACCGGACATGCCATGGCCGCGCTAAAATCGGCTATGGCGTGGGACGAGCGCGCCTACGGGCGAGAATATGATCTGGGTGCATTCAACATCGTCGCGGTCGCCGATTTCAACTTCGGTGCGATGGAGAATAAGGGCCTCAACATCTTCAATTCGCGCTACATTCTCGCCGATCCCGAGACCGCGACCGACGCCGATTATGACGGCATAGCCGCGGTCGTCGCGCACGAATATTTTCACAATTGGTCGGGCAACCGGGTGACGTGCCGCGATTGGTTCCAGCTGTCCTTGAAGGAAGGCTTCACGGTCTTTCGCGACCAGCAGTTCACCGCCGACCAGGGCTCGCCCGCGGTTGCCCGCATCGAGCAGGTCCGCAACCTTCGTAGCGGCCAATTTCCGGAGGATGCCGGCCCGCTCGCACATCCGGTGCGGCCCGAATCCTATTTCGAAATTTCGAACTTCTACACCGCGACGATCTACAGCAAGGGCGCCGAAGTCATCCGCATGATGCACACCATGCTCGGTGCGGACGCCTTTCGGCGCGGCTCGGACCTTTATTTCGACCGGCAAGACGGAACCGCGGCGACCTGCGAAGACTTCGTCCGGGCGATGGAGGAAGCGAGCGGGGTGGACCTCACCCAGTTCCGGCTATGGTATTCGCAGGCCGGCACTCCGCGAATCGCCGCGCGGCTCGATCATGATCCCGCGCAGGCACGTGCCACGCTGACTCTGACCCAGGCGGTCCCCGCGACCCCCGGACAGCACGAAAAACAGCCGATGGCGTTGCCGCTGAGGATCGCCTTGTTCGGCGAAGCGGGTGTTCTGGCCGAACGCCTGCTGCTGTTGGCCGAGGCCGAGCAAAGCTTCACCTTCGACAGCATCGACGCGCCGCCGGTCCTGTCGATCAACCGCGGCTTTTCGGTGCCGGTGATCGTCGACGCGCCACGGGCAAGCAATGCGCTCGCCTTCCTGTCGGCCAACGAAACCGATCCCTTCGCGCGTTACGAGGCGCTTCAGCAGCTCATGCTCGACGCCATCACGGCCGATATGGCCGGGCAGACCGGCGACGGGGCGAGGGCCGTGGTCGAAGCCGTCAGGAGGACGCTCGACGACGCTGGGCAGGATCCCGCTTTCGTCGCCGAGGCCGTCCTGCTCCCCACAGAAGCCTTTATCGGCGAACGCATGCCGGTGATCGATCCCGACGCCGTTCACGCCGCCCGTGAATCGCTTCGCGCCGCGCTCGCGGCATCGCTTGGGCAGGCTTGGCACGACGCTTACGCGCTCCAAGGTGCCGGGGCGTTCGAATATTCGCCGAACGCAAAGGGCCTGCGCCGTCTGCGCAACGTCGCGCTCGGCTATCTCGCGCTTGCCGATGCACGCGCGGGAATGGCGCTTGCCCGCGCGCAATATGAGGCGGCGGACAATATGACGGATCGTATGGGAGCGCTTTCGGTGCTCGCCAACGGAGATGGTTCGAACCGGGATTGGGCCCTCGCGGACTTCCACGATCGTTACCGCGCCAATCCGCTCGTCGTCGACAAATGGTTCACCGTGCAGGCGCTTTCGACGCGTGCCGATGCCGCGGCCGCGGTCGAAGCCTTGGCCGGACACCCGGATTTCACGCTTTCGAACCCCAATCGGCTGCGCGCGCTGGTCGGGGCATTTTCGGCCAATCCGCGCGCGTTCCACGCGATCGACGGCCGCGGCTACCGCTTTCTCGCGGACAAAATATTGCAGGTCGATGCGCTCAACCCCCAAACCGCCGCCAAGCTTGTCCCGCCGCTCGGCCGATGGAAACGGTTCGATGCCGGGCGCGGATTGCTAATGCGCGGCGAGCTTGAGAGAATCCTTGCCAAGCCGGGCCTCTCGAAGGACGTCACCGAACAGGCCTCGAAGAGCCTGGCCTAACGCCCCACCCAGGCGGCCACTTCCGCGGCGACCTGGTTGGCGGCCTGATTGAGCGCCAAAGCCACCGCGGTCCGTTCGACGATCGGGACCGGAACCCTGGCTTCCGACCGCCGCGTTTCAACCCGCGACCCAGCCCCGCGGATCAGCGCGGCGTCGAAAGTCACCACCGCTTCGCTGCGGTCTGCGTCGATCCCGAAGGCCAGCAATTGCCCGGTGAGCCGCGCACCCGGATCGATCGTGCGTTGCTTGTCCGAAAGCACGACGCGCCCGGTCTGGGCGGCAATGGTTTCGCTGAGCAGGTCGCGGAACAGCGTGTCGGGAGTGTCGACCCACTGTGCGTCCTTGACATAGGCGACCGCGACTCCGCCTGAGCGCACCGGCACCCGGTTGGTCCGCAATTCCTGGACGACCGACGGTGCGACGATCGTGATCGTATCGCCGGCGGCGGCGCTGCGGTTGGTGGCGGCGGCGACCCTCGCGTCCGAAGTCAGCACCATCAGGCTTGCCGGGACCTTCGGCCCGCTCAATAGCGCGCAGCCCGGAAGCAGGGTCAGAGGCGCCAGCACGATCATGGCGAATTTGAGCTTCATTTCTTGTTCGCCTCATAATCGGGAAGCTTGGGCGCACCGAGGATCGCGGTCGCGCCGCCCTGATCGAGCCGCTGGGCAACCGCGCTGAGCGAAGCCGACATATCGCGCAGGTCGCTGACCAGCAATCCCACTTCGGGAACCGTCTGCTTCGAGAAAGCCTGAAGCCCCGGTCGCGCGTCCGCAATCGCCGCGTCGAGACTCGCCATGCTGCTCTGCGCGGCGGCAACCGTCTTACGAAGGTCGCCGACGATTGCGCGCCCGTCGCGGCTCACCAGTTGGTCGGTCGAATTGGCGAGCTCGCCAATTTGCCTGGCCGCTAAGCCCGCTTCGCGAACCGCGAGGCGCGTTTCAGCGAGCGCTGCCGCGATTTCAGGGCTGCGATCCGATAACGACTTGCTGATGCCTTCGACATTGTCGAGGATTCCGCCGATCGACGCCTGGTTGCGATCCGACAGCATTTGTCCGAGCCGGTCGGTCAGCGTCGTCACCTTGTCGAGCAGCTCCGGCGCGCTCGACAGCAAAGCCGCAAACCCGCCGGGACGGGGGGGGATGACGGGCACTCCAAAAGGCCCCGGCTTGGTGATCGGAGCGCGCCCGCGAACCGATCCATCGAGCTGGATCTGGCTGACTCCCGTGAAGCCGACCCCCTGAATGGTGGCGGTGGTCCCTTGCAGCACCGGGGTCTCAGCCTGGACCGCGATCCGCACGCGGATCACCTCGGGGCGGTCGGGCATCAGCGCGATTAGTTCGACCTGACCGACCGGGACACCCTGGAACGCGACCGCCGAACCCTTGGCTAGCCCGTCGACCGCCTGCGGGAAGAAGATATCGTAGCGTTTGTCGTCTTGGCCAGACAGGCTCGACAGCCAGACAGTGAAGAGCAGCAGCGCCGCCAGCAGCGCCAGCACGATGCCGCCGACGAGGACATGATTGGAACGCGTTTCCATGACTGTCAGGCGGCTTCCGTTACTTTGGGCTGAGCAGCGGCGCGCCCTCTAGGCCCCATGAAATAGCTTTGAATCCACTCATGGTCCATCGCCAGCAATTCGTCGATGGTGCCGATGCCGATCACGCGCTTGTCCGCAAGCACCGCCACGCGGTCGCAAATCGCGTACAGCGTGTCGAGATCATGGGTGATCAAGAACACGGTCAGGCCGAGCGCACGCTTGAGATTGAGGATCAATTCGTCGAACGCCGCGGCGCCGATCGGGTCGAGCCCGGCGGTCGGCTCGTCGAGGAACAGCAGGTCGGGATCGAGCGCCAGCGCTCGCGCAAGGCCGGCACGCTTGCGCATCCCGCCCGAAAGCTCCGACGGATATTTGGGCGCTGCTTCGGGCGGCAGGCCAGACATCACGATTTTGTAGCCGGCGATCTCGTCGAGCAGCTTTTGCTCCAGGTAGGAATAATATTCGCGTAGTGGAAGCTGGACATTCTCGGCCACGGTCAGTGTCGAAAACAGCGCTCCGCCCTGGAACAATATTCCCCATTTTCGGCGAATGGACTTGGCCTCGTCCTCGTCGCGTCCGATCATCGGTTCGCCGAACACTTCAATCTCGCCCTCGGACGGAGTTTGAAGGCCAATGATCGAGCGCATCAGCACCGACTTGCCGGTGCCCGATCCGCCGACCACGCCGAGAATCTCACCGCGGTACACGGTCAGGTCCAGGCTTTCGTGGACGACCTGCTCGCCAAAGCTGTTCTTGAGGCCGCGGACCTCGATGATCGGCACCGGGGCGTCGGGGTCGGCGGGGGTGCTCATATCCATCCGATCGACGAAAAGAAGATCGCGAACACCGCGTCGAGCACGATGACGAGAAAGATCGCCTGCACCACCGCGGCAGTGGTCCGTATGCCGACCTGTTCGGCGTCGCCTTCGACTTGCATTCCCTGAAAGCAGCCGGCGAGGGCGATCAGCGCGCCGAACACCGGCGCCTTGATGAGCCCGACGTAAAGGTCGGTGATCGGCACCACTTCGCGGATGCGCTGGACGAAGGTCGCGGGAGGAATGTCGAGCGCCACCCAGCAGAACACCCCGCCGCCCGCCGTTGCAACGACCGCAGCGAAGAAGCCGAGCAAGGGCATCATCACCACCGTGGCGAGGAGGCGGGGGATGACCAGCGCTTCCTGGGGCGAGACGCCGATAGTGCGCATCGCGTCGATTTCCTCGGTCAGCTTCATGGTGCCGATCTGGGCGGCGAAGGCAGAGCCCGATCGTCCCGCCACCATGATCGCGGTCATCAGCACGCCGAGCTCGCGAAACGCGCTCCGGCCGATAAGGTTGATGGTGTAGACCTCGGCCCCGAACTGGGCGAGCTGGACCGCGCCTTGCTGGGCAATGGTGATCCCGATCAGGAAGCTCATCAGCCCGATGATCCCGAGCGCTTTGACCCCCACCACTTCAAAGCGCTGGACAACGGCATTAAGACGGAAGCGCTTCGGATTCGTGATGAGGTTTCCCGTCGCGATAAGCGCCGCGCCGAAGAATCCGACCAGGCCGAGCAAGGTTCGCCCGGCAATCGAGACAGCGTCGCCGACCTCGCCCAGCACGCGCGTGACCGGGCTGCGACGGTCAGGCCGGATGCGAACCGGCTGATCGGCTTCGGCGACCTGTTCCAGCAGGCGAACCATGTCGTCGTCGGCGCCCTGCACTTCAGCGCCGTGGTCGCGGACCATGCGGTAGATTAGCCACGCGCCGACCGTGTCCATGCGCTCGACGCCGTTGAGATCGAGGATGACGCCCTCGCCTTTGACTTCATCGAGCCGGCGCGACAGCCCGCCGACGCGCGCGAGCGTGAGCGCGCCGCTGAAGCACAGCGTCCGATCATCGTCGCCCTCGGTCGGACGGAAATCTGCGGTCGCGGCCATAAGTGCCGGCGACAGTGCGTCAGATCAATATTGGGCACAAGCCGCCCACTGCCTCTTTGCCGCCGCAATCGTTGCGCGTATCGCGCGCCGATGAGCGCTCCACCCTCGCCTGAGCCGCAGCCCTCCTTCCGGACGGTTGGCGCCAACGAGGTCAAGCTGTTCGGGCTTTCCGCCAAGGAGCGAAGCCGGCGCTTCGCCGGCAATGCAGGTCTCCCGCCGGACCGGAGCGGCGTAGGCCCCGTCATTCTCGCCAACCTCGATTATGCTCTCGATCCGGTTTGGTTGGCGCATTTGCGCGATTTGCCGGGCACCGTCGTGACGCTGGCCGGCAAGCCGGTACTCGCACACGCCTTGTCGGCCGCGTCTGCCGATGCGATCGCTTCGTCGATGGCTGGAACGGCTGCGTTCGAGCTCCCCCCCGGCCATCGAGAGCTGCGCGCCGAAGCGGCGGCCGGCGTCCATAGCGCGGTGCTGAGGAAGCGCGAGGCGCCCTTCGTCATGCGTTTGACGCCCGACACCGCCGATGCCGCCGAACGCGCGAGTTACGACGGCGCCTACAAGGGGGTCACCGACCTGCTGACGCTGTACCTGTGGCGCCGCCCCGCTTTCTATCTGACGCGCTGGGCGGCGATAGTGGGGTTGGCGCCGAACTTCATCACTGCGATCGGCGCGCTCCTTTGCGTGCTTGCCTTCTACCTGTTTTGGACAGGCCAATATTGGCCCGGGATCGCCGCCGGGTTCGTGTTCATGGTGCTGGACACGGTCGATGGCAAGCTCGCCCGCTGCACCGGCACTTCGTCCAGATGGGGCAATGTATTCGATCACGGCATCGACCTCGTCCACCCTCCCTTCTGGTGGTGGGCGTGGGGCGTGGGGCTCGGCGCCTACGGCACGCCCATGTCCGCCGGCGCTTTGTGGCCCACCCTTGCGGTAATTTTGGTCGGTTACGGTTTTCAGCGGCTGATCGAGGGAATATTCATCCGCCGCTTCAGCTTTCACATCCACGTCTGGCAGCGCATGGACAGCCGCTTCCGGTTGGTCACCGCGCGCCGCAACCCCAACATGGTCATCCTCGTCGCCGCGATGCTTTTTGCGCGGCCCGATATCGGCCTGATCGCGGTCGCGGTGTGGACCGCCGCTTCATTGCTCTTTCACGCCGTCCGGCTCGTCCAGGCCTTGGTGGGAGTTCGCCAGATCGACTCTTGGCTCGGGTGAGCGGCTGGACCGCAATTTTGCTCGCCGGCTCGCGACCCGGCGGCGATGCGCTTGCCCGGGCGCAAGGAGTGGCGCTCAAGGCGCAGATACCCGTTGCCGGGCTCCCCATGATTACGCGCGTCGCGGAAATTTTGCTCGCCTGCCCGGCGATCGATCGCATCGTCGTCCTTACGCAGGAGCCGGACGAGGTCCGCGCCATGTTGCCGCCATCGCGGAGGATTGACCTTCATCCCTCGCGCGGAACGATCGCCGAAACCGTGCGCCATTTCACGACGAGCGATCTCGCGCCCTGGCCTCTGTTCGTCACTACCGCCGACCATGCGCTTCTCGGCGAAGCAACGGTCACCGGCTTTCTCTCCCAGGTCGGAGAGGGAGAGGATATCGCGGTGGGCATGGTGTCGCGGTCCGTCGTTCGCGCGCGCTTCCCCGTGAACAAGCGCACCTGGCTGCACTTCGGCGACGGCGCCTATACCGGCGCCAATCTTTTCGCGCTCACCGGCCCCCCCGCTCTCGGTGCGCTCGCCTTCTGGGCCGAAGTCGAACAGGACCGGAAAAAAGGCTGGCGCCTGGTCGCAAAAGTCGGCCCGTGGCTTCTCCTCAGGGCCCTCATGCGGCGCGTCACGCTGCAGGGCGCGCTCGACGAGGCGGGCGCGAAGCTGGGCGTGCGCATTCGCGCCATCGCGCTCGACGATCCGCTTGCGGCGGTCGACGTCGACAAGTCTGGCGACCTGGAACTTGCCACCGCGGTGCTGGAAGGGCGTGCCTAAATCGCCGCGAGCGCAACGTCGAAATCGGCGATCAGGTCGTCGGCATCCTCGACCCCGATCGAAATCCGCACCAGATTGTCGGTGATTCCGAGCGCCGCCTTGCGCGCGTCGGGGACCGACAAATGGGTCATTGCGGCGGGCGCGCTGGCCAAGGTCTCGGTGCCGCCGAGGCTTACCGCGAGCTTGGCGATCTTGAGCGCGTCGAGGAACGCGAACGCCTCGCGCTCGCCGCCTTTGAGGTAGAGCGAAAAGGTCGATCCCGCGCCAGTGCAGTGGCGCCGGTAGATGTCGCCCTGCCGGTCGTCGCCGAGAAAGCCGAGATAGCCGACCCTCTCGACCCCCGGCTGATCGCGCAGCCAGCCGCACACCTTTTCGGCATTCTCGCCGGCGCGGGTCATTCGCAATTCGAGCGTTTCGAGGCTTCGCAGCAGCATCCAGGCGCTGTGCGGGTCGGTGATCGTTCCGATCGTATTGCGCATCGCGCGGATCGGGTCGATCAGCGCCTTTGCGCCGACCACTCCGCCCGCGACCAGATCGCTGTGTCCGCCGGCATATTTGGTCAGGCTGTAGACGCTGAGATCGGCGCCGTGATCGACCGGCTTGGACCATAAGGGCCCCAGAAACGTGTTGTCGATCGCGATCGGCGGCGGCTGGTCCGGGAACAGCGCGGCGCGGGCCGCGGCGACCGCCTCGACATCGACCAGCGCGTTGGTCGGATTGGCCGGGCTCTCGAGATAAATGAGGCTGACGCGGCCCATGGTCTTGGCGCGCTCGAGCACCTCCTCGATCTCGGACCGTTCGGCCCCGGCGGGAAAGTCGAGCCACTCGACCCCGAACCGCCCGAGGATGCGTGCGATCAGCGTTTCGGTCGCCGCATAAAGCGGTCCCGAATGGACGATGACGTCGCCGGGCTGGACGAAGGTCAGTAGCAGTGTGGCGATCGCCGACATTCCGCTCGAAAAGGTCAGCGCGTCCTCGGCGTCCTCCCACAAGGAAAGCCGGTCTTCGAGAATTTCCTGATTGGGACCGTTGAAGCGCGAATAGACGAGCCCTTCCGCCCCACCCGGCCGCTTGCCGGTGACGCCTTCGAAGTGACGCTTTCCGGCCGCTGCATTCTCGAAAACGAAGGTCGATGTGAGGAAAATCGGCGGTTTCAATGCACCTTCCGACAAGGCCGGATCGAAGCCATGCCCCATCATCAGCGTCGAAGGCCGCAAACGCCGCCCGCCGACCTCGAGCACGTCGGTCTTCGGCCGCCGCCGGGGGGCTCCGCCGGTCAGGCTCGCTTCGTCTTCCATTCAAGGTCTCCGGCAGGTGAGCTCTGCCTCTAGTCTTCCAGCGCGATCAGCGAAAGCTGGCGGCCGTAGCCGGGCTCACCGCGGTGGGTGGCGCGGCGATAGCTGAAGAAGCGCTCGGGATCGGCATAAGTGTCGAGCCCGAGCGCCTCGCAGCTGGTCAAGCCTGTCGCCGCTAGGCGGGCAGCGACGAAACCCTCGAGATCGAAGCGATGACGCCCTGCGGCGCCGGCGGCGAAATGTCGCTCATAGTCCTTATCGGCGGCAATGAATTGCGCGAAGAACCCTTCGTCAGCTTCGTATGATTTGCGCGCGATGCAGGGGCCGATGGCCGCCGCGATCCGTGTGCGGTCGGCGCCGAGCCGCTCCATCGCCGTCACGGTCGCTTCCGCGATCCCCGCCAGCGCACCCTTCCAGCCGGCATGCGCCGCGCCGATCACCCCGGCATGTGCGTCGACGAGCAGGATCGGCGCGCAGTCGGCCGTGAGGATACCGAGCGCAAGTCCGGGGCGGTCGGTGACGAGGGCATCGGCGCGGGGCCGGTCCGCATTGGTCACGCCCGCCTTGGCAACCGCGACCGCGACGCCGTGGACTTGGTGCACGGTGACGAGCTGCGCCCCGGGCGCCACCGCCGCGACTGCGCGCTCGCGGTTGGCGGCGACCGCTTGCGGATCGTCGTCCGAACCGAGCCCGACGTTGAGCCCAGCGTGCACGCCCGCGGAAACCCCGCCGCGCCGCCCGAGAAAGCCGTGGCGCGTCGCGCCAAGCAGCGGGCTTCGAATGATCTCGACCGCGTCCACTTTCAAAACCCCTCCGGCTGCGGCCAGCCGGGCGCCACCAGCGCCATGACCTTGAACAATCGCCCCATCTCCGATGCGCCGACCATGCGCGCGCGTGCCGCGGCGACATCCCCCGCGCGCTTGGGATCCGCTTTGGCAAGCATCGCCGCGCGTGCGTTGATCCCCATTGCGGTCAGCCACTCGCCCTGAACGCGCGGGCCGCACACCTTGAGGCCCTGCGCGTGCGCCGCGCTGGCAAGCGCTTCGAAGTCGACATGAGCGGTGAGGTCGCGTGTCCCCGGCTCTGCAAAGACGTCGGCATAGGCATGGCTTTGCACCGCCTGCAGCGTCTCCCCCAATGCGCTTCGCGCGTGGCCATAGTCGATGATCAGCGCCGCGCCTCCTTGCCGCGCCAGTCGAGCGCCGAGCGCCTGCACGATATCGGTTGAGGCTGGGGACGATTCGAACAATCTGCCCGCGGGCGCGTCGCGCAACGCAACCGGGACGAAATCCTGCGCCTCGTCCGCGGCGAGAACTGGCGCGAACCCTCCGCCGGCCGTTGTCAGCGCCCGCTCGCGCCATCCGTCGGCGACACGCGAGAACTGCCGAACGGGAAGGGCGTCGAAAAATTCGTTGGCGACGATGAGCAGGGCGCCGTTCTCGGGAAGGCTTGCGACCGTGTCATGCCAGCGCGCGCCGTCGGCTGCCGATGCCTGCGCCGCGCGCAGCAGCGGGCTCGTCTCGACGAACTCTATTTTGGGGATCAGCCCCGCGCCCTCCATCGCCCGAAGCGCGTCGTGCGCAAGCGTTCCGCGCCCGGGGCCCAGCTCGACATAATGGACCTGCCGCGGCCGATCCGCACGCTGCCACAAATCGGCGCACCACACGCCGATCAGCTCGCCGAACATCTGGCTGATTTCGGGCGCGGTGACAAAGTCGCCCTCTACCCCGAACGGATCGCGGGTCGCATAATAATGCGCGTTGGCCGCGGCCATGTAATCGGCGACCGGGATCGGTCCGTGGTCGGCGATGCGCTTTACAAGCTGCGCAGTAAGCGAAACCTCGTCAGGCGACGCTCTCGCTCCCGGCAAAGCCTTCGACGCGCACGCGCCGCGCCCTTGCGGTCGCGACCAAATAGGCCCCGCCCAAAATCATCGGCACGCAAAGGGTCTGCCCCATGCTGAGGCCCCACGGCAGATTTTCCAGCCCGGCATCGGGTTGGCGCACCAATTCGACCAGGAAGCGCGCCACGCCGTAGCCGAGAATGAAGACGCCGACGAGTTTGCCCGGCTGGTAGCGTGCGTCGGTTTTCCAGAACAGAAACCAGAGCAGCAGGCCGAGCGCGAGACCTTCCAGCCCCGCCTCGTAAAGCTGGCTCGGATGGCGCGCGACATCGCCGCCGGTCGGGAACACCATCGCCCACGGCACATCGCTCGGCCGCCCCCAAAGCTCGCCGTTGACGAAATTGGCTATCCTTCCGAAAAACAGCCCGAAGGGCACGCAGCAGGCAACATAATCATGCACGCGCAGCCACTGCAGCTCGTTTTTGCGCGCCAGATAAAGGATCCCGAGCGTAACTCCGACGACCCCGCCGTGAAACGACATCCCGCCTTCCCATAGCTTGAGGATGTCCATCGGATTTTCGAGGATCGAAGGCTGGTAGAAAATTATGTAGGCGATCCGCCCACCGATGATGATGCCAAGCGTGGCGTAGAAGATCATGTCGTCGGCGTGGCGGCGGGCCATCGGCGCACCGGGCTGCGCGATGAGCTTGAGCAAATACCACCAGCCGAGCATGATGCCGGCGAGATAGGCGAGGCTGTACCAGCGCAGCTTGAAGAAGCCGAGGTCGAGCGCGATCGGCGACAGCCCGAGATCCTCGAAGCGAATGGCTCCGACGGCGCCGGCTGATACCAATTCGATCAAGGCTTCCCCCCAAGGCTTCACGCCCTCATAAAGAGCGGCCCTATAAACGCAAAGACAGGGAAAGTGAGCTTAAATGCCGAGCGCGCTCGACATCAGGTATGACGAGGTCATGGCGCGAGTCCTCGGTTCCGGCGGCCGGCTCGAAGCCGCGCCCGATAGCGAAGGCCGGCTCTACGTCACCACCTTGCCCAGCACTTTGCCGGGCTTCTTCGACGCCTTTTGCGCACTCAACGGCGCAGTCGTCGCAGTGGTCGCGGGCAACGAGCGGCTGACCTTTGCCGCGCTCAATGTCGCCGCCAACGATGCCGCACGCGCGCTGATCGCCAATCACGGCGTAAAAAAGGGCGACCGCGTTGGCATCGCCATGCGCAATGCTCCGGCCTGGATCGTCGTCTATATGGCGGTGGTCAAGGCGGGCGGCATCGCCACCCTCCTCAACGGCTGGTGGAAGGCTGGCGAACTCGCCCACGCGCTTCGCCTGACCGAGCCGGTGCTGGTCCTCGCCGACGCTCCGAGGGCCGCCAACATCGCGCAGGCGGAACTTGGCATGCGCGTCCTAGTCTTGCCCATCGAAAGGCCGCTCGCCGACGCATTGGCCCCGCTCGGCGCGGCGGGCGACGCAGCGCTTCCGCAAGTCGCTCCCGAAGACGACGCCACCATCCTGTTCACGTCAGGATCGACCGGCGACTCGAAAGGTGCGGTTTCGACCCACCGCGCGGTCACTTCGGGCTGCTATACCTATGCTGCCGGGCTCGTTGCCCTGCTCGAAATCAAGACCGAAGAAGGGCGCCCGCCGGTCGATCCACCGCGCACCTTGCTCAGCGTTCCGCTCTTCCACGTCACCGGCGCGGTCCCCGTCATGCTCAACAGTTTCGTCATCGGGCGCGGCATGGTCTTGATGCCCAAATGGGATGCCGGCGAAGCCCTGCGGCTGATCGAGGCCGAGAAGATCACCTATTTCGTCGGCGTTCCGACGATGAGCCTCGAGCTGATGACCCACCCCGATCGCGATCGCTACAATCTTTCTTCGATGACCGACGTCACCGCCGGCGGCGCACCGCGGCCCGTCGCCCATGTCGAACGCCTAAAGGCGAGTTTCCCTGCCGCCCAGCCCGCGCTCGGTTACGGCCTCACCGAAACCAATGCCGTGGGCTGCGCGAACTTCTGGTCCAACTATGCCGAAAAGCCCGCCTCGACCGGCCGCGCTCAGAACGCGCTTGTCGAAGTGGCGATCGTCGGCGAAGATGGCGCCAGGCTCGCGTCCGGACAACGCGGCGAGGTCGGCATTCGGTCGGCGGCTAATTTCCGCGGCTATTGGCGCGACGCGGCAGCGACTCGCGCGGCCTTCACCGCCGAGGGATATTTCCTGACCGGCGATGTCGGTTATCTCGATGCGGACGGCTATCTCTTCATCGTCGACCGCAAAAAGGACATCATAATCCGCGGCGGCGAAAATATCAGCTGCCAGGAGGTCGAAGCCGCGATCTATTCGCATCCTGCGGTCGCTGAAGCCTCGGTGTTTGGGCTGCTTGACGAACGCCTCGGCGAAGTCCCCGGCGCGGTGGTGCACCTCGAAGCGGGCGAAATGCTGGACGAGGATGCGCTTCGCGCTTTCCTCGCCGAGCAGCTGGCGGCGTTCAAACAGCCCGCATCGATCTGGTTCCACGCCGATCCGCTGCCCAAGCTTGGCACCGGCAAGATCGACAAGGTCGGCCTCCGCGACCGGTATCGCATCGCGGCCTAGCGCCGCCGCTGCCCCCGCTTTATCAGCCGCGCATGGAATTTAGCCGACGTTCGCTGCTTATCGGGGGCGGCGCGGGCGCGGGGCTGCTCATAGCTTATGCCTTATGGCCGCGAAGCTACGCACCCAATCTGCGCGCCGCACCCGGCGAGGCGATCTTCAACGCCTTCCTCAAGATCGGCGTTGACGGCCGGGTCACGGTCGTCGTTCCGCAGGCTGAAATGGGGCAGGGGGTCTACACCGCGCTTCCCCAAATCGTCGCCGACGAGCTCGGCGCGGACTGGCGCACGGTCTCCGTCGAGCCCGCGCCGATTGGCCCGCTCTACGCTAACGGCCTCCTTGCGGCCGAGCTTTCGAGCGACTGGATCGGGGGCAAGGCGGGGACGGCTGCCGCGCACGAATATGCCCGCCGCAACGCCCTGATGCTGACCGGAGGCTCGACCTCGGTGCGCGCCTTCGAACCGCGGCTGAGGGACGCGGGCGCCGCGGGCCGCGTGCTGCTCTGCAAAGCGGCGGCGAGGCGTTGGGACATCGCCTGGGAGGCGTGCGACACGAACGCGGGTTTCGTGACCTCGAACGCGGGCCGGCTTCGCTTCGGCGAGCTTGCCGACGAGGCGTCTTCGATCGATCTTCCCGATCCGGTGCCGCGCCGCGCGCCGGGAACGGGCAAGCTTGCCGGACGCCCGCTGCCGAGGCTCGATGTCCCCGCCAAAGTCGATGGAAGCGCGCGCTTTGCCGCCGACGTCCGCCTTTCGGGCCTCGTCTATGCCGCGATCCGCCAGGGTCCCCCGGGGGAAGCGCGGCTCGCGCACGTCGACAAGGCGGCGGCGCGGCAAGTCACCGGCCTCATCGCCATCGTCGAGCAACCGCGTTGGGTGGCCGCGGTCGCGACCAATTGGTGGGCGGCCGAGCGCGCGGTTGAGGCGCTCGCGGCGCGCTTCGAAGCCGAAGGCGCGCTCGCCGACGATCGCGCGATCGAGGAAGGGCTGGCCGGCGCGCTCCGCGACGGCGAGGCAACACGCTTTCACGAAGCCGGAGATAGCGAGGCCGCACTGTCGAGCGGCGCGGTGTTCGGCGCCAGCTATTATGCTGCGGCTGCCCCGCACGCCGCCATCGAGACGCTGACCGCCACCGCCCGCTTTACCGGCGACCGGTTGGAGGTATGGGCGCCGACCCAGGCGCAGAGCTTCGCCCGCGCCGCCGCCGCGCGCGCTGGCGGGCTGTCCGACGTGCGAGTGACCTTGTACCCGATGCTTGTCGGAGGGGGCTTCGGGCGCAATGTCGAAGTGACCGCGATCGAGCAGGCGGTGGTGATCGCCAAGGTCGTGCGCCGGCCCGTCCAGCTCATCTGGTCGCGCTTGGAGGATTTGCGCCACGATACCGTGCGCCCGCCCGTCCATGGCCGGCTGACGGCGCGTATTGGACCCGGCGGCACGCTCGTGGGTTGGAATACCCGCATCGCCGCGCCCGCCGCGTTCGCGGAAACCGCCGCCCGTCTGACCGATGCGGCAGCGGGTCCCGCGTCCGCCGAAGCCGCGGCGGTGGAAGGGGCCGTGCCACCCTACGCGATTCCTGCGGTGGCGGTCGATCATGTCCCCGCGCAAGTCGGGGTCGCCAGCGGCGTCTGGCGGTCACGGGCGCACAGCTACACCGCCTTTTTCACCGAGAGCTTTATCGATGAATTGGCGCGCAAGGCCGGCGTTGAGCCGCTCGGGTTTCGAATCCAGATGCTGGGGCGCAACCCGCGCCTGGCGCGGGTTCTGAGTGCCGCCGCGGCGCTCGGCGGCTGGGACGGCGGCGCAAGCGGAAGCACGATGGGAATCGCTGCGCACGCAATGGCCGGATCCTATGCCGCGATGGTCGCCGATGTGCGCATCGACAATGCGCAGCGCGTCCGCGTGACCAGAATCTCTGCGGCGATCGACATCGGCCGCACGATTAATCCCGATCTCGTTCGCCAGCAAATCGAAGGCGGCATATTGTGGGGAATCGCCGCCGCCACCGGGACCCAGAGCGCGTACCAAGGCGGGCTGCCTGCGGCGCGGACCCTGGGGGCGCTGCGGCTCGGGAGGCTTGCCGATGCCCCCGACCTGCGGATCGAGCTCCTGCCGAGCGGCGAGCCCCCCGGCGGTGCCGAGGAAATCGCGGTTCCGCCGGTCGCGCCGGCCATCGCCAACGCCCTCTTCGCCGCGACCGGCCAGCGGCTGCGCGCGCTTCCCCTCAGCATCGGCGGACGATGATTCCTCCCGCCGATCATCCCCCGATCCCGGCGCGCAAGGTCGGGGTTCTGCTCGTCAATCTGGGAACGCCGTCGGCGCCCGACGCGCGTTCGGTGCGGCGCTACTTGAAGCAATTCCTTTCGGATCGCCGCGTCATCGAAATCCCGCCGCTGCTCTGGCAACCGATCCTGCGCGGGATCATCCTGACGACCAGGCCAAAAAAGTCGGCGAGGGCCTATCGCGAAGTGTGGGGCGAAGGCGGGTCGCCGCTCGCCGCGATCACGCGCGCTCAGGCTGCCGCGCTCGATGGCCGGTTCGGCGATGGCATCACCGTCGGCTATGCGATGCGGTACGGCGAACCCGCCATCGGCGCTACGCTCGCCGCGCTCAAGCGTTCGGGCTGCGAGCGCATCCTGATCGCTCCGCTCTACCCGCAATATTGCGCGGCGACGACGGCAACCGCCAAGGACGCGGCCTTTGCAGCTCTGGCGGCGATGCGCTGGCAGCCCGCGCTGCGCACGCTCCCGCCCTATCACGACGATCCGGCGTACATCGAAGCGCTAGCCGCATCAACGAAGGACGGCCTTGCCGCGCTCGATTTCGCCCCGGACGCGGTGATCGCGAGCTTCCACGGAATGCCCGAGCGCACCTTGCTGCTGGGCGACCCTTATCACTGCCATTGCCAAAAAACCGCGCGGCTGCTCTCGGCCGCGCTCGGCCGCGAGCTGACGGTGACCTTTCAATCGCGCTTCGGCCGCGCCAAATGGCTTCAGCCCGCGACCGACGCGACGCTCGCCGCGCTGCCCGCCAAAGGCATCCGAAAGATCGCCATATTGGCGCCCGGCTTCTCCGCCGACTGCCTCGAAACGCTCGAAGAGCTCGACATCCGCGGCCGCCGGACCTTCCTTGCCGCTGGCGGCACCCGTTTCGCGTACCTGCCGTGCCTCAATGACGGCCCGCCCGGAATGGTGATGCTCGAAACGATCGTCGGCCGCGAGCTTGAAGGGTGGCACGCCCGGTCCTAGACCTTGAAGAAATAAACGGAGAAGGACGACATGGAACGCGTTGCAATCGTGACTGGCGGAACCCGTGGCATCGGCGAGGCGATCAGCCTGGCGCTTCAACAGGCAGGGATGAAGGTCGCCGCCAACTACGCCGGCAACGAAGAGCGCGCGCGTGCCTTCAGCGACCGGACCGGGATCAAATCTTACAAATGGGACGTGTCCGATTTCGACGCATGCCAAGAGGGCGTGGTCGAAGTGGAATCGCAGCTTGGGCCGATCGACATCGTCGTCAACAACGCGGGCATCACCCGCGACGGCACGCTGCTCAAGATGACCTACGATTCGTGGAAAGAGGTCATGGACACCAACCTTGGCGGCTGCTTCAACATGTCCAAGGCGACGTTCGCGGGGATGAAGGCGCGCGCCTGGGGCCGTATCGTCAACATCGGATCGATCAACGGCCAGGCCGGGCAATATGGCCAAGTCAACTATGCCGCCGCCAAGTCGGGAATCCACGGCTTCACCAAGGCGCTCGCGCAGGAGGGCGCGAAGGCCGGAATCACCGTTAACGCGATCGCACCGGGCTATATCGACACCGATATGGTCGCAGCGGTCCCCGCCGACGTGCTCGGCAAGATCGTCGCGCGCGTGCCCGTCGGGCGCCTTGGTCGCGCCGACGAAATCGCTCGCGGGGTTGCCTTCCTTGTCGCCGAGGATGCCGGGTTCATCACCGGCTCGACACTGTCGATCAACGGCGGGCAGCACATGTATTGAGTTTCGGCCAAAGTGGTACTTTGGCCGAGGTGCGCCCGCTTTGGGCCTTGCGTCATTCCCGCGAAATAGGGGAAGACGTGAAATGAAAGACTTATACTCGGGCCCCACCAAGCGGTCGGTCATGATCGCGGGCCACGCGACGTCGATCAGCCTCGAGCCCCTGTTCTGGCATGCGCTCAAGGCCACCGCCGAAGCGCGCGATCTTCCCCTTTCCGCGCTCGTCGCCCGTATCGACGCCGAGCGCATCGCTGGCGCCGACCCTCCCAATCTCGCCAGCGCAATCCGTTCGTGGCTGTTCGCTCGCGCGCTAGCGGCAGAGTAGGGCCCGTGCCTGGCTCGCGATTTGCGCCAGCATCGCCGAGGTCGCGAGCGGCGCAGTGCGGGCGCGGTCGACGAGGCGGCGGAACTGCTCGATGCGCGGCCCGCGCTGGGCGGTCCAGCGATCGATCTCGGCATTGGGATCGCCGCCGCCGATCCCGCCCAGGAAGTCGAGCCTCAACTGTTCGAAATCGCGCGCCAGCCCCGCGGTGAGGAGCCGCTCCCACTGGTCTGCGGGCGCGAAGCGCGCCGCCGCGCTCTGCGCCCAGTCGAGTCCGAGCGCTTCGCCGAGCCGCGTATAGGCTTCGGCCAGCGCAACCTCGTCAGTCTTGTTGGCCTGGGCAAGGCTGACGATCCCGAACACGCCGTCCAATTCGAACAGACGAACCACGCGCTCGACAAGGCCTTCCGACGCACCGAGCGCGCTCAATTGCTCGCGATAGGCAAGTGCTTGGGCGCGCGCTTCGGCGCGAAGCAGATTTGCAGCCGCCACCCCGAGCCGGTCGAAGCCGGGCTTGAGCAGGGTCACCACCTCGCCGACGGTAAGTCCGTGCGGCGCCGCGCGCACCAGGTCCGAAACGTGAAGCCGGCTAGCGCGCGCGACATGCGCATACAGCTCGAGCCGCGCGCCCTCGGCGATGGCGAGGGCATCGATATCTTCCCAGAGCGCGCCGAGTTCGAGCAGCTGCTCGGCCACGACGAAGGCGGTCGCGGCATGTTCGAGCGTGGTTCCCTCCTCCTCGGTCAGGTCGTGCGGGGTGGTGATGCCAACCCGGTTTACGAAGCGGTTGGCGATCTTGGTGGCGACGATCTGGCGGCGCAGGCGATGCTTCAGGAGGGCTTGCCTGTGCTCGTCCTGAAGCCGCTTGGGGAAGGCGGCGAGGAGCTCACCGTCGAGCGTCGGATCGGAGGCCAGATCGCCCGCTTCGATCGCCTTTTGCAAGGCCATCTTCGACGTCGACAACAGAACCGCCAGTTCGGGGCGCGTCAGTCCGCGTCCCTCGCCGCTCCGACGCAGCAATTCCTCGTTGCTCGCCAGCCCCTCGACTTCGCGGTCGAGCGCGCCATCGGCTTCGAGCAGCTCGATCGTGCGAACCAGCGCCGGAAGCCCACGCGGCCCAGCCTGCTCGGCGATCGACAGCGCCAGCGTCTGCAGGCGGTTGTCCTCGAGCACCAGGCCCGCGACTTCGTCGGTCATGCTGGCGAGAAGGACGTTGCGGTCCTCGAGGCTCAGCCGCCCCTCGCTCATCTCGCGGTTAAGCGCGATCTTGATATTGACCTCGTTATCCGAACAATCGACTCCCGCCGAATTGTCGATGAAGTCGGTATTAATGCGGCCGCCGCCAGCGGCGAATTCGATTCGCGCTGTCATCGTGATGGCAAGGTTCGCGCCTTCGCCGATCGCCTTGGCCTGAATGTCGCTGGCGTCGACACGAAGCATGTCGTTGGCCGGATCGCCGACCTCGACATGATTTTCGTCGCTCGATTTGACGTAGGTGCCAATGCCTCCGAACCAGATCAGGTCGACCGGGCTTTTCAGCAGCTCCGAAATCAACGTTGCCGGATCGATGCTGTCCGTCTCGATCTGCAGCGCGGCCTTCGCCTCGGCGGTCAGCGCGATTTGCTTTTGCGAGCGCGGAAAGATGCCGCCGCCTTTCGAGATCAGCGCCTTGTCGTAATCGTCCCAGCTCGATCGCGGCAGCGCGAACAAGCGTTCTCGCTCGGCGAAGCTTGCCGCCGGGTCGGGATCGGGATCGATGAAGATATGCCGGTGATCGAATGCGGCGACCAACTTGATCGCCTTCGAAAGCAGCATTCCGTTGCCGAACACGTCGCCCGACATATCGCCGCAGCCGACGACGCGAACGGGTTGCGTCTGAACGTCGATGCCGATCTCGGCGAAGTGCCGCTGGACCGAAATCCACGCACCGCGCGCGGTAATCGCCATCGCCTTGTGGTCGTAGCCGTTCGAACCCCCGCTTGCGAAGGCATCGCCGAGCCAGAAACCGCGCTCGAGCGCGATCGCGTTGGCGACATCGGAAAAGGTCGCGGTGCCCTTGTCCGCGGCGACCACGAAATAGGGGTCGTCGCCGTCGAGCACGGCGACGCCGGCGGGGTGCACGACCTTGTCTTCGGCAATGTTGTCGGTGACCGAGAGCAGCGCGCGGATGAAGATACGGTAGGATTCCTTGCCCTCGGAAAGCCAGGCGTCGCGGTTCGCCGCGGGCGGCAATTGCTTGGGGTAGAAACCGCCTTTGGCGCCGGTCGGGACGATGACCGCGTTTTTGACCACCTGCGCTTTCATTAGGCCGAGAATTTCGGTGCGGAAATCGTCGCGCCGGTCGGACCAGCGCAGCCCTCCGCGCGCCACTGCACCGCTGCGCAGATGGATCCCTTCGACGCGCGGCGAATAAACCCAGATCTCGCGCCACGGGAGTGGAGCCGGAAGTCCGGGAATGCCGGCGCTGTCGAGCTTGAAGGCAAGCGCCTCGCGGCCCGCATCGACGAAGGCGTTGGTGCGAAGGCAGGCCAGCACGACCGACCGAAACAGCCGCAGGATGCGGTCGTCGTCGATCGCCGAAACGCGGCCGAGCCCCTGCTCGACCGCAGCTTGCGCCGCATCGGTGCCGCGCTCCGCCTGCCCGCCATGGCGCGCCTCGAACAGGGCGATCAGCGCCGCCGTCACTGCAGGCGCGCGTCGCAAGGCGTCGACGACGGTCACCAGCCCGTACGACAGCCCCGTCTGGCGAAGGTATCGGAACCATGCGCGAAACAGGAGCGCGGCGCGCGGATCGAGCCCTGACAGCATGACGAGCTGGTTGAATTCGTCATTCTCGGCGGTGCCTTCGAGAACCGCGGCGATGGCCTCCTCGATCACTTCGGCGCGCGCCAGCAGGGTGTCGGTATCGGTGCCTGGCGGCACGTCGAGCAAAAACTCGCTGATGTGGCCAAGCCTGCCGTCGCCGATCTCGGTGGCGACTTCTTCGAGCACGCGAAAGCCGAAATTCTCAAGGACGGGAACCGCGTCGGAAAGCGCGATAAGGCCGGCCACACGATAGGCCTTGAGGCGCAACTGGGACTGTTCGTCGTCGTTGCCGCGGTACAGCCGCGCGCCGCGATCCGTCGTCGCCTCCAGGCTGCACAGCCGCAGGATATCGGATGCACCGTCCAACGCGGTGCTGCGCATGCGATAGGGTTCCGGGAACGCGTTTAGATAGGTCAGCGAAAGCCGGGTGGCGCGGCTCGGCCCGACCGCGTCGACCAGCTCGGCCTCGACTCCGGGTGCCCAGCCCCGGACCATGTCGACCAGCTGCCGATCCAGCCCCGCCGCATCGGGGCGCTGGGTCCCCGGCGAAACGTCGAGGGTGAAGCGCAGCAATGCCAGCTCGCCATCGCCGAGCTCGACCGACCAGTTCGAAATGCTGCTTGCGTGCGCCGCATTTTCGAGCATTTCGCCAATCGCGAGGCGCCGCATCGTGCTGAGGTCGTCACGCGGCAGCCACACGAAGGCAAACAGCTTGAGTCCCAGCGCACCGGGCAGCAAAAGCAACGTCGGCCGTGGCCGATCGGCCAGGCTCATCGCGGTCAGCGACACGGTCTCGACGCTCGCCTCGTCGATCGCGACCAGCAGATCGTGCGGGAGCGATGCGACCGCGTGGCGCAGCGCCTTGCCAGCATGACCGCTCGCGGAAAAGCCGAACTTCGCCTCCATCGCGCGCAGGCGCTCGCGCAGAATCGGTACTTGCTCGGGCGGCTCGCGAAGCGCGGCGCTGGTCCAAAGCGCGGCGTGTACCGAAAGCATCCCGTCGGGCTGGGGGACGATGATGAGATCGAGCGGAACGCGGCGGTGCACGGTCGAAATGCGGTCGGCCTTGCCGATCAGCGGCGCTTCGTAACGCTCGCGACGGTGGCTCAGGGCGGCGCTCAGCGCCGGTCCCGACATGAAGTCCGCGTCCTGGCCGAGAATCCCGAGCGTCTCGCTGACCACGCCCTTTGCATCGACGCGCTGGCTGCCGAGCAGGGTCAGCTTATGATTCGAGAACCAGCGCAGCAACGCCGCGCCCTCGCCGGTTCCGAGGCTTTCGGCGTCGGCCTCGAGCCGCGCCTGCATTTCGGGCCAGTCTTTGACCACCGCGCGAACGTCGCCCAGCACGGCCTTGAGCTCGGCGGCAATCTCGCGTCGTTCCTTGGCGTCGGCGCGGTCGAGCTCGATGTAGATGATCGATTCCGGCGCACCGCCCGAGAGGCTTAAAAGCGTGCCCCTGCCGTCGCGCACCGCCGCAATGACGGGGTGGAGCAGGCGGTGGATGGTCAGGCCGTTGGCGCCGATCGCGGCAGCGATGCTGTCGACGAGAAACGGCATGTCGTCGTTGACGAGCACGATCCGCATTAACCGGTGGTTGCCGGTCGTGAGGCCTGTCGATTCGATGTGGACGATAGCCTGGCCCGGCTTTCGCCGCTCGGCGGCGGCCGCCACGAACAGCGCGGCTTCACGGCACGCACCGGGGTCGAAGCCCGCTGATTCGCCGGGAAGCGCGCTTCGCCCAAGCGCGCTGCACAACGCCTCCACCAGCGCCGGGTCCACCTCGATGGTTTTCGCCGCCGCTTGTCTGGCTGTCATGACGAGCTCCCGAACGCTCGACCGCCGCGTCAACGAAGCGGGGTCATCGATGCGGAAGGCCTATATGCCTCGCCGCCACCCGGCGACAAGGCATCAACGGCGAGCGGGGCTGGGTATTAGAGTGCGACCGAAGCGTTGCGGATGGCACGCGCAAGCAGCGCCTCGTCACCCGCAACTTCGGCGACGATGCCGAGGCTGCCATCGGCTTCGCGCCTGGCGACGAGAAGCACGAACTCGTCCTCGCCGGGGAGCCCGTCGACATGGGCGAGCGCCGGGGCGTGGCGGAGCGCCTCGCGGTCGGCTTCGGGAGAATGCAGCGCGCTGGCTGGCCGCCGCGCCGCGCGCTCACTCGCGACGATGCCCTTGAGCCCCCCCGGGAAGCGCTCGAGATAGGCGCCGAAATCGACTGCCGGCACCGCGTTCCTGACACCGTGATCGAGCGCCGTCGCAAACTCGGTGAGGCGGGTTTTGTCGTAGTCGGTGCCGAAGATCAGCTTGGCGATCGGAGTCATCGGCGCGCGGTCTTGCGCCTTAAGGCCCGCATCTTCGAGGATTTCGGCATAATCTTCGGGGTTGCGGCGAGCCGCGAGCGCGAAATCATAAGCCTGGGCAAGCGCGCGGTACAGCGCGGCACGGCTGCGGCCGTCGGCGGTCTTGACCGCTTCGGCGGTCTCGCGCGCCACGCACAGGCGATCGGCAAGCCCGGCATCCTCGGGAAGCGCGGAAACGGCGTCCTCGTCTTCCTCTTCGGTTTCGGAAAAATCGTCAAAGCGTCCGACGACGAGCGTTGCTTCGGAGGCGTGCGAAGTCTCGGTATCGGGATCCTGCGCGCTGGGGCCATCGGCCCACACCGGGCTGTGGAGCGGGGCCGGGGCTCCGGCGAGCGCCGCGCCGACTTCGCCGACGAGGCTCGCCGAAGTGCCCGCATCGGCGAGCTCCTTCCAGTTGATCACGCCGTAGATGAAGTCGATCGTGTCGCCGTCGGACGACAGCGGCATGAGGATTCCGCGGTACATAGTGCTGCACCCGCGCTGCGACACGAACTCTGCTTCGAAGCCTATCGGCGCGCGGTTGGCGATGATCTGCAAATAATGGTCGGTCAGCCGCGAGAGCAGCGAGCGCTTGGGAACCTGGCTGATTTCGGTGATTTCTTGGCCGATTTCGCATTCCTCGCGCAGCCGTTCGCCGATGTACGGGGTCGCCGGGTTCTCCGCGCCGCAAGTGAAGTCGAGCAGCACGCCGTGCGGGCCGAAATCGGGGAGGTTCTCGACATCGAGATCCTCGATCGACGGATAGTCGCGCCCATCGAGCAACGATACCCAGTGATTGTAGGCGCGGACGTGCATGCGCCGCTCGTCGGTGCCGATCGCGGGCGGCGCATCCATCGCGGGCTCGTCGTCCGCGGCGCTCCCATAATCCTCGTCGAAACCGCGCAAGCTATCCATAGCGACGGCGTTTCCTGCCAATTGCCCCAAGTGACGCCATGTTTGCGCATGATGTGGTTTCCAAAGCGTTAAGCTTGATGAACACCGCCTGCCGGACAGCCGCTTGTTCGTGCCGCCGCCGCGATGCTAAGGGACTGCGCAACGGAAAATCCCCGTCGAGGCTGCCGCTTCATGGGGACCGGCCGCTTTAGCTCAGCTGGTAGAGCACATCATTCGTAATGATGGGGTCAGGTGTTCGAGTCACCTAAGCGGCACCACCCCTTCCGTAGGCAATCTCTCGCCGTCCTAGCGAACGGCCCTAAACGTGGGTCAGCCATTTGGGTAAGGGCTGGGTC